>OGQO01000800.1_pt1 | contig 31636 bp, 24 predicted proteins | sample 1553241 | NCBI WGS metagenome assembly OGQO01 (sample SAMEA2579933, study PRJEB22360) | human gut metagenome | biome: human gut; feature: human-associated habitat; material: faeces | place: Denmark | collected 2008/2010
GAGCGCGTCGAAGTCGGCGTCGGGCTCGCCCATGAGCGTGCCGATCTCGTTGAAGCGGGCGATATTGGCCTTCACGTCGGCGAACGCCATCTCGATGTTCTCAAGGACGGTCTTGTCCTCGTCCAGCGGCGGCTCCTGCTGCAGGATGCCCACGGTGTAGCCGGGGGTAAGTCTGGCATCGCCGTTTGAGACCTCCTCGATACCGGCCATGATCTTGAGCAGGGTCGACTTGCCGGCGCCGTTGGCGCCGATGATGCCGTAGCAGTTGCCGTGGTTGAATGTGAGGTTTACGTCCTGGAAAAGGGTTCTTTTCCCGAACTGCATGCCTAAATTGTTGACTTGGATCATGTATGTCTATTTACCGAATATTGCGTTATGATGCGTATTGTGCTGTGTCTTTCAGTCCTTGTGTCTTCTCTCCACGCCGGAGTTGTGGGCGTCGAAAATCTTCAGCGCCGAGTGGCGGAAGAGGTCCCAGTGTCCACGTTGCATCGGGGGGATGGCTTCCGGCATCCATGAGGGTATCACCTTGAAGTTCGACGCCGGCCCTTCCGGCTTGGCCGAGAAGAGGATGTCGTAGTCGGCCGACTTAAGCCGCGCCTTGCCGTCGTTTCCGCGCGTCACCGTCGCCCTCACGAGCGCGCCTCCGCGTGTGTCCACTGTCTTCATGTTGGAGATGAAGTTGCCCAGTGAGTACACCACAAGCACGTCCTTTCCCTCTTTTTCGTTTCTCACTATCTTCATCGGCTGTATCACGTGGGGATGCGAGCCGATGATCATGTCGACGCCCTGGTCAACGAGGAAATCGGCCAGCGAGCGTTGTGATGCGTTTTCGAGAAGCACGTATTCCACGCCCCAGTGCATCGCCACCACTATGATCTCGGCGCCGGCTTTGCGTGTCTCCGCGATCTCGCGCGCCATTTTGTCGCGGTCGATGAGCGCTATCTCTACTCCGTCGGTCGGCTCTATGCCGTTGGTGCCGTAGGTGTAGTTGAGAAATCCTATCTTTATTCCGTGGATGTCTTTGATGAAAGGTATCACGCTGTCGCGTTGCTGCGGTGTGGCGTAGGTGCCTATATGGTCTACTCCGAGCGAATCGAGGGCCGTGAGCGTGCGTCGCGCGGCCCTGTCTCTCCTGTCAAGACAGTGGTTGTTGGCCGTGAGCATGAGGTCGAAGCCTGCGTCGCGGAGGGCCTGGGCATAGCTGTCGGGTGCTGAGAAGCAGGGATAGCCTGTATAGTCGGGGCCCCCTCCGAGTGGCACCTCGAGATTGACCACCGCGTAATCGGCCTTGGTCACTTCAGGCGCTATCAGCTCGAAACACTCGAGATAGTTGTAGTTGCCGTCGATGCCGAGCTGGCGGGCTCTGTCGAGCTGCGCCTGATGCTGCATGGCGTCGCCCACGAATAGCAGCTCGGCCTCGACGGGAGCGCCGGGCGTCGCAGCGCCCGTCAGGAAGGAGACAAGACTGAATAATAGCAGCTGAAACATTTTCAATGCGTTGTCAATTGATCACCTGACTTGAGTATGTGAAGATCACGAGTGCTTTGTCGGTGTGGAGAAGTGTCATCGTGGGGCGTCCTATATAGCGGAGGCAGTCGGTGACGTAGGTGGTCACTGCACCCGTGTACTCGTTTTTGACATCCTCGGTCTCGATCAGTACGGGCACGAGCGTGAAGTCCATGTCTTCGTCGGTCACCTCCCCTTTGGCCACGAGGTCTACTATATACTGGCGCATGTTGGAGAACTGATATTCTCCGGTCGTGGAATTGTAGACGGCGTAGAACGAGCTTTTGTTGTCGGGGATGCGGTTGCCCGTGAAGAAGGTTGCCAGCTCGCTGGTCTTCACCATCAGAAGGTTGCCGACCACTCCGATGCCGTAGTCGTTTTCGACTTCCTCGGCGGGGAGCGTCATCGAGAGGCTGCTGATAACCGACATATTGGATTCCGACTCCACGTATTTCTTCACGATCTCATTTGCCGGGAAGGTGATGCGGCTGAGATATCCGCCTGGCGTGGTGATGATGTTCTCTCCGTTTTGTATCCTTGCCTTGAGGGCGTCGGCCATACGGTATGATATGTTGTTGCTGCTCAGCACCTCGGGCGACGAGGTGTAGAGCGTCACTGAATCCTTCACGTGGATCTGCCTGGTGACCTTCACCGAGTCTATCTCCTCGGTGATGTCGGCGAGGTGGTAGTAGTAGGCTATCATGGAGTAGGCTCCGATGTTGCCGACGCATCCGTGGCCGAAGGTAGGTTCTACATATATGCCCTGGAAATACTCTGCGAAGCTCTGCGGCCAGCTGAAGATTTCCGGGCGCGATCGGTAGAGGTCGAAGGCCTCCCTGCCGAGCTCGGTCGGCATTTTCACGTCGATGGCTATGGTCTGCGTTGAATAGCGGGCGGAGTCCGGAAGCGATATGTTGGAGAGTGTGTAGTTCTTCACCCCGAGGCGGCTGTCGCGGCTATAGTATCCTTCGGGATTGAAATTGTTGTCGATGTCGGAGGGGAGCGCCTTTGTGAGCCTGTAGACGCTGAGCTGCTGCGGAGCGAGCGAGTCGCCTGTCAGCGAGGTGTTGGAGAGCAGGATCTGGAGCTTCACGGAGTCGACGCGCTCCGACGGGATGGAGTCGGGCACCGGCAGCGATGTGGCACACATCAGCCTCGACACAAAGGAGCAGTAGAGGTCGCCGTATTCCGGCACACTCAGCGAGCCGAGCATGCTCACCGAGCTGCGCGAGTCGTAGTCGAAATTCTCCACCATCACCGACTGGAGATTGTATTCCGTCGAGTCAAGGGTTATGGTCACCTCGTCTCTTGAAAGGGAGGGCCCGATGGGACTTGTCTCATTTTCGCATGAGCTCACGAATGTGGCCAGGCAGATTGCTGAGGCGCAAAGCAGGGTCGGTATGCGTAGCATGGATTTTTTTCAATAATATATAATGGAATAGCGGGATGAGGTGTCAGAGTCTGTCGTAGAGCTCCGCGAATGCCTCTGGGCCTCTCTCTGCATCGGCGGCGAGCATCAAGGGCTTGCCTGACGCCCGGGCCAGCTCGAGAAGCCCGGCGTCGGGCTCTTCGCTATGGAACACTATGGCATCGGCATACTCCATCGCCATGCGGTGGAGCAGGTTGGTGTCGCCGGGAAACTGCTCGAATTTCTTGAGCTCTTTCGCCGGAATGCCGTCGGCTTTCAGCTTGGCGAGAAACCTGGGGTCGACGGGAGCCTGAAGGCTGTCGGGAAGCACCGAATAGACTATCTTCGTTCCCTTGAACGACGGGTCGTCGCCATATGCCTTACGCATGTAGAGCGGCAGAAGGGCGCTGATCCAGCCCGTGCAGTGCACTATCTTGGGGTCCCACCGGAGTTTCTTCACTGTCTCCATTGTGCCGCGGGTGAAGAAGAGGGTCCTCTCGTCGTTGTCCTCGCGGTTGCTGCCCACGGCGTCGACGTCGGAGTCGAGCTTCTGGAAGAAGTCGTCGTTGTCGATGAAATACACCTGGATCCTGGCGGGCTGAAGCGATGCCACCTTGATCACAAGTGGATGGTCGTTGTCGTCGATGATGATTCCCAGCCCGCTCAGCCTGATCACTTCGTGAAGCTGGTTGCGGCGCTCGTTGACGCTGCCGTAGTTGGGCATGAAGATCCTTACCTCACGGCCGTGTTTCTGCTGCATGGCCTGAGGCAGCGAGCGCCCGAAGTCGGCTGTGGGCGACGAGGGAAGATAAGGAGTGATTTCCTGTGAGATGTAGAGAATTCGGTTGTTGGTCATAATATGATTGTTAGGCCGTAGCCTCACGGCAGCCCGTCGAGGCGGTCGCTCTTCGCCGAGCTGCGGGAAAATTTTTGCAAAGGTAATAATAAAATCCCAAATAATGTGTCGGCTTGCCCTTTTCGATGACCAAATTTAAACATCTTTAATAATAGATTCCCGTTTTTTGAGCCTTATCAAAGACTTTCATTGGAAATTTTTGCCCATATTGTCGACTTTCATTAATTTTGCACCCGGTAATATTTAAATCTTATCATATCTCTCCACGCAATTCAAGGCAATGATAATAATCAGACAAGTCAGCGAGCTTGAGAGCTTCGTCGCTCTTCAGAAAGAACGCAAGAACTCAATCGGTCTCGTCCCTACAATGGGGGCGCTCCATGCAGGCCACCTGTCGCTCGTGGAGCGTGCGGTAGCCGAAAATGACACCACCATAGTCAGCGTATTCGTCAATCCGACACAGTTTAACAACCCCGACGACCTTCGCAGTTATCCTCGCGACGAGGAGGCGGATTTCCGTCTGCTTGCCAAGGCCGGAGTCACCGCGGTCTTCGCACCCGGGGTCGAGGAGATATATCCCCAGGGTGTGGAGGCGGCCAAAGGAGAGAAGGTGTTCCGTCTGGGTCAGGCCGCCGAGGTGATGGAGGGCAGATACCGTCCCGGGCATTTCCAGGGCGTCGCCCAGATCGTCAGCATGCTCTTCCGGCTCTGCCGTCCCGACAGGGCATATTTCGGTGAGAAGGATTTCCAGCAGATCGCCGTAATCCGCAATATGGTGGAGTCGGAAGGTATCGACGTCGATATCGTGGCGTGCCCCATCAAGAGGGATGCCGACGGCCTCGCCCTCTCCAGCCGTAACGCGCTCCTCACTCCCGACCAGCGTCGCATGGCCCCCGGGATACATGCCGCGCTCGCATATAGCGTGGACTACAGCCGCGACCACAGCGTGAAGGCCACCCACGACACGGTGGTGGAGCGCATCGAGGCAATCCCCGGGATGAAGGTGGAATATTTCGAGATCGTCGATGCAAGGACACTCGCCGGTGTGGATGAGTGGGAGGAGTCGCCTTGGATTGTGGGGTGCATCACCGTCTATTGCGGAAAGGTGCGGCTCATCGACAACATTACTTACCGTATGCCCCGTGGCTGAGAGTCTCAGACCAGGGTAAATAAAACACCGACATTATGCTGATTGAAATGATGAAGTCGAAGATCCACCGCGTCACAGTGACGCAGGCGAATCTCAATTACATAGGCAGCATTACCATCGACCGCGCGCTGCTCCGCGCAGCCGACATCCTCGAGGGCCAGCGCGTGTGGATTGTCAACAACAACAACGGAGAGCGTTTCGACACTTATGTGATCGCAGGCGAGGAGGGCAGCGGAGTGATATGTCTCAACGGAGCGGCCGCCAGAAAGGCACAGCCCGGAGACATCATCATCATCATGACCTACGCCCAGATGACTCCCGATGAGGCGAAAGCCCACAAGCCGGTAGTGGTGTTTCCGGACACCGCCACCAACAGACTTTAACCCCAAACCCAAAAGCCGAAAATGTTTAACAATCTATCAGAACGTCTCGAACGCTCCTTCAAGATACTCAAGGGCGAAGGCCGCATCTCCGAGATCAATATAGCCGAGACCATGAAAGACGTGCGCCGGGCCCTGCTCGACGCCGACGTGAATTACAAGGTGGCGAAGCAGTTCACCGACACTGTGAAGCAGAAGGCTCTCGGTCAGAACGTGATCAACGCCCTGAAGCCTAAGGAGCTCATGGTGAAGATAGTCCACGATGAGCTCACAGCCCTCATGGGCGGCAAGGAAGTGCCAATCAATCTCTCCGGCAATCCCACGGTGATTCTCATGTCGGGTCTCCAGGGTTCCGGCAAGACAACATTCTCCGGCAAGCTCGCACGCAAGCTGAAGAACAAGGGGAAGAATCCCCTCCTCGTGGCCGGCGACGTCTATCGTCCCGCAGCTATCGAGCAGCTGAAGGTGGTGGGCGAGTCGATAGGGGTGCCCGTATACACAGAGGAAGGCAACCAGAATCCGGTGGCCATCGCGAAGGCCGGCATCGCCGAAGCCAGAAGCACCCACCATGACGTGGTGATTATCGACACCGCGGGACGTCTCGCCGTCGACGAGCGTATGATGGATGAGATCGAGTCGATCAAGAATGCCGTCAAGCCCCAGGAGATCCTTTTTGTTGTCGACTCCATGACCGGTCAGGACGCCGTCAACACAGCCAAGGCATTCAACGAGCGCCTCGACTTCGACGGCGTTGTGCTCACGAAGCTCGACGGCGACACCCGTGGCGGCGCGGCCCTCTCAATCCGGCAGGTCGTCGACAAGCCTATCAAGTATGTCGGCACAGGCGAGAAGCTCGAGGATATCCAGGAGTTCAATCCCGAAGGTATGGCTCAGCGAATCCTCGGCATGGGCGACATCGTGGAGCTGGCCCGAAGGGCGCAGGAAAACTACGACCTCAAGGAGGCCGAGAAGCTTCAGGAGAAGATCCGCAAGAACAAGTTTGATTTTGAGGATTTCATGAATCAGATAAATCAGATCAAGAAGATGGGCAACATCAAGGATCTCGCCTCCATGATTCCCGGTGTGGGCAAAGCCATAAAGGATATCGACATCGACAACGACGCCTTCAAGGGCATAGAGGCCATCATCAATTCGATGACCCCGTTCGAGCGCCATAATCCACAGCTTATCAACGCCAGCCGCCGCCAGCGCATCGCAAAAGGTTCCGGTCATTCCGTGCAGGAGGTCAACAAGCTCATCAAGCAGTTTGAAGACACCCGCAAGGTCATGAAGATGGCCACGGGAATGAAAAACCCCATGAAGATGATGCAGCAGCTGCGCCAGGCTCAGGGAAAGATGGGTCGCCGGTGAGTCCGGCTTCCCCTCTTTCCCTTTTTATCTTTCCCTCTCCTTTTTTGAATTTCTAACGCCTTAAATCTATATACCTGACTCATGAAACATGCATTACTGACGGCTATGCTCGCCGCCGCTGTGTCGCCGGCAGCGTATGCTCAGAATCTCGACGACGAGCCTGAATCGCAGCGCTCCTCGCAGCTTCAGTCGGAGATCCTGCGCCTCGATGTGGAGGCCCGCGCCGACTGGCAGCTCAATTCCCGCGACGGTCACACCGACAAGGGCGACAGCGGCTTCGAGGGAAAATACCTTATCATTCGCGCCGACGGACAGATTATCGACGGCCTTACCTACAGCTGGCGCCAACGCCTCAACAAGAAACACGGCGACAGCAATTTCTTCGATGCCACCGATTGGGTCTATCTCAACTATAAGACCGGCGCATGGAATTTCCAGGCCGGAAAGCAGGTGGTTGCCATCGGCGGTTATGAATACGACCGTTCGCCGGTTGACCTCTATGGCTGCTCCGTGTTCTGGAACAACATTCCATGCTATGATTTCGGCGTTGCCGTCGGCTATGACATCACCGGCAACGACCGCCTGACGGCGCAGGTGACACAGAGCCCGTTCTTCACCACCGACAACCGCGACATGTATGCCTATAACCTGATGTGGAACGGCCGTCACGGATTCCACGAGTCGATATGGTCGACCAACCTCATCGAGTATGCCGACGGCAAATATATCAACTACATCGCTCTCGGCAATAAGTTCACCTACGGCAACGCATGGCTCGAGCTCGATTTCATGAACCGTGCCTCATCCCATCAGACGTTCCTCTTCAGGGACTGCTCCGTTATGGCTGAGCTCTCCTGGCATCCCGGTGCCAAGTGGAGGGTGTTCGGTAAATACACCTACGACGTCAACCATTCCGGCACTGCCGCCGACCTCACCGTGCTCTCTGGCACAGAGCTCAACATGGTGGGCGCCGGAGCCGAGTTCTATCCTCTCGCCCTCCGCCGCCACAGACTCCGCATCCACGCAGGCCTCTTCTATTCATGGGGCAAGAACGCCAATGAGTCAAACCCCATGCAGAACAAGACCCTCTTCGTCTCCGCAGGTCTCACCTGGGACATGAATCTCCTTAACATCAATCGTAAATAAAACACTACCGGCTTTATGGAAATCAACGATGAGATCGCTGCCGCCCCTTCGGCGAAGGCTAATGTGAAGAAGAAAAAGAATGTGCTCTCTCGCTACGAGGGGATAATATGCCTTGTAGTGGTGTTCGGCCTCTTCTATTATCTCGGTCAGGTGATGGGCATGGCCAATATGCTCAACACCATGATGCACACCGCCCACGACCTGCTGCTCAACACCGTCTTCTACCTCATGGGCATCTGTGTGCTCACCGGAGCGCTCGGTCGAATCTTCGTGGAGTTCGGTGTCGTGAAGATGCTCGAGAAGATGCTGCGCCCGCTCATGAAGCCCCTCTTCAATCTGCCCGGCGTGGCCTCTCTCGGCGCCGTGATGACATTCCTCAGCGACAACCCGGCCATCATATCACTCGCTTCCGACAAGCGATTCAGCTCTTATTTCAAGAAATTCCAGTTCATCTCGCTCACCAATTTCGGCACCGCCTTCGGCATGGGCCTCCTCGTGATGGTCTTCATGGTGGGTCAGGGATTCTTCTGGCAGCCAGTCATCGGTTTTGTGGGCGCTTTCTGCGGCTGCATCGTCTCCACGAGGCTCATGCAGTATTTCGTGATCAAGAATTTCCCGCATTTCGCCACCGAGGATGTGGTGGCCGATGAGGCAGCCATAAAGAAAGAAGAGGCCAAGGAGGAGAAATCGGGATTCGTAAGGGTGCTCAATTCCCTGCTCGACGGCGGTCGCACAGGTGTTGACGTGGGCCTGGCGATTATCCCCGGTGTGCTGATTATCTCCACGCTTGTCATGATACTGACGTTCGGCACTTCGGCCGACGGCACATATACCGGAGCGGCCTATGAGGGTGTCGCCCTCCTTCCCGCACTCGCGGAGAAGATCAATTTCATCTTCGAGTTCCTCTTCGGTTTCGGTGATCCGCACCTCATAGCCTTTCCCATCACGGCTCTCGGAGCTGTGGGCGCCGCACTTGGCCTCGTGCCCAATTTCCTTTCCCAGGGATGGGTCGACGGTAACGCCATTGCCGTATTCACGGCTATCGGCATGTGTTGGAGCGGCTATCTCAGCACACACACCGCTATGCTCGACTCGCTCGGTTACCGTGAACTGACGCCGAAGGCAATCCTCTCCCACACCATCGGAGGCATCGTGGCCGCAATCATAGCCCATCTCCTCTACATGCTCGTCACGATGATGATGGCCTGAATGTCTTTCGACTGATGATGATCAACTCATGAGCCTTAGATTTTTAATTGCCGCTTTGATATGCGTTGCGTGTTGCCGCACAGCCGGCGCCGGGACCTCTGTCCCTGATCAGGTGGCGCGCCTGCGCGCCTGCGCCGACAGCCTCCATAGTGTAGGACGTACAGATTCCGCAGTCATTGTCGGAGAGAAGGCTGTGGCTCTCGCCCTCAAGAGCGGAGATCCCACCCTGATTGTTGGCAGCCGTGCCTCTCAGGGTGTCTTTCTCCGTTCCGCCGGCGATGTCGATGGAGCGTTGAGGCAGTATGAGGAAGCCCTCTCCATAGTGACTGCTGATGAATTCCGTCGCAATCCCGACCAGGAGGCCGTAGAGGAGGCTGCCTCGCTCTATATCAATCTTGCGGTGCTCAATCTTGACACCGACAATAAGGAGGCGGCAGCCGCCGATGCCGCGCTCGCCGCCGACTGGGTGTCAAAAAGCAATGACCGGGAACTGCGGGCCACGGTCTTCGGAGTCGCCGGTTCCGTGATGACTGGATGTGGCGATCTCCGGAAGGCCATGCGCTATCAGGATCTCGCATACCGTGATGCCGAGGCCTCCGGCGACAGGGAGTCGGCGTTCAGGGCGGCAGCCTACGCTATGCTAATTGCAAGCCGCCTCGGCAACAAGGCGGATGAGGACTCGTGGCGCGGCAGGTGTGTCGGGCTTTTGCCGGAGATGCGGTCGGTCATGGCGAAGCTGGTATATTATCAGGCGGAGTGTTCCATATCCCTGTCGGCCGACCGTTGTAGTGAAGCTATCGACTGGTTTCAGAAAATACTCTCTCTGGATGGCATCGACAACCTTCCGTTTGTGAAATTCGACTGCTACAACAATATGCATGCCGTCTATGCGGAGCTCGGTGACTACAGCAAGGCTTACAACACTGTGCTTAAGAGCAACGAGCTGCGTGATTCGCTGTGGGAGAATGAGAAGGCGCAGAGCCTCCGCGACCTTTCTGTGAAATACGAGACCAAGGAGAAGGAACTCGCCCTTGCCCGCAGCGAGGCTTCAAGGGCACATGTCCTTATATGGCTGTTCGCTTTGGCGGGCCTCCTTATGGTGGGTGTCGTGGTGTTCGTGGTCTACTGGGGACGCCAGCGTCGCCGCAGAATGCAGCGTGAGCTTGAGTTTGCCAACCTGAAGGCCGAGATATCCCGCGAGCTTACCAAGCAGTATGTGGAAGGACTTGAGAATGAGCGCCAGCGCATGGCCCGAGAGCTCCACGACGGTGTGTGCAACGACCTTCTCGCCATCCGGATGGAGATGGGCGACGACGACACCGGCCGCAACACCGCCGAGCTTCTGGATGCATGCCGGGAGAATGTGAGGAGGATATCCCATGAGCTTATGCCTCCTGAATTCTCTTATGCCAATATCGACGAGGTGCTGCGCTATTTCCTATGCCGGCGGGGTCATGCCGCATCCGACGGCATTCACGTCTCTTACTCCTCTTCGGCCGATGATGCGTCGTGGAATGATGTCGAGGATTCCGTGGCTCTCGAGATCTACCGTATAGTGCAGGAGGCGGTTGGCAATGCCCGGAAACATTCCGGTGCATCGGCTATAGATGTCGAGCTGACGCTTGCCGACGGTATGCTGTGCCTGACGGTGAAAGACAACGGCACTTTCAAGTCTGAAGGCAGGAAAGGTCTCGGCCTTGAGTCGATACGTCGCCGTGGCGATTCCATAGGCGCCGCTGTTTCGATCACATGTCGGGAAGGGGAGGGCACTGTCGTGGAAGTGAGGGTGCCGGTAGGGAAAAGATAGACCCCGGACATGAAAACTACGGTTTTCCGTAATTGCCAGTATGTGTGACATGTGTTAATTTTGCATAATCAAATTATTATGCAATGTTTCCCGCAATGTCTGGAAAACCACTCTTACCACAGATGAGAATCGCTGTCGTCGACGATCACGACCTGATTCGCGAGGGCACAGCCACCATCCTTCTCAATGCCGGTGTAGGCGACGTCGGGATGTTTGGCAATGCCCGCGGTCTTGTCGAGAGGCTTGACGATGGCGTTTCATTCGATTTTTATATCATTGACCTGGAGCTTCCCGATCTTGATGGATTTGTGCTGATCGAGATGATCCGGGCCAGAATCAACGAGGCCCGTATCATTGTCAGCACCGTCCACGATGAGTTGTGGACTCTAAGAAAGCTGCTTGCCAGAAACGTCGACGCCATAATATATAAGTCGGCGACAGGAGGGGAGATAATAGCCGCCATAAGGGAGGTGATGAGCGGTGGCAGATATTATTGCGAGGCGGTGAGGGATGCTCTGGCTTCTGCCGCCGACAGCTCCATTCATCCCACATCGAGAGAGCTTGAAGTGCTCTGTCAGATAGCGGGAGGGAAAACCACCAAGGAGATTGCCGCGGCCCTTTTTGTGAGCGAAAACACCATTGAGGCCCACCGTAAAGCGCTATTCACTAAGCTGAAGGCAGTCAATGTCGCCGACCTTATCGTAAAGGCTATCGAGAAGGGATACCTCAAGAAAGGCGGAATCCACCTCTGAGACACATGAGAGCATACGATTCATACACCATACGCCGTTATACCTGATATCGCTTATCCATAGGGCCGGCTTGCTGGCCGGCCCTATGACATACCCCTAAATTCCTCATTATGGACAGACGTATTGAAGAAATAATCACCGACCCGGGCATGTCGCTCGATGAGAAGATCGACGGCGTGATCGCCCTGCGCTCGCTTTACGATGAGGCTCCCGACGCCGAAAGACTCGCTTTCGACGTGGAGTGCTTCTCCTCGCTTATCTCCCTCGTGAGCGAAGACAACGAGACACACCTCCACGACCTGGAATTGCTCCAGCTCTATGTGCTCCTCGCAGAGACCTATGTGGCTCTGGAAGACTATCGTCCCCTTGAGGATGTGGCTCGTGGGGTGCTCGACGTGATACGCTACGACGTCACTCCGTGGGAAGCCATGGAGCAGACCATGCCGCGCATAATCGATGCCGTCGGTGAGTCGGTCTACAACCATCACCTCTATGAGCTTCTGCTCCTGTATCTCCGTGCCGCTTATCAGGCCGGAAAACTCGATGAGAGCTTTGCTGGGCGTGTGCGCCGCTTCCTGAAGCTGCGGATACTCCTCGACGACAGCGAATGGCTCGACCGCCTGCTCGACAAGGACCTCCAGAAGGCGCTTGCCTCCCTGCTCTCGCAGGATGAGCTGATGCGCATCATCATGCGTCCGCAGATCGGTCATCTCCGCAAGGACTCTGTGGAATACACCTGGGAATGGGAACGCATATATTACGACGTGGAGGCAAGACTTGAGGAGCGTTTCGCCAACGCTCCCCGTCAGATGGGCTTCTGCTTCATGTTCTGGAACGCGAAGCGCGAGCTTCTGGAGGAGGAATACGGCATCAGATGGCGCAGCCCCTCGCAGATGAATCCCGGTGTTATGTTCGACTGATATACTGTGCTATGAAGAATGACAATGATACCGGGACACTCGTGGAGCTCGCCCGACGCTATGCCGAAGGGATAGGCTGCGAGCGGTCGGTCGAAAAGGCGCTGGAGCTTTATGGGAAGACGTGTTCTCTCGGCGACAGGCATGGTGCCAGCGGCCTCGCGAATCTTTATGCCGCTATCGCCGATGAATGCAGCGACCCTTCGCTGAAGGAAAAATACCATCGCCTCCATCAGGAATGGAATGACGTTTTCATGGATATGTGGCATAAGAGCCTCCTTGAGGATCCCGACGAGTATGACCGTACATTGGAAGAAGATTAACCGATAACAACAATACCGACTATGAGAAGAACCATCATCGTCCTCGCCGTCCTGATCGCGACTGCCCTCTCTGCCGGCGCGCAGTCGAAATACAAGTTTAAATATCCCGAGCCTATCCAGTCGCCACACGAGGCCCAGGAGGGGTCGCAGTTGACGGAACGCCCGTATGGCTACTACAACCTTAGGGTAGCTGACGGCACATTCGTGCTTGCGATACCGTATCAGTATCAGTATCAGTCGGCCGGCTACTTCGTGGAGACAGGTGATCGAGAGGCTTTGGCCCGTGTGAAGGTAGGAGGCAAATACGGCTTCATCAATCCCCAGGGTGGTCACGTGATCAAATGTGTCTACGACGATGCCTCCAATTTCGACACTCGTGGCTTCGCTATGGTGAAGCTCAACGGCAAGTGGGGTGTAATCGACGATAATAACATCAGCGCTGTGCCGTGTGTCTACGACTCGATGACCGAGATGCACGACGGATGGTATGAGGTGTCGAAAGACGATGAGTGGGGCTATGTCAGCAACAAAGGAATATACGCGTCAAGCTACAGCGATTACGAGCGTATGAAAAACAGTCCGTTTGAGAAGTAGAGGCTCCCGTCAGTCTCCATCCTCTACATCCATCTGCGATATCCGGCTCACCGGATTGCGTGAGCTGTTGACTGCGCCGAGCTTCAGAAGCTTGGCGCATGTCTGTTTTATGCTCTGCCCCTTCTCGTCGAGCTTGCGGCTCCCTTCGTCATACATCCTGCGTGCCCTGTCGAGCGCGTCGCCTATCGCCTCGTATTTCCGCTCGAACTGGCCCACGCGGTCGAGCATCTCTCCGGCGAGCTGATACACCTTCTCATGATTGCGGGCCTGCGCGATCTGTCGCCATGTCATGTCGATGATCCTAAGCGCTGCGTAGAGCGTCTGCTCGTCGGCTATATAGACATTTCTCTCCATCGCCTTGCGCCAGAGGTCGGGCCGTGCGTTGAGCGCCGTCCACAATGCGGCCGAGTTGGGCATGAACATTATTACATAGTCAACCGACACTTTCGGTGCCTTGATATAGGAGCTGTAGTCTTTTCTTGCGAGCTCCTCCACATGCTTCTCGATGCTCGCGACATGAGCTCTCAGGCAGCGGTCACGCTCCTCGGCTGTCTCGGCGTTGACATAATCCATGTAAGCCGTCATCGACACTTTTGCGTCGATCACCATCTCCCGGTCGCGGTCGAGATGCAATATGACGTCCGGGCGCATCCTCGACCCATCGCGCGACACGATGGCCTGCCCTTTCTCATCTGTGATCTGCGGCTGCACATCGAAGTGTATTCCCTCGGTGAGTCCCTGGCTTTCGAGAAGCTCCCCGAGCACACGCTCTCCCCAGTCACCCTGCACCTTCGACTGGTGGCGGAATACCTTCGCGAGCTCTTCGGCGCTTTTCCTGGTCTCGCCGCTGATCGTCATCAGGTGCTCGATGCTCGTGCGCATGGTAGCGCTTATATCGGTCTGCGAGCGGGAATTCTCGTCCATGGCCCGCTTCATCTCTCCGAGTCGTTCCTTCAGCGGCGACACTATCCTCTCTATGCTTCCGGCACTCGCACTCGCGAATTCCTCCTGTCTCTGCCGCAGCATGGTGTCGGCCGACTCCCTCAGCTGCGAGGTCATGCGGGCGAGGGTCTCCTCCATACGTCTCTCTCCCGCTCTCGCAAGGTCGTCGTAGAGCTGCTTCTGCGCTTCGAGGCGTGTCTTCATCAACTCCTCGCTCGAGGCTTTGTAAGCGTTGAATTCAGTGTGGAGGGAGGCCAGGTCCATCTCCGCCTCATGCAGTTTCCTGACTGCGTCGTCGGCTGTTTGCCTCTCGCTTGCTCTCCCTTTTGCGAGACCGAGCATAAATCCCGTGGCTATTGCCAGAACGCAGGCAGATGCGAATATTATGATGTCCATATAGCGGAAGGTATATGATTAAGTGTTCAGGCGCCTATGGCTTCGGTGGCTTTCTTCTTGCCGAAAGAGGAGTCGATCTTCACCATCCGGCACACTATGAATGTAGCTGCACAGGCCACCATCACCAGCAGAAAGAAATTTATGTATCCGTTGTGGCCGTTGGCGCCGAGTATGTGATACCGGCTGAAGACATCGTGGAGCCACCCCGCAAGCATTCCGGGCACCATCATGCCCAGTGCCATGAATGCCGTGCAGAAGGCGTAGTGGGATGTCTGATAGCTTCCCCGGCTGAAATATATCAGGTAGAGCATGAAGGCCGTGAAGCCGAAGCCGTAGCCGAACTGCTCGAGCGCGATTGCCGTGGTGATGAGCGTGAAATCCTGCGGCTGCCAGATGGCGAGCAGGCAGTAGAAGGCGCAGGGCAGAGTGAGGCTCAGCGCCATGGGCCAGAGCCAGTAGCGGAGTCCCTGACGCGACACTGCCACACCGCCGGCGATGCCGCCGGCGAGCAGCGCGATCACTCCTACGGTGCCGTTGATGAATCCCACCTGGGCAGTGGTGAGCGCCAGGCCGCCGACATCTCGCGATGAGACCAGAAACGGCTGCACCATCTTGATGCAGAGCGCTTCCGGCAGTCGGTAGAGAAGCATGAACGCCAGCGCCGTCCATATCCCCGGCTTGCTGAAGAAGGTGGTGAAAGCATCGGCGAAATCCTTTACGATTGTCTTTGCCGTGACTCCCGGCGCAGGCCGGTCGTGGGCGCTGCGCGGCATGAAGCGTATATGGTAGAGCCCCACGGCGAGGAAGAAGCCGGCGAGCAGATAGAACACCGTGGCCCATGCCGCCGGCACATTGCCGAGGCTCTCCTCAAGTTTGCCGGCCAGTATCACCAGCCCTCCCTGGCCTATCACGCTCGCCACACGGTAGAAGGTGGAGCGCACTCCCACGAAGGCCGCCTGCTGATGGCTGTCGAGCTCAAGCATATAGTAGCCGTCGGCCGCTATGTCGTGGGTGGCCGATAGGAAAGCGGTGATCCAGAAGAAGAAAAGTGTAGTGGCGAAAAACGCCGATGTCGGCAGGAAGAAGGCTATGCAGGCCAGCGACACCGCCATGAGGAGCTGCATCGCTATGACCCACTGACGCTTGGTCTTGAAAAGATCGATGAAGGGGCTCCAGAACGGCTTCACCACCCACGGAAAGTATAGCCATCCGGTGAAGAAGGCCATGTCGGCGAGGCCGACCCCCATGTTGGTGTACATCAGCACCGTCAGCGTGTTGACCGCGAAATAGGGGAGTCCCTCTGCCACGTAGAGCGTGGGGATCCAGAGCCAGGGCGATCTTCCAGATTTATCTTTTGTCATCGTTGGTGTTTCTTATGCTTATGTTGGGATAGTAGAAGGTTAGTATCTCGCAGCATGAGTGGCCGAGGCGCGCCATGTTGGCGGCGCCGATCTGACACATCCCCACGCCGTGGCCCCAGCCTCTGCCGTTGAGTATGAATGCCTTCTGTGTCTCCTCGATCTCGAAGGCCGAGGAATGTAGGTGGGAGTCGGAGAAGAGGCGTCTCACCATCAGCTCCTTGCCGATGATGACGCTCCCTCTGCTGCCGTCGATGCGCAGCGTGTGTATCCTTCCGGAAGGACCGCGGCCTATCGCCTCGATATTTATGATCTCTCCGACATCGATGCCGAATTTTTCCTTGAGATGCCTCCTGACGTCATTTTTCGACACTTCCCGTCGCCAGTGCATATAGTCTGCCGTCTGCATGTCGTAGTCTTTAAGGATGGTGCGCAGGAACGCACTCCGCTCTTCATCCGGAATTGCTGAAAGGTCGCAGTAGGGGTCTTCGTGCGCCGTGAGGTAGCGGTAGTCAGTGTCTTGCCAGCAGGTCGAGAAGAGTTCGGTATGTCCGCCGCAGCATTTCGAGAACCGGGCGTCGGCCGGCATCCCTGTCTCATCGGCCAGAAACATGCCTTCCGTCTCCTTCACGATATCCTTGATTCGGGTGTCTACGTTGCCTATTCCCTCGAAACGCTGGCAGTGGTCGGAGCTGCATACGTCGAAGCCTTCGTGAGCCTCCGTATCCGTCCAGTCGATGATCCTTCCGCGCTCGACAATTCTCCCTCTGTCGGGGTCCTGGCCGTGGCAGCGCATGATCTTGCCGAGAAGCCAGCTGCGCGCCACGATGGCATGGGCCTTAAGGAATTCGGCCGGAGCCTCCGGATTCATCTCACTGCTTATAACGGCCTCCAGATACCGCTCGACGGGTAGTGTCTCCACTAGTGTTATTGTCGAGGTGACAGGGTCGTTGAATGGCTCTATGTTGCCGTCATGAAGGGTGGAGATGGTTGCCTCCCAATGGAAGCCTCCACCTATAAGCAGGTTGTGGAGACGCATCATCGGGATGCCTTCCAGCGCTTCTTCAGTCAGTTCGGGCATCCCCGATGTGTGCAGTCCGACACGCACCCGGCGCGGCCATGCCGTTTTATCTGTAGCCGACATCGCCATATATTTCCCATGCCTTGGCGGCGTCGAGCCGCTCGAAATCCTTCTCTCTCGGCGCTATGATATAGCCTCCCATGTCTACGGCTCCCGGACTGATCACGAAGCCGTCTCCCTCGAAGCCGTAGCAGCCTGGACGGTGGGCCTTTCGCGGCACCGCGACAGCCCTCAGCAGCCCCTCGCTCCCCATCCAGAAGTAAACGTTGACGAGCCCGGGATCGGCGTTGCCTTCGGGATCGGTGCCGGTCACGCTGCATATCGCCCGTAGCGCCTTCATGCCTGTCTCGTCGGGCGTGATGATGGCACTGTAGAAGAGAAACGGCAGGTTGAGGCCGCTGTCAGTCGAGGCCGTAATCGGCTGTCTTCCCGGCTTGTGGATTCTCTCCGCAAGTGTCGTTATCGGCAGCTCGGATTTCAATATCGCCTGGAGATGCAGATGGTCGGGAGCCGATGCCCCTGCTTTGGCTCCGTTGAAGAATACCACCATGTCGGGCATCATCTCCGCCATCGACGCCATCTCGTAGGGAGGTCTGCTCTGGTCTTTATGCTCTTTAGAGATAATGGTGAAGTGGAGAGGGAAGATGGGGTAGGGGTTCACGCAGAGCTCCCACCCTTCCGCAATCTCCATGGCCATCTGCTCCTGGGGACGGTTGCACTTGCAGAGGAAACAGGGCCGCTTGCTTATGGAGGCTGCGTCGGTGGCCGCTCCTGTCGACACCATCCTCGCGGGATTGTGGAGCACCCCTATGCGGAGGTCTCCCGCATCGAGCTGCTTCATCCTCACCTCACGCAGGGCATCGTGGTTCTTCTTGGCCAGAGGCCAGAGGAGGAGCTGGGCCTCCACCATATCGGCCATATCCGTATGTGTCAGTGTCTTCATCTTTACGGTAGGTTATACATCCGCTTGCTCTTCTGATTGCTGCTCGTTGTCATGGATGCGCGCCAGAATCTCCTGCGAGCGTATGAAATCCTTATACTCGTTGTGGGCGTTCACTTTCTCCACGGGCAGGTCGGCGTCGGAATTTCCCTCCCAGCGGCGGCAGTGGTAGAGCACGTCGTAGATGCGGCCCACCTTATAGTCGCGGCTCACGCGGAGACACATGGCGTAGTCTTCGCCGTAGCTCACGTTGGGGAAGAGGAATTCCCTCACCAGTGGGGTATAGAAAGCTCTCGGAGCGCCGAAGCCGTTGACGCGCAAGGCGTTGTTGGCTCCGTTGCGGTCGCTCCATTCCTTATGGTCGATTACTCCGGGTGGTATCGGGTTGAGGTTGAAGTCGCTGAGCATATATGAGCCCACCACCATGCCGCATTTCTCTCTGTGGAATTTCTCAACAATCCGGCTCAGGGTGTCCTTGCTGCTGTAGACGTCATCGCTGTCGAGCTGCACGGCGAAGCGGCCGCAGCGTGGGTCGAGCACTGCTTTGTTCCAGCAGCCTCCGATGCCCAGGCATTCGTCAGCGCTCGGTCGAATCACGACCAGTCTCTGGTCTGTGATGCCGTCGAGTACCTCCGAAGTGCCGTCGGTGCTTCCGTTGTCCACCACAATCACGTTGAAGTCGAACCCTGTCTGCTGCGAGAGGGCGGAGGCCACTGCATCGCCGATGGTCCTCACGCGGTCTTTCACAGGTATCACCACGCTGGCTTCGACAGGAAAGTTGCCGTCGGCGACGTTCACTTCAGCATGGGTCTTGCAGAGCGCGTCGCATGAAGCCAGGAATCTCTTCAACACTTCCTCGTTTTCCTTCTGGCGGACGGCTTTCTCGGCCAGGAGATAGTCGTGTTGTTTCTGGCCGCTTTTCCGGTTGTCGAGCTTGTCTACGGTATAGAGGTATTCCGGGATATATGCCACCGTATTCCAGTAGGTGAGTCTGAGGCGCAGGGCATACCATCCGCCGTCGAGATATGTCTTGATATAGTCCCCCTCGGTATTTATCACGTTTATCACGTCGGCGCAGTTGAGCAGCACTATGCTTCCGAAGTCAAAGTCGTCTCTCACGGAGCCAAGCTGACAGTCTATCACGGGGTGCGGCGACACGTTGCCCTGTTCATCGCGCTCCCTATAGTGGGAGTAGAGGAGCGACACGTCGGTGTCGCGTGCCACCTGGAGCATCCTTGTCTCGAAGTTGGAGTCAAGTTTCAGCTCGTGGTCGCCGAATATCACGAAGATATATGGTTCGAGACCGTTGTCGCAGATCTCGTCATACAGCGCTCCTGTATTTGTAAATCTTACGTATTTCATGATTGTTTAGCTTACTATTAAGGGTCGCTCTTAATCGATATCGATCATTGATGTCACTGCGTCGATGAATTCCTTCGCCGGCTGCATCAATGACTTGAGTCATAGCAGTATCGCTTCTCGATTGACGTTTACGGTGAATGGGGATTTCCTGTTCTCCCATACACTCCTTATCAATACAAGCGGGGATATGCGTACTCCATCCTCGATTTCGATGTCATAGAGAGAACCTACTATCTCAGATCTACGGCGTACGAATTCATGCCCCTGATAGGTATCCGGCAGGATTACGAGTATGTCTATGTCGGATGTCTGAGTAGCCGTGCCTCTTGCCTGGGAACCGAAGAGTAGTGTGCGGGCTTCCGGAAAGAAGTCACGCATCATATCGGCTATTTTCTTGATGATTATATTCTGGCGCATAAATAATTATCCTTGGTAATCCACCGGGCGCTAGTCAGAGAGGTCGTCTTGACGGAGCACCGGTTTGAAGCGTTTCCACAAAGTTAACGCTTTATATCTTCATAAACAAATAAAACAGACTCGGCGCCTCATCCTTGGCTGAAATGGGCGCCGAGTCTATGTGAATGTCGTGAAGATTAGAAGTCGAGGGTGTCGAGCACTCGTTTCATCAGGAAGTCACGCTCAGAGGCGTTCTGTATCGACTCGAAGGGAATCGCCGACACCACCGCGCCACCTTTACCGTGGCGGGTGAGCATCGCTGCCGTCGCACCGCTGTCGGGATACGTCATCAGTATCTCGGCTTTGCGGCCGTCGGAGACTGTCAGTATGTCGGGGTTTTCAACGATATAGTGGTCCTCGTTGAGTGTCGTGCTGTAGTGTATCGCCGAGCCGCGTCCGGAGGAGAGGCTTCCCGCGAGGTCAATGCGTCCCAGATAGTTTCGCTCAGAGCCGCCGGGCGCTATTCCGAGCACCTTCCCCGCGAATTCGGCCGAGCCGGCCGGTGCTCGGAAGTCATAGGGGTCGGAGGCTACGTATTCACCGCTCACGAAGAGGCGACCACCCTTGTCGATGAAGTGGGTCAACTCCTTCTGGAGCTTTTCCGGGAAGGCGATATACCGGCATCCCATGTAACCCGCTCCTGTCACGGTCGCCTTCTGCTTGCCGAGGATCAGGTCCACCGTCTTGTAATCGGAAAGCCTGACCTCGCCGTTCTCTACTGCTCCGAGGCTCGTTGATATGAAGCCTCTCCCCGAGGCGGCTATCGATGCGCCGTGCACTGCCGGATAGTCGAAGGTGTTGCCTGCTATGACTGTCGACGCGTATTCATCGCTGCTGCGCCCGAAACGCTCGCCGGCACTGCGGTTGTATTCAGTCTGATAGCCGGTGAACGAGATATCGTGGATGTAGGGCACGCCGAAATCGGTCTCGGCATTGAATCCCGCCATTCCGTCGGCGCTGAAGCTCGACGGGGCGCTGATGCGTGTGAAGCCGTTTATGATGAGCACCGGATCCTTGCCGTCGGGAGCCTCGCGGAATGAGAGCACCTCCGAGGGGAACGACATCCCGCCCTTGTTGGCGGCGATCACCTTAAACGAGTGAATGTCGTTGTCATTGCATTTCAAGGTGAAATGTGTGGCGCCTGTCTCGCCGATCCTGTGGAATCCGAGCTCTCCCTCGCTGCGTTCGTAGATGATGTATTTCTCGGCTTTGGCAGTCTGCTCCAGAGGGTCGTCGGTCGGGCGCCACGACAGCTTGTAATGTCCTTTCTTCTGGCGCTCGATGGAGAAGTCCTTCACCGGCAGCGGCTGTATCACTACCTCGCGGCTCTTGCGCTCGGCCACGAAGCGGGCTATGGCCTTGTAGACGGCGCGCCCCACGAGAAATTTGAACGAGGGATCGAGTCCGTAACGCATGTCGCCGAAGTTCTGATGGCTCATCAGCTCGATAAGGGAAGTGGGCACTTCCGGCACACGGGCCTCGACATACGACTTGTCCCACATCGAGCGGCGTGTCCAGTCGGGCTCATAGGTCTGGCGGATGTCGGTGGTGATCTGGCGCATCAGCATGTCGGTGAGCATTCGCGAGTTGATGCGCGGGGTGCCGTCTACATAGGAGTCGCCCCCATTGGTGTAATAGATGCCGAGTGTGCCCACTATGGAGTCGTCGATTTTCTTTCCGGCATCGGAATGAAGGGCCATGGTGACATCTACCGGTATCTTGAGGCCGTCTCGGCCGGGAAGCACTCGTGAGCCACCGGCGAGATAGTTCACCCAGTGTCCCCTTGAGGTGTAGTCGTCTTTGTAGTCGTCGGTTCCCTCGTAGGGTGAGTAGACATAGTCGGGCATTCCGGCCCATTGGAGCCAGTAGCGTGCTCCTTCCAGATAACGGGGCATTCCGGATATCTTGAACGTGGGCGCCGGGCGGCAGGACGATGCCTGGAGGGGGTCGGCCTGCTGAGGCTCGCCGTCGCTCTCGTCGTTGGCGTTCTCGTTCTGTTCTCCCTGGGTTTCCTCATCTTCCTCATCCTCTTCCTCTGAAGTGTCCTCGGGTGTTTCCGTGGAATCGAGGGGAGTGGATGGATCCACAAAGACATCGCTTCTGTGGGGGCTTCTCGCTATGTTGCCCATGCCGCCGCCGATTTTCACGGCGTCGGCTGTCAGTATCTTGCCGGCCCCTTTCTGCGATAGGTTGGAGAGTGTCACCACCGGCTCTGTGTCGCTGTAGCCGGCTTCCAGCGGGAATGTGCCGAGATATATCCATGTGCCTCCACCCATCGTCTGGTTTACGCGATACTGCTTCGACCCTCCCGAGTAGTTCACGGTGTAGAGGGCGTCTTCCGTCGAGTTCGGAAGCGATTTGTAGCTGACATATACCGCGTATTCGCCGTCTTCCGGTATGTCGGCATACCATGCGGCAAGCGACGGCTTGCCCGAGCTCACGGTCGTGGTCTGCCGGTAGGTGCCGTTCTCAAAGGGGTTCTCGGTGTCGCGGAAGTCGGGCAGGTCGTAGATGAATCCCTCGCCTTCGCCTGTGGCCCACGCCCTGGAGCCGGTCTGCTCGCGGTAGGTGGTCTGAGAGTAGACGGCTCCGTCGGGATTGATGTCGTTGTCTACTATCACCTCGTTGCGGTTGATGTCACGCTCGCGCGGCAGCATCACATAGGCGCCGGCGTTCTCGAGCATCGGGGCTATATAGGGGAGCACGTACCCCATGGTGTAGGTATCCTCGCATACCTGGAAGAGAAGCGGACGCTGCCACATCCATCCTCCGGCCGAGGGACGGTAGTAGCGTCCGTGGCTCGGCCATAGCGCCACTATGTCTCCCTCCATCCCGTTCACGGGATGCACGTCGGGATTTTCCTCCACCACGAAAGGGATGTTCTTTCGGTATTGCTCCGGCAGCTTGTCGACCTCCGTGATGTAGTAGGAGAGCGATTTGTCTCTTACGTTGAGAGTCACGGTGTAGTCGGAGAGGGAGTCGGGGAGGGCGTCGACGGCGCTCTTCCTGAGGTTCATGATCAGGTCTCTCGTCACCGGGAGATAAGTGAAGTTCTCGTTGAGGTTCAGTCTCGCTATCCTGCTTTGCCTGTCGGGCATCACGCTGTTGACGCGCAGGCCGCCGGGATTCACGTTGTCGGGCACAGCCGCAGTCACGGCGTCGTTGATGAGCAGCGTAAGCGAGTCGCTGAGTATCTTCTCCTCCGGAGGAGTGTATTGCTTGTGCTGTATGGTGTTGTTTCTCTTCGCCCTCGACTTGCGGCTCTTGCCTGAACGCTTCTTTTTAGATGTCTTCTTTTTAGATGTCTTCTTTTTCGACGATGTCGATTTCTTCTTCTTCTTCTTCGATGAAGAGGTCTTCTTCGACTTCTTCTTTGATGTCTGTGTAGTCTTGGCTTTCGACTTTCTCGGCGCCGTTTCGGAAGCAGTGCCGAATGCGCAGGCCATCAGCAGCGTGCAGATGATGGCATAGATGGTTTTTCTTATCATTTTCCGGTTTGTATGCAGAATTAAATGAGACCCCTGTAATATGGACGCCGGGTGTCGCCCGGCCGTAATTCTGCAACAAAAATAGTGCAAAAAAATGAAATTTGCAACTCTTGTATTTATTTCTTAATTTTGTAGACTGAAAGGGCGACGGCCGCGGCTGTCGCCGGTTTACCCCGTCAAATGTAATCTAACACATCTAATATTATGCCGACAAAACCATTCCATTATCAGGAAATGTTTCCGCTTGGCCCCGACACTACAGAGTATCAGCTCATCACCAAGGATTATGTGAGAGTTGAGAACTGGAACGGCCACGAGATGCTCGTGGTCGACCCCGAGGCCCTCACACTCATCGCCAATGTGGCAAGCCACAACTGCTCGTTCATGCTCCGCCGCGAGCACAACGAGATGGTGGCTAAGATTCTTTCCGATCCAGAGGCTTCCGACAACGATAAATATGTGGCCCTGACCATGCTCCGCAACGCCGAGGTAGCCGCCAAGGGTGTGCTCCCGTTCTGTCAGGACACCGGTACGTCGATCTGCGCCGGATACAAGGGCCAGCAGGTATGGACCGGCTGCGACGACGAGGAGAAGATCTCGCTCGGAGTCTACAAGACATACACCGAGAACAATCTGAGGTATTCGCAGAACGCCCCCCTCAATATGTACGACGAGGTCAACACCGGGTGCAACCTCCCCGCACAGATCGATATCCACGCGACAGAGGGCGATGAATACAAGTTCCTCTTCATCGCGAAGGGCGGCGGCTCGGCCAACAAGACATATCTTTATCAGGAGACAAAGGCCATCCTCAATCCCAAGACCCTCGTACCTTTCCTCGTGGAGAAGATGAAGACCCTCGGCACCGCCGCATGCCCGCCCTATCATATCGCGTTCGTGATCGGCGGCACTTCGGCCGAGGCCAACCTCGCCGCCGTGAAGAAGGCTTCCGCCAAGTATTACGACAATCTCCCCACCAAGGGCAATGAATACGGCCACGCCTTCCGCGACGTGGAGCTGGAGAAGGAGCTTCTCGAGCAGGCCCACTGTCTCGGTCTCGGCGCCCAGTTCGGCGGCAAGTATTTCGCCCACGACATCCGTGTGGTCCGCATGCCGCGCCACGGCGCCTCGTGCCCCGTAGGCATGGGTGTGAGCTGCTCGGCCGACCGCAATGTCAAGGCCAAGATCAACCGCGACGGCCTCTGGATCGAGAAGCTCGACGAGTTCCCCGGCGAGCTCATCCCCGAGGAGCTCAGAAACCAGGGTGAGGGCGAGGTCGTGAAGATCGACCTAAACCGTCCGATGCCCGAGATCCTCGCCGAGCTCGACAAGTATCCCGTCTCGACACGTCTATCGCTCAACGGCACGATCATCGTGGGCCGCGACATCGCCCATGCCAAGATCAAGGAGCGTCTCGACGCAGGCGAGCCCATGCCGCAGTATCTCAAAGACCATCCCATCTACTACGCCGGGCCGGCCAAGAAGCCCGAGGGCATGCCTTCCGGATCCTTCGGCCCGACTACAGCAGGACGTATGGATCCCTATGTCGACCAGTTCCAGGCTGCCGGAGGTTCAATGGTCATGATTGCCAAGGGCAACCGCTCGCAGCAGGTCACCGACGCCTGCAGGAAGCACGGCGGTTTCTATCTCGGCTCCATCGGTGGTCCCGCCGCTATCCTTGCCCAGAACTCCATCAAGAATGTGGAGCTTCTCGAGTATCCGGAGCTCGGCATGGAGGCCATATGGAAGATCGAGGTGGAGAATTTCCCCGCATTCATCCTCGTCGACAACAAGGGCAACGACTTCTTCAAGCAGATCAAGCCCCGCTGTCCGCTCGACACATGTAAGTAATTCCATATTTTTTCAGGGCTGCGGAGGACGGTAGGATGCCGGCGCCGCAGCCCTGAAACTAACCTTAATCTTTATAATATGTTGCAGATTTTCAGATTGCTGCCCCTTGCAGCCGCCATGCTGATGCCGCTGGCTGCCCGGAGCGCCACAAAGACCGACGCCCCGGCCATCGTCAATGGCGAGGTCTGGCTCGACACCGACGGCAATCCCATCAATGCCCACGGCGCAGGCATGCTCTACCACAACGGCCGCTACTACCTCTACGGTGAGTATAAGAAAGGGGAGACCATCCTTCCCGACTGGGCCACATGGGAATGCTACCGCACCGACGTCACCGGCATCGGATGCTATTCAAGCCCCGATATGGTCAACTGGACTTTCGAGGGAATCGTGCTCCCCGCCGAGCCCGACGACTCCTCGAGCGACCTTAACCCCGCCAATGTGCTCGAGCGCCCTAAGGTGGTCTACAATCCCAAGACCGGCAAGTTCGTGATGTGGATGCACGTAGACAGCGCCGACTACGGCAAGGCTGCCGCAGGCGTGGCCGTGGCCGACAAGCCTACGGGTCCGTTCAGGTATCTCGGCTCCTTCCGCCCCAACAACAGCATGAGCCGCGACCAGACGATCTTCGTCGACGATGACGGCAGGGCATATCAGTTCTCATCTTCCGAAAACAACCAGACTCTTCATATCAACGAGCTGACCGACGACTATCTCCGTCCAACCGGTCGCTTCACCCGCAATTTCATAGGTGACGCACGCGAGGCTCCCGCCGTGTTCAAGCACGACGGAAAGTATTATATGCTCTCCAGCGGCTGCACCGGGTGGGATCCCAACCACGCCGAGATTGCAGTGGCCGACTCCATTATGGGACAGTGGACCACCATCGGTGACCCCTGCACAGGTCCTGACGCCGACAAGACTTTCTACGCCCAGAGCACCTACGTACAGCCCGTACACGGTAAGAAAGACCTCTACGTGGCCATGTTCGACAGATGGAACAAGCTCGATCTCGAGGACTCCCGTTATGTATGGCTCCCCATCGATTTCTCCGACGGTAAGGTCACCATTCCCTGGAAGGAGAAATGGAGCCCAGCCGACTACGCCGACCAGCCCCGCTTCGAGGCCGGCGACGGCACTTTCCTGCTCAACGGCGAGCCTTTCGTGGTGAAGGCGGCCGAGCTCCACTATCCCCGCATTCCCAAGGAATACTGGGAGCAGCGCATTCAGCTCTGCAAGGCCCTCGGCATGAACACCATCTGCCTCTACACTTTCTGGAACGCCCATGAGCCCAAGGAGGGCGAGTTTGACTTCACAGGTCAGAACGACCTCCGTGAGTTTGTGAAGCTCTGCGAGAAAAACGGCATGAAGGTGATTCTCCGTCCCGGTCCGTACGTGTGCGCCGAGTGGGAGATGGGCGGTCTGCCATGGTGGCTCCTCAAGAACAAGGACGTGCGCCTGCGCGAGAACGACCCCTACTTCATGGAGCGCGTCGATAAGTTCCAGAAGGCCGTGGCCGAGCAGGTGGGCGACCTCACCATCGCCGACGGCGGCCCGATCATCATGGTGCAGGTAGAGAATGAGTATGGCTCCTATGGCACCGACAAGCCTTACGTCTCCGCCATCCGCGACATGCTCCGCAAGAATTTCGGCGACAACGTCACCCTCTTCCAGTGCGACTGGTCGTCCAACTTCCTCAACAACGGCCTCGACGACCTCATCTGGACGATGAACTTCGGCACCGGAGCCAACATCGACCAGCAGTTCGCCAAGCTCAGGGAGGTCCGTCCCGACAGCCCGCTGATGTGCTCCGAGTTCTGGAGCGGATGGTTCGACAAGTGGGGGGCCAACCACGAGACGCGTCCTGCCGAGGACATGATAGCAGGTATCGACGAGATGCTCTCCAAGGGTATCTCCTTCAGCCTCTACATGACTCACGGAGGTACCAACTGGGGCCATTGGGCCGGCGCCAACTCTCCCGGTTTCGCTCCCGACGTAACTTCCTACGACTACGACGCCCCCATCTCCGAGTCTGGCCAGATCACTCCCAAATACAATCTCCTCCGCGAGACCCTCGCCAAGTATAACGACGGCAAGAAGCTTCCTCCGGTGCCCGCCACCATCAAGCCTGTTGCCGTCAAGGAGTTCCAGCTCACCGAGGTCGCTCCTCTCTTCGCCAATCTTCCCGAACCTAAGGAGGATATGGAGCTGCGCACAATGGAGGAATACGACCAGGGCTTCGGCAGCATCATGTATCAGACCACCCTTCCGAAGCTCGACGAGCCCGCTCTGCTCACTGTCGACGAGGCCCACGACTTCGCCCAGGTGTTTGTCAACGACAGGTATATCGGTAAGCTCGACCGCCGCAACGGCGAGAAGGAGCTCATCATCCCCTCCTGCCCCAAGGACTCGAAACTCAGCATCCTCGTGGAGGCTATGGGCCGCATCAATTTCGGCCGCGCCATCAAGGACTTCAAGGGCATCGTGGGCAAGGTGACGCTCACCGAGCAGAAGGATGGCTTCAAATACGTCTGCGACCTCAAGGACTGGAAGGTTTATCAGCTTCCCGACGAGCTCGACTTCTATGAGTCGATGCAGTTCCAGCCCATGGCGTCGGTATCGGCAGACGACCAAGGACGCCTCCCGAGAGGTGTCTATCGCGGCACTTTCAATGTCTCCAAGCCTTCCGACACCTTCCTCGACTTTAGCTCATGGGGCAAAGGTCTTGTCTACGTCAACGGTCATCCTCTCGGCCGCATCTGGGAGATCGGCCCGCAGCAGACGCTCTACACTCCGGGTCCCTGGCTGAAGAAGGGTGAGAACGAGATCGTGGTGTTTGATATCGTCGGTCCCCGTGAGGCTATCGTTGAAGGTCTCCGTGAGCCGCTCCTCAACCAGCTTCTCGTGAAGAAGCCGTTGACCCACCGCGAGGAGGGTCAGGAGCTCGACCTCAGCGGCATGACGCCGGTGCTCGCCGGTGAGTTCGCACCCGGCAACGGCTGGCAGGAGCGCAAGCTCGACAAGCCCGTCCACGGCCGCTATCTGGCGTTTGAGGCTCTCGACGCCATCGACGGCAAGGATGTGGCCGCCATCGCCGAGTTCTACGTGCTCGACGGCAACGGCCAGCGCCTCAGCCGCGAGCCATGGACTGTGGTCTATGCCGACAGCGAAGACATGAAGGGCGTCAACCGTAGCGCCGACAAGATCTTCGACCTTCAGGAGTCGACCTACTGGAGCACAGTGCCCGGCACTCCCTATCCGCATGCCTTCGTCATCGACCTTGGCGGCGAGAAGACAGTGAGCGCAATCCAGTATCTTCCGAGAATGGAGAGCGACGTGCCCGGCGCCATCAAGCGCTTCAAGGTCTACGTCAGCGAGACTCCCTTTAAATATTGATTAGCGAGGTGCCCGTTAAGGGCGCCGACAGAATAGGGGAGGCGGTTTCCAGTCCCCGGCCATCAGCGCCGGCCTGGAGACCGCCCCTCCTTTTTTCTACCTGAACTTTCTTTTCATCTAATCCGCTTACCCGGCAGTCCGTGTGTGGAAAATACCACCGGCATTCACCGCATTTATGCGGTGAATATTTTGCGGATTCTCCGCAAATCACTAAATTTGCCGCATGAGAAGTACACGGATACATAGTATTTTTGCGACATCAACGACCTAATTTGCAAAGAGATGCCTCGCCCGGGCGGAGAAGGCGGCCGCAATGCCAACTACCTCCTCTGGCGTAGTGGTATCTCTGCTGACTATTAACTGACGGGCTATCTCCCTGTTGGGGAAACCCTGTTTCTTAAGCTGCATCGCCAATTAGAAAACTTGAGCCACTGGCAGTCTGTGGTAGCCGTCCTTACTCCGAATATGTAATCGGCGATGCGTGTAATTATCAGTCCCAACCGTTCCGAGGTGGCAGCCGAGGTATCAATCCACGCCCCCGCGTATGATGCGATCTGGCCACTCTCAGAAAAGACAGATGGGCCGTGATTTCAATCCACGCGCCCACACGGGGCGCGATTGGCGGGTTTGTTATCGGCAGGGTGTGTCTCTTCTGTTTTAAACTGTCGGGCGATCTCCCGGCTGGAGATACTCTTTCTCTTAAGCCGCATCGCATCGCCAATAAAAATCTAGAGCCGCTGGCCGCCCGTAGTGGCCGCCCTTACTCCGGAATATGTATTCCTGTTATCGGCGAGGTTGATAGTTGGGTCGAATTAGGCTGCCCAGTACCAATCAGTTTTTTCCGATAGTGTCGGGAAAAATCATACAGATTCCGGATTTGTTATACCTCTTCGACAGTCCAGCCGAAAGAGGTTTCGACATGCTTCTTGAAATCATCAAAGTTGTTGCCCCATTCATTGCTGACTGCGAAGCGCGTTCCATCAGCCGCGGTCAGTATTTCTTTGGGATCAAGAAACCAACGGGCTGATTCTGTTTTATTAATCTCTTCACGATTATGGATATCTTCCAGGGTACGAACTACTCCATAACTGCCTTGAAGTGACCTTGGAAACATTTGCTCGATGTCTGAAAAAGAAGCATCCGGGAATTGCTGGATAAACAGACACACAGATTCATAGACTGCACGATTTTTCGATAATGGTTCCGACCCATTGATTGAAAACAAGCTCCGCTTACCTTTGGATTTGGCCAGGGTCGTCCGTAAGTATGCCGAGCCTGCTTCATCGTCGCCATCCATGATGATTTCAAGTTCTATATCAAGCAGCTTAGCTACACCTTTGAGACAAGATATAGCACGATGATTTCCCATATTGACATATATCCACCAACCATCTACATTCTTTTGCCATGTGCGTCGAGGTTCGGTAGGGCGTTGCTCTTTGCCTATCAGGGGGTACCCTTTGAACATCTCTCCTCGGAATTTGGATGCTCGTTCCAATCCCATGTAGCGCAGAGCTTCTATCATTGTGCGTCGTGCAGTGGTATGTTTAACAATCTTACCATCGGCAAATTTCACTGTGAAACCTATGCTAGAACTACGCTTACGTCCAGAGTCGGAATTATCGTCGTTTATTTCATCTTCATCGGCTTCGCTATCTTCAGTTTCTTCATCGTCAATACTTTTCACAGATTCAAAGATCTGGGAGATGTCGACTTTGCATGAAGAAGCAACTCGTACCAATTTACCTTCTGAATATTCTGCTGCAAAAGTTATGTTGTCAAAGCTTGGCAGTTCGACTTCATCTGGGAGATGTCCTGTAAACATGTCAAGAGCATTCTCGAGCAACACCTTTTCAGCCCCCTTGATCTCGTTTAATAATTCCGAGGGCACTTCTCTATTGTATTTCAGAAAGATTTCCCTCTCTGCATAAAGACTTTTAAGATTGTTCATGGCGTTCATTAAATATAATGATTGATTCAAGGATGTTGAATTCAGCAACAAAGATAAACTAAAAATTTATAATATGCAATGATTTACGGCTATATTCGAGTCAGTTCAGATAAACAGACGGTAGAAAACCAACGTTTCGAGATAACTAATTTCTGTAAACGAGAGAATTTGAATGTCGATGGATGGATTGAGGAAACCATTTCAGGCACTAAAGCCTACAATAAACGTCAACTCGGTATGCTGTTGAAACGCATACAAAAAGATGACTTGATTATCTGCGCAGAACTCTCACGACTCGGTAGAAACCTCTTCATGATTATGGAGATTCTTAATATATGCATGACAAAAGAGGCAAAGGTATGGACAATCAAGGATAACTATCGACTTGGTGATGATATTCAATCGAAGGTGCTTGCATTTGCTTTTGGACTGTCAGCTGAGATTGAACGCAACCTCATTTCGCAAAGGACAAAAGAAGCCCTTGCTCGTAAAAAAGCCGAAGGTGTAACCCTCGGACGTCCTAAAGGGCGTAAGAGTTCTCCTGACAAATATAAGCTGAGCGGAAAAGAAACACTTATTCATGAATTGCTAAAGGAAGGTGTCTCAAAACGAAAAATCGCAAAGATTTGCAAGGTAGATAGGAATACACTCGCTCGTTTTATCAATATGATGGAAGGAAAATGAGCGATTTCGTGCGGCAAAATGCTGTGGTCACCGATTTCGCCACCTCTGACTCTTGGGTCATATTATCGTCCATAGAGCAGAGTATTAAGCGCAAAATCGAAGCAATAGGCGTACCCCTCAAAGATTGGGATATAAACATATATCGCGGTGTTCTTACTGGCTACAACGAGGCATTCATCATTTCTACTGAAAAAAGAAATGAGATTCTTAATAATTGTCAGAATCCCGAAGAACGTCAGCGCACTGAGGAATTAATTCGACCCATTCTTCGTGGCCGCGACATCAAGCGTTACGGCTACGACTGGGCTA
>OGQO01000810.1_pt1 | contig 31346 bp, 31 predicted proteins | sample 1553241 | NCBI WGS metagenome assembly OGQO01 (sample SAMEA2579933, study PRJEB22360) | human gut metagenome | biome: human gut; feature: human-associated habitat; material: faeces | place: Denmark | collected 2008/2010
AACGGATATTTAAAACCGGAATATCAGAACGACGAATATATGCACCTCACAAAGGCAGCATACAAAGTGATCTTGGAAAATATAGGTCAAGCAATCAAAAACAAATTCAAGGAGTGATAAAAAATGAACAAAAATGAAAGAAATCAAGAGTTTAAAAAGGACGGCGGTAAACTGCGGCTTGAACTGATACCGGGCGAGTGTTATCAGAGTTTAGGCAAAATTTTGACGTTCGGTGCTGAAAAATACGGCGATAACTGTTGGCAAAGGGTAGAGCCTATACGGTATGTAGGTGCGCTTTTAAGGCATTTAATGCAGTACTTGAAAGACGAAAACAGCATTGACAGGGAAAGCGGATTTTTACATATTGAACACGTTTTGTGCAATGCAATGTTTTTAAGCTATTTTGCAACGCATAAGAAAAAGAAACGGACGCGTCAAGAAGCTTTTGAAGCACTTTTTAACACGGAGCTCGAGAAAGACAGTAACGGTGTTCTCAGTATTTCACCTTGCAAGCTTAACAGAAAAATGAAGTGCGGCTTAGAAGATTGCAGAGACTGCCGTAAAAGATACTGGTTAAAGGAGGTAGCAGAAGATGAATAATGTATGTTTTGCAGATAAGGGCAACAATTGCGGTGCATTAAAGGAAAAAGCATGCGACAATTGCCGTTTTAAAAAGACCAAACAGCAGTTTGCAAGAGAAGCACTAAAAAGCATAGACAAGGAAATTAATTTTCGCGGTTTAAGTGAATATCAAGCGTGCAAATTAAGAGAAAAATACAGAAAAGAGGCTTTGGAAAATGATTAATGTTAAGGCTGCAAAAGCGGCAGTAAGCCACTATAAAGCGGAGCTTGCAGACATTAAAAAGGTTCTTAGTTTTGGCTTAGGCGACAAGGACGTAAAACAGCTGTATGAAAGTAAGAAAGCATGCACCGAAACCGCTATACAGGCATTAAAGATTGTTATAAACATGCAGGAAACTGCGAAATAAGAAAGGAAGATGTAATAATGGAAAAAGCAGGAGTGTCAAGAATGAATTGTGAGAGAGAACGTCTGATTAAATTATTAGACCAAAACTGCGGCTATGTTGAAGAACAAAAAGCTGAAATGCTTGCTGATTATTTGCTTGAAAACGGTGTTTTGGTGTTGCCGTGTAAGATAAATGACCATGTTTGGTTTATAAAATCGGCATTTTCGGTATTATCGAAACCTCTTGAAGCAAGGATTATAGATATTCGGGGCATAAGCATTGACCGTAATATTTTGTATGAGTCAATAACCTTATATAACGATTTAGCAAGAAGGTTTACAAGTAATGATATAGGGACAAAGGTATTCCTCACAAAAGAAGAAGCAGAACAAGCAATACAAGCCTTGGAAGGCGGTGCAACAAATGATTAACAAATTAAGATACTGGTTTTTCTGTATAAAATGGCTTTGGAAAAATCGGGGCTGGAAAGACACAAGACAAAAATTTAAGGCCATGAAAAAAGAATATCGCAGGAGGTCAAGCAAATGAATAACAGATACATATGCAAGGGAAAGCGTAAAGATAATGGCAAATGGGTATATGGCGGCATATATTATCAAAAAGCCGATGAAGTAAAAGAAGAAGCTGCATATATTATTGGCGGTTCTCTTAACGATGTCGGTGTTGCTTATGAAGTTATCCCCGAAACAATCGGACAATGCACAGGAGTTCCCGACAAGAACGGCAAGCTGATGTTTGAGGGCGATGTTGTAAACGCCTTGTTTGATTTTGGAATGCCGATAAAATCAGTATGCGGTTTTAAAGGTGGGGCATTCGGGTTATTGGCAAAACAACACGGCGCCGAACATTTTCACGCATTTATCTCACTATGTAACGTCAAATATGAAGTAATCGGCAATATTTACGACAATCCCGAATTGTTGGAGGCGGAGAGATGAACAAACAAATAGACTTATTCGGAAATCTTATTAAAAATTTCCCAAAAAGCAATAAGACGGATAAGCAAAAACGGAATTGGGAAAACGCATTTCAAAGGTGGTCTAACAAAGAATTTTGGCAAACAAATTCATACGGTAAATGCGGGTACGGCATTATGTGTGATTATTGCGAGGATAATTCATACGGGCACCCGTGCGTAAGAGCATTAAATCAAATGTGCCGAGAAAAACGCATAAAAATTGATTATTCAAAACGAGAATTTGAAGATATTTGGAACGGGATATTTGTGAATGAAAGCGGGAAATGAGGAGTGATACAAAATGAAAAGATGTGATATTTTCGGCGAAGAAGTTAATATAGGGGATAATGTTGTCATTACCGAACCACACTACCATAATTTTGTAAACGCTAAAGTAATCAAATTAACCCCTAAGGGTTTCAGGGTTAAATACTCTCCATATAACGGTAGAGAAAAGGAAACCGTTGCATTTGGGGTAATAAAAGGAAAAATGGAGAGTGATACAAAATGACAGATGAACAGATTATAAAGGCTTTGGAATGTTGCAAGATAGGCAACTGTGATGATTGCCCTTTTTACGGCATAAAAGAAGATTGTGATGTTGAACTCCCCGAAGAAGCGCTCAACATCATCAACCGCCAAAAGGCAGAGATTGAGCGGTTGCAGAAAGAAAACGAACGTTGGAAAAATGGTTTTATGGGTGCATGTATGTTGGAAAATTGCAAACTAAAAGATGAATGGAAATCCGAAGCAATAAAAGAGTTTGCGGAAAGGTTGAAAAAAGAGGCTTTAATTAATAGTGGATATGAGGTTTTACAAGTGGGAACGATTGATAACCTTGTAAAAGAAATGACAGAGGTAAAATAAAACTAAGGACGGAGCGCAAAACTCCGTCCATTTTTTTAATAATACGCTACGTTTGACAGGTGATTTTTAAGTATACTGTACAACTTTTGGTCTGTGTATTGCTGACGTAACTGTTTAGGCATACGGCAAACCATGCTTTTAATGTACGCGTCACGCTTTTTTGCAAGCATAGCACTGTCGCTGTCCGTTATACGCTCATATCCCGAAACAATTTCATCAACGGCAGAAGTAGTAAGAGGAATGTCCTTTCTTATACTCGTTGCAGACGACTGTGTTTTAAAGCCTTTGGAATTTGAGTGTATTTTGTGAAACATTTCCGCAGAAGCCTGTGACATGCCTGCGTTCATCAAATAAGCGATTTTTTCATTTTTTGTACCGCCCTTATTATACACAGAAAGTGTTTTTTGATACTGTTCGGGTGTTACGCCTTGAAAAACTTGTGCTGTCATGGCATAGCGTGACCGCTGTGTGTCGCTCATTTTGCTTAGTGCTATTGTTTCCGGTGTAGACACATCATAATTATGCGAATTTACAATGGTCTGAATATCCTTCACATAGTAGCTTGCAACAGCGTTTGCACGGCTTTTGTCAATACTGCCGTTTCTCACTTCACTGCTGAGATATTCCAACACTTTAGCGTTCTTCTCACTGTCTTTCATATTTTTAGGCAAATTTGCCTTGTAAGCGTAATATTTATAGCTGTCGTCAAAAGATATGTTTGCGTCCTTTTTCGCCGCTACAGCCTTATCGTGAGCCGATTTGCCATATTCTTTTAATGCATATTCAGCGCCGCCGAACTCTTTATCAATCTGCATTTTTACAATTTTACGCTGATTTTCGTCGTTATAGTCAAAATTCGGATATTTTGACAATACATTTTCCGTGATTTGTCTGTATTTTTCGGCGTTATCCATGTTGTATTTCATGACTTTTTCACGTTCGCCTTTGATTTGAAACATCTTATCACGGTCGCCGCTGTCCTGTGCTTGCTTGTATTGCTCTCTTAGGTCTTTAAGCTCGCTGTCACGGTTTTTGAAGAAATTAAGCGTAAATTTATCGGTTGCGGTAGAGTTAGGATTGCTGACCTTTTCAAGCTTGTCCTGCATGTCATAATAGTCGGCAAATACCTTTGTGTTATCTCTGAGAGGGTCACTTTTAACAACTCTTTCGAACGGATTTATAAACGTATTCTTTAAACCGCTTGCAACACCGTTATCCCAATTTTTCTTTGTCGTAGCCGATATAAGCAAGTCACCTGCATAGCCAAAATAGCTATCTATAATTTCATCAACTTTTTTCGGACCGATATCCACATAAGAGGCTATAGCTTTTGAAAAAGCTTTTGCAAATTCAGATGTGTTTTCATCATAGCGCGCCCATGCGTCTTTTGAGCGTATTTCCTCTGACGTTTCAATATCATCACCCCAATATGTTTTATTAAGGCTTGTTCGTATTGCCGGCATTAACAGGTTGCTTGAAGCAGGGTTCGGAACCATGGACGATACCATGTCAGTAAAACCTTCAACAATTTCTTTCTTGCTTGCACCGCTTGCCGACAACTCTATCAAGTGCGCCGCATTACCAAGCGCCATATCCATTTCTGATTTTGGTATTTTAAAATCTTTTCCAAAGTGGTAATATGAGTTCTTCTCATGGTCTGAAAGCGTGTCAAACCATTCTTCATCACCTGTTATTGCGGTCATTACTTGACGTAATACAGCGTCTGCGCCTAAACCGGCAGGGACTACATATAACAACGCTGTTGCGATTGCATTTCCCAATGTAGCACCTTTGCTTTTGCCGTTAATATCAGTTTCGGTAAAATTACGCTTGATTTGCAATGAACCTTGTATACCGGCATTTGAATACGGTGCGCCGTTTGCGTCTATGGTGCGGATAAGCTTACCACCGCGCTTAAAGTTGGTTGTTACCTTTGCACTGTTGTAGCTTGCACGGTTAATACCTGCTTCATCAGCCGCCGTGAGTTTTTCGCCGTTTCTTAATTTTTTCGTGATACCCTCTGCGTCCAATGTTGCGCAAAATTCAGAAAAGCGGGGGATTTGTTCAAATATCCACGCTATACGCTCTATGCCGTCAAGTGGTGCCCTAAGTTTTTGAAAGCCCTTGCGTGTGCTTTTGTCAAAGCTTTTTGTTTTCGGGTTGTACTCAAACATACCGTTGTCCGTGTTTCCACGCGCCATATACAAATCCCACTGTTTACCGAACGTGGAATTTTTGCTGATTTTGCCTTTTAGGTATCGCGGTAACATTGTCGCAACATTTTTCATATATCCTATTTTGTATTCGGAATTTTTAATAGCGGTCTGTTGGTCTTTTGACGGATTTTTAGCAAGCGCAAACACTGCGTTATAGCCTGTTGTAAAACCTTTAAAGCCTTTGCTCATTTTATTCAAAAAGGGTATCTTTGCTACACCCATACCGTTGGCAACGTCCTCTATGCCCTTGTATAAATACTCGTTCATTTCCATTACATAGTTTTCGCCGTCTATTTTAAACATTACCGAATTTTTGGGAAGTGCACTACTGTCACCGTTATTTACATCATTTTCGCGTTTTGTATAGCCTTTCATAGTAGATTGTATTGAGTTTTCGGGAACGTTACTACCCTCATACTTGTATACGTCTTTTATATATCCTTTGGTGTCACCGCCGTTAAAATATACATCTGCAAGTTCATTCATGAAGCGGTTTAATGTGCCTGCTTTATCGACACGTTCAGTCCACATCTGCAAATCTTCATCAAGCGGTATTATTGCTTCTGTGGAACCTTTTGCGCTTCTAACACCATTGCTAAGGGTTATGCTGTCGCTCGGTTCAAAATCCGTACTGCCGTCAAAGCTAAAATCACGGTGTGAGGGTATATAATTCGGATATGCTTTGCGCCATGCCTTCATTGTTTCGTTGCTTATCAAACCATAATCAACCATTTTCTGTTGTTCGTTATAGATATAGTTGCGCACTGCGTCTACAGTGTTTTTTATATCGGGGTCACTTAATGCTTGCTCTAATTCGGCATTGCTTAACTTTGCACCCTCTCTAAGCAACGGTTTGCCCGCTCTTTCTCTTGCTTCTGCGTTTAAATTCTGCATAACCGCTTGTAGCTTTATAAATTTGTCGGGGTTTTTCTTAACAGGATTTATAATATTTGCTAAACCTTCACCGACTGTGTTACCGAAAATGTCGGTTTGCTTGCGTGTGATTTGGTTTTCTGCCATGGCTTTAGCGTTTTTAGCACTGTCTATCATCTGATACAATTTACCGCTTTTATTAGCCTTTGCGATTTCCATAATCGCGCCCTGTGCGTCTGTGCCGTAATATACAGCTTTTTGTCCTGCTGTCATAGCGTCGGTATCCGCAGGCGCGTCACTGCTCACAATTTCATACTGTCCACTGTTTTTTATGCGCTCCATATAGTCTGTATCGGCATTATTTTGCGCTGTGACAGCGTTTCTGTCAAATACATTAACCATGTCGGACTGCGGTGCGTTTTCTTGCGGTGCGATATCCTGTAGCGCCTGTTGCGCCCTTGCAACGTTCTGTGAATATCTTGCGGAAGCTACATCTGAAACAGTGCTGCGGATAGATGAAGGTGCGTTCATAGCACCTGCCGTTACGGCTCCTACAATAAAGCTTTCAATTGCGTTGGGGTCTTTAAGGTTTATTTGCGGTGCTTTGCCCTCAACAATACCGTCTATAACAGGGGCAATAACAGCGTCCTGCAAATATTCCTCAAAACCTTCATCAGTCATTGCAGTTATGCCTTTAACAGCGTTTCTGCCGACTGCTCTTACTGTGGGATTGCTTATCGCCTGTTTTGCACCTTGCATTATGCTTTCACCGAATTTGGATTGTGCAAGCTTTGTAAATACACCGCTACCGTTGCTAAGTCCTTTAATACCGCCGAGCAGTCTCTGTGTGCCGACTTCGGAAGCAGCCGAAAGAGCACCTTTCAAATTAGCTTGTTCGGGTGTTAAGCCTTCCTTTACGCCCTGTTTGTATGTATTGCCGTATATAGGCAGTGCAGTCATTGTATTTGTTGCCAATTTCGCAAACTTTTGTGCTCTTTTTGCGTTCTGCACAGCAATGCCTGTACGTACCGCCGAGTTTGCACCTATTGCACCTGCAAATTCACCGCCCAAAAATGATGTTGCAAGTGAAGGTGTCATTTGCCCCACGCTTGCCGCTGCTTTATTCGCTATTTTTTGTATTGTGCCGCTGTTTTGATTATCTACCTCATTTTTGATTTCTGCGTATGAGTTGTTATTATTGAATTTTACCCATTCGCCGTCACCGCTGTTGACATGCTTTGTGCCGCCTATACGCTCTCTTAAAGCGTCGCCAATGTTTTTACCGCCCTGCGCCATGCCCTCAAAGCCACCGCCTAAACCGAGCGCATAATTTCGTCCGAGCTGTTTTCCTGCACCGTCTGTATCAGCCTTTTTTGCACGGCGCGTTTTAAGTTCATCAGCCCACAACTCTTTAAAGTCGTTCTGTACATTTTTACCCATTGTGCTGAGATAGTTATAATATGCCTTTTCTGTAGGTGTCAATTCATTTTCAAAGCCGTAAAAACTGTTTTCGGGCACATAAAATATACTTTTATTATTTGCGTTTTTTGCCAAATACTGCTTAAAGCCGTCGCTTTGCATATTATCAGCAAGCTTATAGCCGTAAAAATTACGCATTTCTTTGTACTTTTCGGGCGTGCCTTTTATATTGCTTTTGGTTAATGCATAGCGTTTTGACGTTTCATAAAGCGGTTCAGTCTTAACCTTTTCGTTAAATTCGTTTTGAATTTCTTCATCTGATTTGATGTTGTTGCGCCGCTTGTATGAAGCTATCAAATTGTTTTGGTCGGCTAAGGCTCTTTCGCGTTCCTGTTTTTGTGCAGCTATTCTTTTGTGCATTTCCTCTATTTCGTGCGTATTTCTTGAAGCGCCCGACTGCACAGAAAGTGACGGTTTTTCAATTTTATTTAAATCGTCAAACCTGTTGCCCGCACGCACCGCGGCACTTTGAGGGCTGATGTATTTGCTTGCAATCTCTCTTTTCTTGCTTTCAAGCGTAATAGGTCTTGCAAACAGATTTACAAGACCGTTGTTACTCTTGGTGTTGCGTGTAAAAACGGGCGATTTATTCAATTGCTCCTGTCTGTGTGCGGCTTCCGTTGTTACCATGTCGCGCGGATTTATGTTGATACGTTCATCACGATTGGCAGTAAGACGAGGGTATTGTTGCTGACGCTTTTTTTCTTCATCTTCTTTCTTTTTCTTCTGTATAATTTGTCCGATTTCTTGAAAGATGTTTTTTACCACGGTTATCGCTCACTCCTTATTTAAAAAATTTGCCTACTCCTTCGCCGATTTTTTTACCGACTTGCTCAAATACATTAACAATGCCGTTGCCGTTACTGCCAAAAGCACCTCCGCCGTCGTCGCTGTCTATCAATCTGTAAACAGTGCCGCCGTTTCCGCTGCTACCGCTGCCGCTACTTCTGCCACCGCTTCGCATGCCTGCAACTGCCCTGTCTGTAGCATTGTTCATACCTGTAATTTTTTCGTCATGTGCCCAATCACCTTGTTTTGCCCATTTGTTATAACCTTCTTCTTTGTCATACATTTTTTCGTCATGCGCCCAGCCGCCTTCCGTTTTCCACTTGTCATAACCTTCTTCTTTGTCATACATTTTTTCGTCATGTGCCCAATCACCTTGTTTTGCCCATTTGTTATAATCACGGTCTTCCTTTGCTGCCGCGGTAGCTGCGTCTGTCTTATATATATTCGCGTCGTAATCTTTGTCTATGCCGTATCTTGTGATTGCGTTTTGCTCTGCCGCGTTCGCAACATTCTTCAAACCAATGTCATGTTCATTTGCATTTTCAGTTTCTGTCTCTCTTGCGTCTCTTTCCTCACCGTAAGAAGCACCGATATAATCGCCCTGTATCTTGCTGTACTGCTGCTGTTTTTCGGCTTCAGCGGCTAAAATAGCGTCGGTATAAGCTTTGTTGTAGCTGTCAATACTCTGTCGCTCCTGTCCGTAAATATCGGTAATCTGATTATTTCGGTCAAGCAGATTTTGCAGTTTTGCACTTTCAGCATAACCCGACATGCCTTCGCCTGTAAGTCCCATGCTTGCAAGACGTTCTTGTGTCTGTGCGTCTGCCATAGGTGACATAGCAAGTATGTTTCGTCTTTCCTGTGCCGCTGCCGCCTGTGCCTGACGTGTCTGATAATCGCGCTCGTTTGCCGCGATTTCGCCTGCGGCTTCTCTTGCTTTGTCGGCATATCCGAACATTTCATCATATGCCGCACGTTGTTTGTCACCATACATTTCAGCATTTGACGGTGTGATGTATTGTTCTGCCGCACGCTGAAAATCATCTAAGGCATATTGGTTCATGCTCGGGTCGCTCTCTATTTTTGTAATACGTGGATTTAAAATGTGTGTTTTGAAATATTCTATTTCCGACGCTGTCGGGTTCGGGTGCGCTGCCATATAGTTATATCCGCGGACGCTATAATCTATATCGGCATCTACTAAGCCTGTGTTCATTTGCGGTTTTTGTGTCTGTTCGGTAGGCGGAACAGGCAAACCCTGCGGTTTAGACTGTTGTGTGTATGTAGGCGGTGCAGGCAAACCTTTTACAACAGGCTTTTGAGAGCGTGCCGTATAATCGCCAAAGAATGTACCGTCACCGTCGCCGCGTGTTGCAGGCTGTTCTTCGGGCAGCGGTATTCCCATTGTCGCATATGCCTTTGCTTTTGCTTCGGGGTGTGCGTTCCAATATTTAGTCGCATATTCGTAAATATCCATGCCGAGCTGTTCGCTCCAATGCCTTTCAAGCTGTTGACGCCGCTGAACTCTTGTTGCGTATTCTTTGAGCATTTTTGCCGTTGCTATTGTTTCGGGCGAATAGCGTTTTAACAGCTCGCGCTCTTCCAATTCGTCTGCCGTTAGCTTTCTTGCAGGCTGTGACGGTTGCTGTACTACCGGTCTTTGTGGTGTAATTGCGTTGTTTCGCTGTACACGCGGTTGCATAACATTGTTTTGTGGATTGCCGCGGTTCAGCCAGTTTTGCACTGTCTGCCGTGCGCCGTTGGTTCCAACCTTTTTGTTATCCATTGTACCGCCTAAAGCGGCATGAATGTTGTTGTTCACCTTGTTTATGCCTGCTGTCGGCTGACTTGACGGATTGTTAAATATACCCGTCTTTGGTTGGTTTACCGTTGTATTTTTCTGCACCGTGTTTGTCGGCTTATACTGATTTGCCATTATGTTTTTTTGTACGTTGTTTCCCTCGTAGATATTCATTAATTAAACCCCCTTTACCAACAAGTGATTTACCATGTTTTTCGCTAAGTAATACACATTTTTATCTTCTTCAAGCTTTTTGAGCCAATATGTTTTGTCGGTTATAATGCTCCTGTGTGCCAATTCCCACACAATATCGTTTATGCTTTCAAGTTCTTTCATTTTGAGCACCTCGCTTTTAAATTTATTCCACAAATCGGGATATTTAACATACGGTGCAGGACAGCACTTGTGTGTCACATCATAGTGACGCAATACATTCTCAATCGGTATGTTATGCTTTTTCATAAGCGTTTTAACAAGTTCGATTGTGTTTTTGACGGTTATTTCATCAAAATACCAACTGCCGTTAATATCCTTGTGACAGCACATCTCAATGCCTATGGCGCTGTCGTTTCTGCAATTGCTGAAATATATACCGCTTTCGCTTCCGCAGTGCCACGCACAGTAATTGTCGGGTACACTTTGATAAATCTCGCCGTTTTCCGACTTGTGACCAACAAAATAATGTGCCGACGCGCCAATGTTTGCCGTGTTGTGGTAATAAAGCGCGTTTTGCTTTGCACTGCCTGTTGCTCCAACATAGTGTACTACTATGTATTTGATTGCTTTTTTTCGGATTTTTCTATAGTTTGTAATATGACATGGGTATGATGTGTTTATATTCATTTAAAATCATTCTCCCTCTTTTTTGTTTCCGCTCTTGTTCTTAAGTACCTCAAGGGCACACTTTATAACTTCCGGCAGCGGTACGCCCATAAGTCCGATATTTTCGGTTACTGAAATTGTTTCGTTTGCTATAAAACCGATTATTGCCGTTGACTTTATATATTCCACGCCGAGCGAAATATCCAGCCTGTGAGCAATGAGAACCACTAAGAGCATTACACCTTTTTTGCATAAGCCTTTAAGCCCGGCAACGCTTGACAGTGAACCGTTTTCGCTTTTTTTGGATTTTTTGAAAAATGCAGCAACGATAACGCCCGTGATGTAGTCCGAAATCATAAGTATAATAAGCGTAAGCATATCCTCGCTCCAACCTCCGAAAAGCCATGATATAAATGCTCCTACAGCACCAAACATAGCACAAACATAAATTTTTAAAGATATGATATTTTCCATAACTATTTACCTCCTGTTTTTGAGTTCATTGATAAGCATTATTAAAACACTGTTTAAAATTTTGTTTCTCTCTTCAACTGCACGTAAAATATTGTCGCCAAACGCTGCAAGTTCTGCTCTTATCGGAAATTTAAGTGGTTCAAATGTTTTGTCGCTCGTTCCGTTCATGAGTCCCGCAAGATACATATTTTTAACCTGTCCGTAAAACCAATCAGACGGCTGTACATCTTCAAACGGCAGTTTTATACCGTCAAAGAAAATCGCATAAACAGCGTTTACTTCACCTTTCGGAATTTCACCAAATCCATTATCGCCCCAATTTTTACCCCATGAGTTTTTAATCTTATATGTATTGGTGTTATCATTCCAGCCTGTCAGCCAAATACAATGACTTTCGCTGAAATAACTGTCAGACACAGCAAGAAGTCCGTGACCTTTCGCTGTGGTGGTTAGAGCTTCTTTAATAAGATTATCTTTCTTTTTCTTGTCGGCATAATTTAATGAAGCATAACCGCTTATCGGAAACTGTTTTGCAAGGTTGTCCAGCTCCGGAATAGAATTTACAAGCTTTCGAATATCGGGCATTTCTGTGAGCTTGCTAAAATACTGTTTCGGTACAGTGCCGAGTTTTCTCCAAAACTCCAAAGCCTGTGATACAATAAGACCGCTCCCGGTTAATTCATTTTTTCTGAATTTTCCGTATGCATAACCCTCCGACATTTCCTGTCCGAAATATGCCTCAGCAATTTGTGCGATAGTTTCAGCAACACAAGCACCGATTGCCCCCTGACTTTTTAAAGTCGCAAGATTTCTGTCAATCTCGAATATCTTAGGATATTCTTTTGTGTCCTCAGCCGCTCCGCAAACGATTTCATAATCGTAATTTCTAATTGGCTCTACTATTTCAGGTATTACTCCGAATCCATTCATAATTATTCCTCCTCGCTTTCATAAATCCCGCAAATCACGCCGTCTTTAACAGTATAACCTACAGGCTCTCTTGTTTCATCTTCTTTTTCTTCGAGCGGATAATATCCGTTCTGCGCCGCAATATCTGCATTTTTTTCAAAGTATTTCGGTAAGTTTGATATCGCCGTTCCGTCAGATAATTTTCCGTTTTGCGGACACATTTTTATTTCGTTTTCCTCTATCTTGTAAAACATACTCATTCCTCCCATATATCTAATTTTGTAGCCGTTGTGTTTTGCACCTTTGTAAGCGGTATCGGTATTTTCTTTGTTGGAGCTATCGGATAAACCATGTCGACAGGGTTGTTTTTAAACCACGAACTTAGCTTTGCCTTTTTTTCATTGTCCGTATCACTTGATGTAATACCCGTATATGAATTGGCTAATACTGCATAAAATATTCCTACATCTTGTGGAGTATGCGCATAACCGTAATTTCCTTTAGGGAGATTGTGCCACGCCCATTCGCCCGGTTTTAATCGGTTGAATAAATTTTTTGAATGTTGAACATTTAAGGCATCCGGAGCGCCTAAAGCTAAATAAAATCCGCAATAATTGTCCAAATCATTAAAATACCAATCATCTCCCGTAAATAATTCCGGAGATATCCAGCTTTTCGGGTGCGGGTTGTCAAGCAGATGCCTGTTTACATATTTAACAACAAACGCACTCTTTTTCTTTTTATCAAAACAAAACACATCACGATATTTACTAACTCCGTTAAGCTCAGGCAAACTAAACTCATACTTTGCCCCGTCATATTCTATATAATACTGTCCAGCCTCAAGACAAGATTTTAACGGTACAGGACTGTCGGGTAAAGGTGTAGCTGTGTCAAGCTTATATAGCTGTATGCCGGTATATATTACCTTGTTTACATCATTGGTTGTCGAAGGATACCTAAATGCTGTTATTCGAGTTTCTACAGTGTTTTCAGGACAAACAAAATCTTTTGTCACATATTGTGTTTTCCCTTTTCCCACATACTCTGATTGAACACTTCCTATTATTTGGTTTTGTTCATTTCTAAACACAATTCTTATATTGTATCTTCGGTCACTTTCCTGCGGTTCTGCTGCCGTAGTGTCAATAAAATATTCAAACCGATATGTTGCCGTCATATCGCTTATTTGCACTGTGTCAAAACGTTCATCTTGGGTAGGATATTTTGTGATATAGTTTTCTACGTTCATCAAATTACCGCCCGTACCGCTTGTCTGATACGTAAAACCATACCTTGTCAGATATGACGGCTTTCTTTCACTTAAAAGCATTTTATTAAACATGTTTTTATGCCCCCTTGCCGTCATTTATTATCCCGACTACCCACTTTGACATAATCGGGTTATACTCTGCAACTATTCTGTAGTAAACCCCCGCCTCAATTGTCGGTATCTCATCATCTGTAAACTTAACGTTTGAGCCCCACACAACCGCATTGTCAAGCGCCGTTTTAAAATATACAAGTATCTCGTTTGTGTAGCCTGTGTTTGACGGAGCAGCAAAATTAAACGTTACTGTATTTGTCCCCGTGTGGTTAATTTTAAACGCAGCAGACGGAGATGCAGACGATTTAGGATTAAATGTGTATGTTGTAACCGTTGATGAAACGTTTTCAATAGCGGACTGTTGCGTAATTGATATAGTTGGTATATAATCCTGCCATGCCGACCAATCGCCTTGTACATATGATATTCTTGTTTTCGGAACGCCGCTTTTACTGAGTATCATCTGATAAGTGTCCGTCTCGTTTGGCATGCCATGATAAAAATATTCATCTTGATGCACAATTAATAAAAAGTATTCGTCCTTATAAACGGTATAGCTGTTTTGTTCATCAGGCGTGCCTGTATATCCCGCTTTTTTTACCCTGTAAATACCCTCTGTATACGTGTTGTCAAGGTCAGTATAATTAATTGTCGGTATAATCAAATCATTTGTTTCGGTTTTGGAATATACGCTTTCAGGCAAAGATGTTAATTTTAAAAGTAAATCGTTTGTAAAATTTTCTTCCGATAACCCTTTGCCGTCCTCTTTATTGACCTTGTTTTCAATAAGTCCGCGAACTTCTGTATCGTCATAGTTTGAAAGGCTTTCAAGCTTATTTTTATCTGCATTTGTAAAATCGTTTGCAGATAAGCCTTTGCCGCTGACTTTGTCTACTTTCAAGTTGTCTGCTGCTTCTCTTGCTGTCGCTTCGGCTGATATAAGGCTTTTAACTGCCGTATCATCGTAATTCGAAAGATTTTCAAGCTTTGCTTTTAAAACATCTGTAAAATCATTTGCAGACAATCCTTTACCTGTGACCTTATCTACCTTTAAACCGTCTGCCGCTTTTCTTGCAGTTTCTTCTGCTGTTATGAGTGCTTTTACGGCAGTATCGTCATAGTTTGAAAGTTCGTCAAGCTTTGCTTTGAGAATATCTGTAAAGTCGTTAGCCGACAAGCCTTTACCTGTTTCTTTATCGACTTTGTTTGAAAAAATTGCTGTTAATGTTTCACTGTCTGAAACAATCTTTGAAAATTCTTCCGTCTGCATAAAGTCGATAAGTGCATTAAACGCAGTCCTTATTTGATTTGAATTTGAGTCAAAAACCTGTTTAAGCGCCGCAGACGACATTTGCGGTTGGTCGTCAAGGCTTGTCACTGGATTTGTCCATGCGCCGATTTTTTTATCATTTATAGACATTTATTTAACCACCTTTCCGTCTCTGTAAGTAAGAGTTAATGCAATAAAGCCGAACGGTTCCCCGGCAGCCTTATTTTCTATCGTGATACCGAACGTGTAAACATTTTTTAATTTAACACGTGTTGCAAATTCTTGCGGCTGCTTAATGGTGTTAAATGAAAAACGGTTAAAGTCGATATCGAAAAATGAAAACATATCAATATTTTCTTTTAAAACTTCGTCGTTTAATTCTTCGTCCGAATTATAATAAATGGTTACACTGCTGCGGTTATACGGCATACAAGCTATGTGCAAATTTCGTATAGTCTTATAGTTTGTAAAGACCTCATATGCGCTTTGCGGTATAGTCCAAACAGCATGTATTGCCTTACTGTAGCTTTTAATGCTTCCGTCGATTGCTATATCGTCATAGTATGCATTTTTTTCGCTTGCGTCCATGAAACAGTAAACCTTGCCGGAAGTGTCGCCAAAATAGATTTTGCTGCCATATTCCCATAAGCAAGTTATGTTTGGCAGACTGTCAATGTAATACCATTCAAATTCACGCTTTGTATCGCATATATACATGTCATTTTTGCTGTAACAGTAAAGCATGTTTTTATGTGCTATACAAATCATGTTTTCAGTGTCGGCAGCGGTAAAATTGCGGTTAATCAGCGTACTTTTGCATGCGGTGTTTGTTTCGCTTTTAACATTTGTGCCGTACATCATGTATAAACCGTCTTTTCCGATATAAAAAGGGTAGCCGCCTATATTCTTAAAGCTTGAAATACAATTTGCGCTGTAGCTGTCATTACCCTGTGATATGGTGAATATTCCTTTTCCGTTTTCGTCGCTTGTGTATGAGCGCAAATACTGTGTTGCACTGCCGCCGTTACCGTCTTTGACAATGATTTGGTTTGTGTAAAGCTTTTGATAACCCACTATTTTTGAATTATCGCCGCCAATATCGGTATAATCAAGGTCTGAAAAGTAGTCTGCGTCATACAAACCGCTTTTAAAATCACGGCACGGATATTCGGGATTGCCCGATAAAAATACTCTTGTGTCGTTATCACCGCCGAAAATGCCGTAAATATTGCACTTTTCAATGTAGTTTTTTGCTTTTCCGCTCGTAAAATATACGGTTATGGTGCATTCGCTGATACCTAAATTTGTAACCAAATACGATTTTAAAATATCAACATATTTGCCGTCAGCGGATATATAAAGCCGTTGTTTTCTGTCGGTTGAATTTGCGTCGGTATCAAAGCTCGAATAGTGCCATATATAATCATTAATCTTTATGCGGTAAATCTGCGCTCTTTCGTCGGGCATAAGATAAAGCCTTATCCATGCTTTGTCAAGGTTTGTGCTGTTAAAGTAAAATGTTATTGCTTTATTCGGATTTGCCATGTTAATACCCTCTACAGCGTTGCCGCCAAACCGTGTGTTTACATCTGATGTATCAGTTCCTTTGACTTCGGTTATTGCTATAGGGTTTCTGTTGTTTACTATTTCGGGTACATAGACAAAACCGTTATCGCAAAATTCAACCTCTACTTTTGTTACTTGCCGTAAATATGTTATAGCGGTTTTGGACGTGTCAATAAACGCCCACACAAAATTCCAGTTAAGGGTAACATATAAGCCGTATTTTTCATCGTTTTTAACACTGTATAGCTGTGAACCTGTATATGTATTATCTAAATATGAAATTTCTTTTCTTGTATTGTCCAGCGTAACATATACGGCAGTAATGTTTATGTTTTTTGCGTTTTCCTGCGGCGCAACAATAAATTTATATTTTTCAACTTCACTTGTGTTTAACAGACCGTTCCATGAAGTGTCAAAGCTTATAATCTTTTTTATATTTGACATATTAATGCTGTTGTTTGTGGTGCCGTCAAGCTTGACTTCGTCCATGTAACTCGGTGTGCGGTTTGAAATAATTGTTTGTGGTGTGTCTTCGTCTACTACTGTAGATATAGCAGAAACAAAACCGCATACAACTGTTTTTGTCAGCTCGTCCACTCCGATTTTGACATATTTCGCACCCAAAATATACATACATGAACCAAATTCAAACGCCCTTGTTTTCTTGTTTTCCATACCCTCTAACATAAGTGTGAGATTTGAAAAACTGCCGTTTTCGGCAATGCTGAATTTATACAGCTTTGTGCCTATATGCATAATGTGAATATCTGAAAAAGTTCCGTCTATCTGTGCATGATATGTGAATATGCCGTTGATGTTGTCGGTTACAGTGTTTTCAAAAACTCGTTTGTAGCCTGTGCGTTTTTCAACATATCCGTTTTGGTTTACTATAAGGTTTTTTGCATATTTACTACGGCGCAAATCTGTGCTTGTTTCGTGGGTATCATAGTCAAGTCCTAAGAAGTTCGAAAGTGTTATTGATTTGTTTGTCTGAGCTTTTGAAAAACTAAGTGCCATTTAAAAAATCACCTCAATACACATCTTTTATGCGGTTTGTTTCTGCCGCACCTTTATATTTTTGCAGTTTTGATTCATACTGCGCGGAAAATGCCGACGCTATATCTCTGTCGTCGTCCAAAACAAGATAAGCCGCAAGTCCGAACACCATACATTCACGTATAAGTTTTACATCATACGGAATATTAAATGTTTTTGCGTCCTCGTCCGTTATAAAAGGCATTTCGGACTTTTTGACTTCCTCTAAGCCTTCACGTAAACGAATTGAATTATTTGCGTCAAAACATTCTGCAAGCACTACATTAAAGCAATTAGGATAAAATATGTTATAGTCTTTTGCCCGCGCTTCCTTTTCAGCAAGCAGCGTAAGCGCTATTTTGTATACGTCATACGCTGTAAATTCGTTTTTTATCAATTTTCATCACCTCGAAAAATTAAAGGGCAGGGCAGAATTTGCGCCCTGCCCCCAATAAAGAGTAAAAGTGCTGTATTATGCGTCTGTAGCTTCGCCAATTCCCGACGGCAAAGAACCTGTTTTTATTGCATAGGCTCTGATTGTCTGTCCTGCCGCTGATGTGGGTTTTGCGTCGGAGTTGTAAATCGAAGCAGTCGGGGAGTATCTCGGGTCGCTTCCGTCATTGGTGTACTTGATTTCTGTTGCACCCTCGGAAGTAATTGTTACTGCATGACTTGAGATAGCTACTGCCGGTGTTGCCTGCACACTCGCGCCGCCGCTACCGGTATAAGCATGAACATAAATTCCGTTTGCTCTCTCACCGATAACAAAAGCGTCAAATAAGCTTCTGCCCTCTAAGAGCGCACCGCTTATTCCGGGCGGGTCCTGATGAATTTTTGCGTCCTTTATCTTGTAAGGCAAAAGAACCGCGTTTTTGTAGCATGCGATAAAGTTTACGCCTGTCGGCAAATATGATGTAGGTACTTTAACAACCTTAAAGCCTGCTATTTCACCTACAACACCTTTTTCGATTGCTTTTACACCTGTGCCCTCAAGCTTCAAATATTCGTCAGCCTGGCGCAATATGTTGTATGTTTTGCCTGCTATGTACAAATATCTGTTGCCTTCGGGGACAAGATTATCGGTCATGTACGTTTCAGCGTCCATAACAGCGCCTAAAATGTTAGTTTTTGCAAGTGCAGTTGAAGAACCGACAATTTTGCCTGCTTTGTTTGCAAACACGCTCAAAGCATATTTGTCAACCATGGGGACGGCCTGCTCTCTTGTCTGCAAAGCCATCATTTTTCCCGCGTTTTTAATCATCATCTGTTCGGAATTATTGCCCTTATCAATGACAAGCGAAAAAGATTTGTCCTGTGTCATTGAAAGTTCCTGGATTGTGTCCTGCATATCAGTAGGCGTTCCATAGCGCGACGTTCCGCTTCTTGTGTAGTCTTTATAAGGAACCGTCTGTGGTGTGTAAATCTTTATAGTTTTTACACCCGAAAAGTCCCATTCAGTGGAGCATTTACCCTGTACAATACTTTCGTGTGTGAATTTTTCGGCTATTTTGTCCGAATATTTGGTTGCCAAATTAATTGCCATAATAAATCAAATCCTTTCTTATATGCCGTTGAAACCGTCCAAAAATGCGTCGCTTTCGGTTCCTTTTGCGTCGCTTGAAACGGAGCCGACGGCTGTTTGTGTGTTTTTTTTGTTCTGCTGCATATCTGCAATTTGCTTTTTTAATGCAGCATTCTCATACTTTGCATATGCGTTGTCAAATTTTCCGCCGCTCTCTACAAAATCGGAAAATACCGAAAGAGGTATACCGTTTAAGGTTGAGCCGGGGTTTTCCTGTGAAAATTTTTCAACACATTCTCTGAGCATTTCCTCTGTGCTCTTTTGCGCAGGCGGCTGTTCGTATGTGTCAAGCTTTGCTTGCATTTCAATCATCTTTTCAGCCGTTCCGAGGTCTGTGCCGTTATCGGCAGCATATTTTTCCGCAGCAACTCTTTTAAAATCGTTTGACACATAGCCAATATACTCTTCGGGAGTTTGTCCGTAAAGTTTTGCGTACTTTTCTACTGCCTGATAAACCGGCGCGTATTTATCTCTTTCGGCTTTGACAAAATCATAGTTAAGCCCCTTTTGCGCATTGGTTTTGAGTTCTTCGCTGTTTAGCGTTACCGTTTGCCCTAAGTACGTCACAGGCATTTGTATATCGGGTAGTGCACTTTCCGAATTTTCGCCTGTGTTTTCGCCGTTTTCGGCATTTTCTGAATTTTCGGTATTTGTTTCGCTTTCAGCTTGCGCGCCGTTTTCGGCTTCGCCTGTCTGAACATCTGCGTTTTCTGTCTGCGTGCTTTCGTCGGTGTCCAAAAGTCCGTCAAACATATCGCTTCCGTCCGTTTCTGTTACTTCTGCTGTTGGTGTCTGATTGGTTTCCTCAAACATTAACATCATTCCTTTCTTTGCAGTTGGTGTCCCTGCATTTTAATAATTTATATAAACGGTTTGGTGTCAACCGCTTATTGCTCTGTCGATAACGCTGTCCGATATACCTTGTTCGGATAAAGCGTTTGAAAGATTTTCGTCATATGGTATATCTGTTGCGGTCGGTGCATAATCGCCGCCGCCCATAGCTTCCGGCATACCCTCTGTAGGCTGTGCCATAGCTTCCTGTTGATTTTGATATGCTCTTAAGCTGTCAATGAATTTTTGCTTGCATGGCATGTATTTATCAGGCATTGCTTCCAAATAGTCAACGGGATTTACTATAATGCCGTTAGCAAAAGCACTGTCAAGCGTCTGCACCTGCATAATCTCGCTCCAATATGAGCTTGCGCCGACATCAACATTAAAGTGCGTCGTGTAATTTTCAAGCTCACCAAAATCTATAGTGCTTGCAGTAAACTGTTGTTCATCTTCGCTGCTTATCTGTATTTCACGTGTGCCGTAATGCTTTGCCATAAGCTCTAATATAATGCGGACGCTGTCCTCTACCATTTGGTAAAATGATTGGCGTATAAGCTCCAAAGGCGCATTTGCCGACGATTGCAAGGCTATAATAGCGGTTGCGTTGTCGGGCTTCATGTTACCGAGTGTTGCGTCGGAAGCGCCCATATATTCCTGTGTGTACTGCATTGTTTTTTCTGCAAGCTCCATAACCTTATTTGACATATCTGGGAAGTCCAAAGCGTTCGCAATTGCTTCGTTGACATTTCCCTCAACGGCGATTGCTTCACCTATTCGGTTTGAGATACCCTGTGGCAGTCGGTTTACATCATATACAAGCTTTGGAAAACTCATAACCTTTACGTAATACATAGCCATAGCAAATATTTTGTTAATAAATATCTGATTTGGTATACGTTCCGTTACAGCGGATTGACCGTGATAGCTGTTTTTTACCTCTTCCCACGACATATACGAAACAGGGTAGTATTTATATCCTGTTTTCCACGGTTTGCGTATAATAACGTTTTGCGTGGACTTTACAGCGTTTATAAATCCGCTTTCATCTCGCCAATACTTAACGATTACCGATACAAGGTTGTTTGACTTATCGTCGTTTAAAAGGTCTGCGTCATTGTCCGGGCGTATCATTGAAATTTCTTCTTCGCCTATATCGTTTCTTGCCGCTTCATCTTTTACATCTTCAATATGTTTTCTTTGCAATATTAATATGTAAGGCTGTTTTTGAACCTCTGCGCTGTAAGGATTGCCAAAGAAAATATTTGTGTTGTCAATTATTTCACACTCTATAAGACCGCTGACAGCTTGCCCGGTAGGCGCATTATTGTCGAAAAACCAATGATAGCAGCCGTCACCGTCTACAGCGGCATTACGGAGCATTAAACGGTTTTTTGATTTGAAATTTGAATACTCTATACAGCGTTCTATCTCTGTTTTTACTGCTCTGAAATACTGTGCTGTTTCGTCGCTGTTATCGCCGAACGGTGTAAGTGAAACGGATATATCATCAGATACAATCTGCGCTAAAAACAGATTTATACAGCGTTTTATAATGTTAAAACATGGCTTTTCCAAATCATCAGCGTTTACACCTTCCCACTGCTTGCCGTTGTAAAAGTTTTCATTTGTTTTAACAGTCGAATATAATTCGATATTGTCGTTGTAGCTTTTGCCTTCGCCGTACTCTTTCCAAATGTCGGCAGGCTGCGTTTTTATTTTTCGCATCTCGGTTTAACACCCCCGTCATAAGTTAATAAGTTCTGCATTTGCTGTAAAATGTTTTCTTCAAGTTTTCTTTCTTTTTCGCTTTTTTCTTCCGCTTTTTGCGTTTTTCTCATATTTTTTTGTATTATAATTCTTTTGTCGCAGAGCATAACAATCAATGCCCCCACGATTACCCCTATAATTGCCGTTATTCCACATACCAATTAAAACACCTCACGTTCCGAAATTTAAAAAACTTCTTTGTTTTTCGTCCTCTAATTCTGCTAACTCTTTTTCTTTTTCCGTTTTTGTATACGGTTTTGCAGGTCTGCCCGCTATAAATCCCCTTAATGCGTCCGGCGCGTGCGTGATATCATGCGGTTGTTTTGCGACGTCGTTCGGGTTTGTATCGTCATGCTGCAAAAGCGGCAGGCAGTGAATTAAATTTTTACAGTTTGAAAATATTTTAAGCCGTGCTGTCATTTTACCGTCTTTTCCCATGTAAGGGCAAAGCCACTCTTTAAGGTTGTACCAACCTTGCACACGGTTGTTATCAGACTTATAAAAATAAACTCCGTTTTCGTTAAATATTTCTGCTGCGCTTTTTCCTGTTTCCTGTCTGCGGTTCCACATATCGGGCGGGGCATAGCGCATATTTATGTTTTCGCCCTCGGAATTTATCTTTATCAGTTCTGCGGCTTCTGATATAATTCTGTTTGGTTGGCATATCTCTTTGTACACATATGCATTTCCGCTAAAATCAACGGCTATCCAAAGCGCTGCAAGCATGTCCAAACCATAGTCAATTGAAATATATCTTTTCCAGCCGTCGGGAATTTCAAAGTAGTTTACAACATGTATATCCGGGTTAAACTCTTCAAAGTATTGTCCGTCGAACACGTCCCAATCGCCATACAGCATTGCTTTTCTTCTGTTTTCCGGCAGATTTTCAAGATTTCTGACATAGTCCGGTGAGTTATTTAAAAGGAAAGAATTATCATACACCGTAGCTTGTATAAATGTATAGTCCTCCGGGCGTTCCGAATTTGTAAACCTTTTGTCGATAAACAATCGCTTTACCCAATAATGACCGACGCCGCCCGGATTGCATGTAAAATACATTCGCGGATAAAACTTTTCCTTGCATAGTCCTGAAGAACGGTTACACTCTGTTAATGACTGAAACTGAAATTCTGTAAACTGCGTTGCTTCTTCCATGAAAATAACGTCATAACTCTGTCCCTGATATTGCAAAACATCTGTTTCACTTGCCATATAGCCGAGTACAATTCGGCTCCCGTTAGGGAATATAAACTCTTTGGTCTTTTCTCTGTATTTTGCAAGCCGTTCTGTTGCTATGTCACATTTGAGCATTTGCCTAAGCGGTACTATGTGATTTTCTCTAAGCTCCGATAATGTACGTCTTAAAAGCAGAATTTGTATTCCTGCATGGTTAAGTGCCAACAGCACAGCTTTAAGTCTTGCCGCCCAACTCTTGCCGCCGCCTCTTGCTCCGCCGTATGCAACAAAGCGGTTTTCCGCTGTTAAAAACTTCTTTTGCTGTTCGTAAGGCTCGCGAAAGCTAAACACCATAGTTTTCACCTTCCGTCTTTATAGTTACCGTTAAATTATCGGTATTTTCGTTTGACAGTTCGCGCTTTTTATCAATAAGAGTGCTGAGAGTGCTGCTGAGTTCGCCAAGCTTGATACCGCTCTTTAAGCCGCGCACTGTTTTTATAAGTTCTTTTCTTTCCTCTGCGCTGATTTCTTTGTCGCATGCTATTTCTGCACACAGCTTGCGGAATTTACTTTCACTTTCAAGTGCAATGTCCAATTTTGTGTCAATTGCCTTTATAGCCTTTTCAGCTGTCAACATACAATATTCGCCGAGTTCCGGCTGCATTTTTGAAAATATATGTGCATACTCGTTATCATAGCGATATGTCTGTACAATTTCCATTGCTGTATTTTTATAGTCTTTATCGTCGCCGTAAAGCTTGTTTAATTCCTTTGCAGCAGCTGCATAGGTACCGCGCATTGCATATGCTTGCAGAACGGGCTCTATTTCCTGTCTCGCATAAATCCTCTTTTTTACCACAAATTTCACCTTCTTTCGATATGTAACTAAAAAATGGAAACCGAGAAAAAGCCCGTATTGATTTTGATTAACCACTAATCAAAACAGGTTTTTTTTTATTCTCAATTTCCATTCCTTAAGGAGTTGTAAAACATGAACATCTATGTAAACCGTTTACAATATTATTATACCATATCGGATTTTTCCATGTCAACCCCGATACGTAATTTTATGCATTTTAAAATGCCTTTTTTTCAAAATTACTGATTTTCCGCCGTGGGGATATATATATAAGGGGTGGCGCACAAAGGGGGTCGAACCCCTCCGAGAAAATAGACGAAAATCCTAAGCGCACAAGGGTGTAAAGGTTTTTTCGTTCTGCACGCGGGGGCGTGTAAATTCTGCGCGTGCCTACATTATTATATACGCGCGTGGGCGATTGTGTCAAAACATAGGCGGTGTATTTATGCATAAAGCGTGCAAAAATATGCACAAATGAACAAAAAGAGGTAAAAAATTAAAAAAATCGAAAAAATTTTAAAAAAAAGTGTTGACAATATGTATTACTTATGATATAATAGTAGATGTTAAGAGCAAACAAGCTTTTAACTAAAAGTTAAATAATGACAGAGTGCCAAAAGGTGGTTTACCTCGTAACCCTAAAGACAGGTCTTTGAGGGAAAAGAGGTGATGTTATATGACAAACATTGAATACATAGTATTGATTGTTTTGTTGATAACTCTTGTAAAAGAGTTAAAAAAATGACCGCCTTGGTAGCAACAAGACGGTCGAAGTGCATTTGCACTAAAACTGTTTAGGTAAACCGCTTTTAACGGTTTCTCTGTCATTATTATAACTGATAAAAAATCATTTGTCAATAGAAAAGCTAAAAATGTATAAATATTATCTATTTTAGTATATTTATACACACAAGGGAGGGTAAAACATGCAGGCAGAAAAGAAAATGACACCGCAGGCGCGTTACGATGCTAAAACGGCGGTACATTATCGCATTAAGCTAAACAAAAATACCGATATGGAATTAATTAACAAGCTTGAAAGCGTACCGAATAAGCAAGGCTATATAAAATCATGCATTAAAAAAATGATTGAGCTTGAACAGAAAGGCATGGTTTAACCGTATAATTATACGCTGTTCATGCATTTTTATGCATTAAGACTAAGCCGTTGCCGCTTCTTCCAATTTCCTTTTTATGTAAACACATCAAGACCAAAATGACGAAATATACAATTTGTTTGGTCAAAATGTACTAAAGGGAATTTATTCCAAATGCCTACAAAGCCTATGAAATAAGGGATTGCGGATAGCGGAAAAGTTTCATACTTCCCATAAAAATATACAAATTTATCTTTATTTTTATTAGTTATATATTAGTTATATCTTAGTTATATATTAGTTATATGTCTATAAATCCTATATATATAAGGTTTATAAGGATTTTAATATATAAAACCTAACTAAAAATAGCCAACGTATACATGAGAGAAAAAATAAATATAATTGGTAATATATGTATAATAGTATAGTGGTACTAATAGAATTGGTAAATATTTCTGTGTTTTTTTTTAGAAAAAAAGTTTTGAGTTTTTTTGTGATGTTAGTTAGGTTTTCACCTTTAAAGCCTATGGGCATGGGATTTATACCACCTAACAAGCGTATAACTGAAATATAACGAAAAAATCTTAGTTATATCTCATTCGTCAAAATATATAGTTTTAGTAGTGCTGATGTTTCCGTTTTCTGTTGCATTTGCACAAAAGTCTAAAATTCATAAAATGCAATAATCAAATAAAATAGCGATTTTCATTAATAAATATCGTTCATAAATAGTAATTATAATACTTTTCAAGAGCAGAAAACATTAAAAATAGTATATTATGCGCATATGTCCTTAATGTATGGCAGTAAAAAAGACGGAGTTTTCAAACTTCGCCTTTTTGCTTTTTATGGTCAAGAAAAAAATTTTTTAAAAAATTTCAAAAAAAGTCTTGACAACACTGTCCACGTATGCTATAATAGTAAATGTCAGCAGGGAAAACCTGTTGGCAAGTAGTCGAAAAGCGACCACAAAGCGGTTAGCCTCCAAAATGATTGGAGGTGATACATATGAAAAAAATTATTAGAATTTTTGTTCTTGTAGTGATTTTCGTTGTATTGCTTGCTTCTAAAGCAAGATAAAAATTTAACCGCCTTGATTGGAGCAAGACGGTTAATTAAATAAATTACCAATGCTAACCGCTTTAAACGGTTTCGCTTTTCTGACTACATTATAACATTAAAAGAGGGTGATGTCAATAAGAAATTATAAAAAAGAGTCTGAATGGCAAAAAAAAGTCTATAAAGATTATAGATTTAGAATAAGGAAAGACAACGGCGAAGCGGATAATTTCGAAAAAATAATGAATGGGCTTTCCTTTCCTGAATGGGTACGAAAAAAAATCAAAGAAGAAACAAAATAAAAATAGCAATTACTCCCGACCAAAGTTGCAATTGCTATTTTACCACCAACAAAACTAAGCTTTAAGCAAAACTAAATTTTGAGTTAAGCAAAACTAAGTTTCGAGGTAGTTATATTATTCCTCTTAGCATTAGTTTTGTCAAGAAAAAAATAAATTAATGAAAGAGGTTTTTAAAATGACAAAAGTAAATGTTTATGAAATGGTAACAAATAGAATTATTGAAGAATTAGAAAAGGGCGTTATCCCTTGGCGCAGACCGTGGCACGGCACACTTGACGGAGCATACAGCAGAAGCACTAAAAAGCCGTATAGCTTATTAAACCAAATGCTGCTTGGTATGCCGGGCGAATGGTTGACATTTAATCAGATTAAGCAGCTCGGCGGCAGCGTAAAAAAAGGCGCAAAATCTAAAATTGTTGTGTTTTGGTCACCAATAAAGGTAAAAGAGACAGACAAGGACGGCAACGAAAACGAAAAAATAATTCCGTATTTGAAATACTATAATGTTTTTCACATCAGCCAAACAACAGGCATAGAGCCGTTAAGCATTGAAGAAGAAAGAGAGATTTTAAAGCCGATAGAGAAAGCCGAAAGCGTGATAAATGCATATGTTGAGAAAAGCGGTATTTCCTTTAATGCTGTTAAATCAAATGAAGCGTATTATTCACCGACAAACGACAAAGTTGTTGTCCCTGAGCTTGCACAGTATGACGACGAAAGCGAATACTACAGCACCGCATTTCATGAATTAACACACAGCACAGGGCATAGCAGCCGACTTAATAGAGTAATGGGAACGGTCGCTTTTGGTTCTGAAGATTACAGCAAAGAGGAACTTGTTGCAGAAATCGGAGCTGCTGCACTTTGTCACACTTGCGGAATTGAAACAAAACAAGCCTTTGAAAATTCTGCTGCATATATTCAAAGTTGGTTAAAGGCTTTACATAATGACAAAAGATTGATAGTATCTGCAAGCGGACAGGCGCAGAAAGCCGTTGACATGATTTTAAACTAAACCTAAGCCGAGGGCGGCGGCTAAACCGTCCGAAATACAAAATCATCTAAATACCGTTTAAAACGCGCCGTATTGAAAAATAATATAAAAACAACAAGTTACACCAACGAGAACACAAACACGGCGCATGCGTTGAAATTGTGCTGAAATAGATTAAATCAGCGTTAAATATTTTAGTGGTATTGCTTAGACACCTAAAAAGTGTATTTGAACGGGCATAAAAACGCTTAAATAACAGGGTCAAAAATGAGGTCAATGCATATAACGCCTATGAAACAAGAGAAAATAACAACTTCGAGTCCTGTCACCCCGACCAAAATCATTAAAGCCTATGAATGTCAGAAAATCTAATATTCATAGGCTTTTTGCGTGTTTTTAAGGCGATTTTTGCAAGGTAAAAAAGAACAAAAAAATGCGCATTTTGACAAGGTAACAAGGTCAAAAACAAGGTCAAAATTGCTAAAAAAAATTAATATTTGTGCTTATTTAACTTTTCTGCAAGTTCTGCTTGTTTTTTGTCGGTTATTTCAGCATAAATGTTCATGGTGGTATGGATATCTGAATGACCTAAAATATATTGTGTTTCTTTGATGTTTAATTCAGCTTCAACGGCAAAAGTAGCAAATGCATGCCGTAATTGGTGCGGTGTAGCTGATACATTATGCCTTTTTTGGTATCTTTCAATCATATGTGCAAGCTGCGACTTTGTAAGCGGTGTTTTGCCGCCGTCGCGGCTGAAAAGATAACCTTTAAACTTCGGCATCTTCTCAGCTACGGCATTAAGCAGCGGCACGTTTCGCGCTCCTGCGCTTGTTTTCGGCTGATTTACTACGTTTGGACGATTACCCAACCACACTATTTTTTTGTTTATATTAATTCTATTGCTCTTTAAATCAAAATCCTTGTCAGTAAGGGCGCACGCTTCACTTATTCTAAGCCCTGTATATGCTAAGAAATAAAATAAAAAGTCCTCGCCCTCATAGTTAGTCGTTGCGACTTTCATTTCTTCGTCAGACGGCATTTTACGCGGCTTTTTGGTTAGTCCGCTCGGTAGCTTTATATACGGTATAAAATTTGACTTGACATAGTTATTTAAAAAAGCATAGTTAAATATCATGTTTAGCACACATTTATGCGTCTGAACGTTTTTAAGCGAATATTTAAGACGTTTTAAACCGCTCATAAACAAGTCAATGTCTTTCGGCTGAATATCATCAATAAAAAAACTTTCGAAATACTCTTTAACTCTGGTGTATGCGGCTTTGTATGCCTTTGCCCATGTAGCTTCCGGAAGTTCTTCCCTCTTGACTGCTTCCCATTCTTCGGCAACGGCTGAAAACTTTTTCTTTCGTTCTTCTTCTGTCGGAATTGTAAACGCTTTTATTATCTGCCGTTCAATGTCCTTTTCCGCTCTCTTTTCTGTCGGTTCGAGACTGTAAAAATACATCAATTTTCCGTTAATTACTTTAGATTTTCGCCAACGTCCGTCGGCTCTTTGTTTCATGCGCTTTCACTCCTTTGTAGAGATTAATAACCGTATGTTTTAAGCTCATCATATATATCGGCGCGTTGCATATATTTTACAGGATTAAAAAAATTGATTTTTTGTCGTATATTAGCCAATGTAGCGGCACACTCGTGATAACTACACGTATTATTAATATAATTGTTAACACCTTGCATAATTTGGTTAAACAAATCTATGCATTCTCCCACATTATACATATAAAAATGCAAATTCTTTTCGCGTTCTTTTTTTAAATTCAGTTTAAAATTAACGCATTGTTTTAGTACTTGCTCCATAAAATCCATTTGTTGATTAACCCTATTATACGATATGACTAATTGCTCCCTCAGTTCATCTACAGAAATGGTGTTGTTATTACATAATTCGCATGCACGAAAAATACACTCGTATTCAAAAATTAACCATGAAAAAACATTGTTACATTCCGCTTCAACATAGGCAAGATTGCGCAAATAATCAATATTAACACAATCAGCTTTTACTTCAATTGCGCCCGTGTTTCTTCTGTTTAACTTGATGTTTTTTATCTTCTCAAATGCTTCGAGTGAAACATACGTTTTGTCCTTATATTTTATTGTATCTATTCTTTCTTCAACTAATTTTTCATTAAGTGAATAGACTTTATAAACCGACTTTTTGTGTGTAAACTCAGGCTTGCTTTTACCAAACATCTTTTCCCTCTCCTTATTTTTATTATTATTTTAGCCGATATCTCTAATTAAAAGCTTAGGGATACCGATTATTCTACATCTTTCTAAGTCTGCGCCCACAATTCTTTTTGGCGGGTACATTGGATTTATCGGCGAAAGTTCTAACCAATCTTCACCCCGTGCATATGTTACTTTCTTTAACGTTGCATAGTCGTCATCATAAAGCACAGCGCCGACGGTTCCGCTTGTATTTAAAGTAGTTTGCTTTAAAATCAGCACTTTGTCACCCTCGCAATATTGGGGGTACATACTGTCACCCTTTACCTCTAAAACGAAAAATTCCGCCCTGCCACGTCCTTTTAAATACGCTTTAGGGATTTCAATTATTTCACTGCCCCAATCTTCAACAGCAATGCTGTCATATCCTGCCGCTATTTTGCCGAGGACAGGAAAAGTAACAACATCTGATGTTATTACAGGTTCTTTGAATTTTTCTTCTTTGCTGTCACGTCCTAACAGGTAATCAACCGAAACGTTGAAAAATTCTGCTATTTTAGGCAAATGCTTTTGATATGATTTAATTCTACCGCTTTTCCAATCAGTAAAAGCGTTTTTTGTTATGCCTAAATAGTCCGTTAATTCCTTTTGTGTTTTTCCAGTTTCTTGCAAAAGCTCGATAATAATTTGTACAGTACTCATAATTCTAAACACCTTAATTTGTTTATTTCTCACAAAGTTTTCAAATTAACACTATTCTATTGACAGTATTAATTTTTAGTGCTATACTATAACTACAGTGATTACCTGTTAATCATCATAACACAGAAAACGGAAAATGTCAAATTTTCATAAACCGCCCCGTTATTTATTGATGTTTGGGTTGTCGGTTCTGCCGAGCAGGTAGTCAACAGAACAGTCAAGGTAATCGGCTATTTTTGCAAGAGCTTCCACGCGTGGGTAATATCCTCCGGCTTTCATAGACGATAGTGTATTGATACTCAGCTGGCAATCAGAAAGCATTTTGCCGACAGGTATGTTTTTTGCTTTCAACAGCAATTTTACTGTATTCGCAAGTTCTTGTGAATTGTGCATAAAAAACACCTCCTTTATTTGTGCAATGAGTAGAAATCACAAGAAGTTATGAAAAAGTATTTACATTCACAAGTTCTTGTGATATAATATAGCCACAGTGATTACCAATCAATCATACCATAAAAGAAAAAATAAGTCAAATTTTCGAAAGGAAGTAGTAAACATGAGAACAAAACTAATGCCCGAAGTAAAAGCTTTTGCACAGTGTGACTGCTGCAAAAAGAACATTAAAAACACAATGCCGAAGTTTCCTATATTTTATGACGATTACTGCGAGACTTCATTTGCAGAGGTTGACGGCAAGACGATATGTCAAGAGTGTTTGGAAGAAAGACAGCACATGCAGTCACTGCCCGAGGAAGAACACGACATCTGCGACATCTGCGGCGAGGATTTAAGCGACTATGCAGACGATATGTACTATTACGAAATCGGCGGGCAAAAGATTTGCGAGGGATGTTTGCTTGACTTTCGTAAATGTGTTAGGGGGTGATGAAGAATGAAAGTATGAACTACTGCCCGAATTGCGGCGCAAAATTTTAAGTGACAGGAATAAGAAAGGAGTATAAAACATGAACGAAAAGGTATTTATGAAAGGTTACAAAGGATTTGGCAAAGGTTTGGTTTGCAGAGGTAAACAGTATGCGGAAAATACAGTGTTTGAGGAGGACAAAGCAGAAGTTTGTAAAAGCGGTATGCATTTTTGTGAAAATCCGCTTGATGTGCTTGATTTTTATCCGTTAATTGATGATAACGGTGACATGAACGAATTTGCAACGGTTGAAGCACTTGACAAGGTTCGAAGTGATGATAACAAAAAATTCTGTACAAAAAAATTAAAAATAGGTGCAAAGCTTAAATTTGCTGATTTTGTAAAGGCAAGTGTTGAGTTTGTAATAGAGAAATGTAACAGAGAAACAGAAAATTCAAGCGGTAACTTCGCAAAAATGGCTTCAAGCGGTAACTTCGCAAAAATGGCTTCAAGCGGTAACTTCGCAAAAATGGCT
>OGQO01000819.1_pt1 | contig 31065 bp, 40 predicted proteins | sample 1553241 | NCBI WGS metagenome assembly OGQO01 (sample SAMEA2579933, study PRJEB22360) | human gut metagenome | biome: human gut; feature: human-associated habitat; material: faeces | place: Denmark | collected 2008/2010
AGGCTGTGGACGCTATTTTAAGGGAACTTGACGAACAGGGCTATAAGGAAGCGAAAGAAGCGATAGAACGGTTTGTGGGAGCAGAGCATTAAGAACGGGGGTGATTAGTAATGACCAAAGCCGAACGGGAAGCCTGTAAGGCGGAATTCATTACAGGTAACTACCGAACATTAACAGAATACGCAGACGCGCACGGTTATAGTAGAAGATATATCAGAGAGATAGGGGCGGCAGACAAGTGGCTTGCCGATAAGACAAAGCATCAAAGGCAAATTGCTGGCAAACTGCTGGCACAGGACAAGAAGGATGCAATAAATACGCTTACTGCACGCCGTGAGATGATGGAAGACATAAAAAGCACATTATTGAAGCGGGTGCAGGAGAAGTTATCGGAAGCAACCTTAACGGCGAATGAGATGAACTTATTGGCGAACGCAGTGGTCAAGATTGACACTATGGATAGCGGTGCGATTGAGACAGCAGATAGCGAAAGGGAAGCGTTAGAAAAGGTAGTAGAAGCATTAGAGGGAGCAATATGCCGAGACAATTAACGTTTACGGATAAGCAATTACAATGCTTGAAGACACCGACGAAGACCTGGAACATATGGTGCGGGGCGGTACGAAGCGGTAAGAGTTTTGCAACAATAATGCAGATGCCCTTAAAGATAAACAAGCACTATGACGAGCCGTGCCTTATAGTAGCGAAGACGCTCGCTATGGTCGAGAAGAACGTGTTAAGTGTATTACGAAATCAATACACGGACAGGTTTATCGGGTTTATCAAGAGTACGGCTGACGGCAGGCGAGTAGTAAACATATTCGGCAAAGAGATAGACTGTGTCGGAGCGAACGATGCGAGAAGCGCGGCGAAGATACACGGAACGGAGTACGGATATGTATACGGCGACGAAGTGGTTTTGTGGGACGAAGCGTTTTTCACTATGTTGCAGTCAAGGTTAAGCCTTGCGGACAGTGAGTTTGACGGGACTTGTAACCCTGAAAGCCCGTCGCATTATTTGAAGCAGTTTATGGATAGCCCGACATTTGACGGGAACTGTTTTGAGTTTACGCTGTGGGATAACCCGTATCTACCAAAGCATTACATAGAGCGGTTAGAGAACGAGTACAGGGGAACGATATATTACGACCGTTTCATTTTGGGAAAGTGGACGAGTTGCGAAGGGCAGGTCTTTCCGCTGTTCAGGAGAGACAAGCATTATATCACGCCTGACAAATACACCGAACTGTTCAATGAGAATATGGGCAAGATACGGTATTGTATTGTGGGCGGCGACGGGGCGACAACGAACGATAGTACGGCGTTAGTGCCTTTAATGATATTCTCGGACGGACACGCTTGCGTGGGTGATATATTTTATCATAACCCGAAAGAGAGCGGGCAGTTGTCGAACGCTGACCTTATCCCTTATATCCGACAATGGTACGATGATATAATCAGGAAGTACGCATTGGATAGGGGCGGGGTTAGGTTTTATACGGCAGTTGATTGTGCGGCGGCGGACTTGGTGCTGACGATGCGGAAGAACTTGCCGACGAACTATAACATTACGGCGATGACGAAGAAGTCTATCACGCAGACGACGGATGTTGTGAACAACGCCTTTGCGAGGGACTTAGTACATATTCTTGATGTTGGTGGGACTTATAACTATGTGAGACGAAGATTTGAAAGCGGAGTGTCGCAGTTAGTTATAGACCTTGAACGGATGATATGGGCGAAAGGCAACGAGACTTACGATGCGAGCGTTCCGAACGACGTGGCTGACGCGTTCAGATACGCTGTGAATACTTATTATAATAACCCGCTGAATATGTGGGACACGCCTGATTTCGGGCAATAGAAAGGTGAATTATGGACTGTGATTTTAACTCATTAGAATTTGCACCGTGGCAGACTGGGGCGGCGTTCAACGCGTATCACACTTACAGTTTCGTCAACAACAGTGTATTCTACTCGATGATACCGTCGTATTATCGGGAATTTATGAAGCGTTATGTGCAGAATGCTTTGTGGTGGAACGATGGCTGGGTGCCGTATTTCCACAATCAGGACAAGGGCATTTTGTCGACGAGACTGGCGGGAGCGATTGTTGATAGAGTAGCAAGAAAGGTTGCAGGCTCGCGCATTATGTACAAAAACGTGGGCGAACTCAAAGACGATAAAGGAAGCAATGTAACCCGTAACTTTATAGCCGACTGGGCGAAAAGAGTAAGGTTTGAAAGCGCGTTGAAGCGTGGCATTAAGTACGCGGCGGCGGGCGGCACGGCATTGTTGAAGACAAACAAAAACGCTGACGGCGATTTGTGGGTGGAGAGTTTAAGGTTTGACAGGTTTATACCCACGGTGGATGCCGCAACGGGGCTTGTGCGCGATGTGAAATGTTACCTGAACTTTGTCATTGACGAGAACAAGAGCAAGGACGGAGAGAGAACGGGCGCGTATTGCCTTATAGAGCATAGGTATTTCGGTGAATATACCACGGTAACGGGCGAAGTGATAAAGAACGCCGCGTTGGTGGAGTACGAAGTAACAAGGGCTTACGGGAGCATTACGAACGGAGAATTCGTCGGAAACTCTTATGAGCGCATAAAGTGGGTAAATTTGCCCGACAAGATAAGAAAAGCGTTCAAGGACAATTACGGCACGGTTAGGCTGGATGAGCCTATTTTAATGCCTTTCAAGGATTGGCTCGGTTGCGAACTTATGAACTGGACGGACGGGATAACGGGAATGCCTGGAATGCCGTTCGGTGAGAGTTTAATCTTAAAAGCGATACCGTTCTTGCAGGAATATGACTACCTTACGAGTGTCTATGGAACAGAGATGTATCTTGGGCGCGCAAGGGTTATATTGTCGCAAGGACTTGACAGCGGAACCAACAGAGCGGGGCTTGCAGGTGGTTGGGATAGCGCATTGAACGACCAGGCATTTGTGAGAACGCCGAGTGTAAATCCCGAAGACGACAAACCGTTGCCGATACAATTCGAGATACGCGCGGAAGCATTGGCGAAGATGAGAAACAATCTGCTTGAAGCAATAGCGGTGAACGTGGGAATATCCCCGTCAACATTGGCACCGTTCTTACAGGATAGCAGTGCGAGAACCGCAAGGGAAGTATCCACGGAAGAGAACGAAACGGCGGGGTTTGTTGCGGACACAAGGTCTGTGCTGGAAACGGCGATAAACGCAACCTTAAAGCATATATGCGAATACTATCGTGCATTGCATCCTGAACTGTTGGATACGGTGGGGATAAGGTGGTCGCAGGCTGGATTGTCTAACCCGTATATGACTACGGAAATGATGACACAGCAATACAACGCAGGTCTTATCAGCCTTAAAGGAGCGATATCGGCATTGAACCCTGACGAAGACGAAGCGCAGATTGACAAACTTGTCGAAGAAGCGAAAGCGGATGCAATGGGACACGCTGATTTTAACGATAAGGACTATTACGATGATAACGAGACAGTTGAACCCGCAGGCGATAACGCTTGAAGACGCACAGGGTGAGATTAAGAAGACCATAAAGGACGCGTATCTTGCGGGAAAGAGCCGCAGAGAGACCGAACGGCTTGTTGCTTTAATCATTGCGGCGGCGGTCAAGAAACTACATACTCCTGCATTGATAGATTGCGCGCCACGGTCATTATGGGCAATGGCGAGAAAAGTGTACAGTAACTTTTCAACGCTGGATGCAGAGACCTTGAAAACCGTTGCAAAAGGTGTCCCGACGGGGCAGTATCCGAAAACTTATATGAAGCAAGTCAACGACACATTGCGGAAGATAGCGGATATACAAGCATTAGATGCGGACGATGTTACAGGACGAAACTCGTTGAGAAACCGTGCGGAAATGGAAGTGCGGTACGAGTATCATCAGAACGAGATTGCGGACTTTAAGAAACAAGGCGCGAAGTTAGTCATTTGTAGCACGCACGCCGACTGTTCAGACAGGTGTTATCCGTGGCAAGGCAGGGTTTATAGTTTAGACCACACAACGGGCATTACGGCGGACGGAAAGCGGTATATTCCGCTCGAAACGGCAACGGATATATATTATACCACAAAGGCAGGAAAAACCTATAAGAACGGCTTGTTGGGCTTTAACTGCCGACACAGACTATACGAGTACAAAGACGGAATGCAAGTGCCTTATGTTTCGGCAAAGGAACAGAAGCAAGAGTATGCGATAACCGTGCGACAAAGGCAAATGGAAACGCAGATAAGGCACTATCGGGAAGAATACCTGATTTACCACGGCACGACTGACGAAGCGTTGGCGCAGAGAGCGAGAAAAAAGGCGATAGCACTGAACAAGCGATATATTGCTTTCAGCCAAAAGAACGAAAGGGCGTACTATCCCGACAGGGTTAAAATCATATAAGTCAATAACAGTAGCAAAGTTTGCGGTTTGGACGGAGAGAACGGCACAGCCGTTGTAGAACGGACTAAAAGACGGGACGGCGGGGAACTGTTGGAGAATAGAATATTCTAAATACATTAAAAAGGAGCAAAACATTATGGCAATTTTTGGCAGAAAAAAGCCGACACTCGAAGAAATCTTATCGATGATTGACGGCTTGCCCGAAGAAGATAAAACCAAACTCACGGAACACCTGACCGAACGCCACGACGAAGAAGAAAAAGCGTACGAGGAAAAGGAACAGGGCGAAGAACTCGAAGAGAAAGGCGAAGTCGAAAAGGGCGAAGAAGAAGTGGAGCAAGCGGACGAAGCACACGAAGAGGCGACGGAAGATGCCGAAAAGGCAGAAGACGAAGCCGAGGCGGACAAAGAGTATGCGGAAGAAGAAAAGCACGACGAAGAAGACGCGGAAAGCGTGGACGAACGAGAAGCGGTCTTTAAGGCATACGAAGAGCGAATTGCAAAACTCGAAGAAACTGTTGCGAGAATGGCTGAAAGGCTTGAAGACAAAGAATTCGGCGCAATGGGAACGGCAAACCCGACCACGGACAATGGCGAGTGGGTGGGAAGACACACAAAAGCCTATTTTGGCAGGTAAAAAATTAAAAGGAGATTATTATTATGGCAGCAAAACTTGGTAACTACAATGAACCGTTTGTAAACGGCGCAACTCTTAAAAGACTGTATTCGGCAGTCGTTAAGGATAACATTTTTCAAGACCTCTTTACGAGAGACGGCGAAGCGGTAACGGAAAAATACTGCGAAGACACTTCTGTCGCGCAGGTAACCGTTCTGCGTATTCTTCCTGGCAACGGCGCGGCTCGTGCTATCGGCGCGGACACGAACGGCGGTTTCTTCAACGACAACCCTGCGTTCTTCAACCAGACCGAAGCGTACAATATCGACTTGCTCGACGTTGTTGACTTTATGATTGATATCCCCGAAGTACAGCAGGATATGATGTCCACCGACCTTGTCGCACAAAGGGCTAAAATCCTGGGCGGTCAAGTATCTCGCGCGGTCAACGCTATGACCATTGCGGCACAACTTGCAAGGAACTTCAACGATATCGCAAGCGGCAAAGTTGAGAAGAACTGGATTGTTATGGACGCATCTCCTGCAACTGGCGCATATCTCAAATACATCGTCAAAGCGAGCGCAAACCTTGACAACGGTAACCCTGACGAAGGTATCGACACCTATCCTATCGAAGAAAGGGCTATCTTCCTGCGCGCTGACTATAAGGGCGAACTTATGGCGGCTGGTCAACTCCTTGTTGGCGGCTCGAATGCGGCGCAGTATATGCTTAAAGACGGCGGTTTGTCGCCCGAAGACAAATCGGATAACGTAACTGGTTTCAGCGGTCGTATCCTCGATATGCCTGTCTATATGGCTGGCGAAGCGGTATGGAATATGGCAGCATCGTATCTCGGCATCGCTCCCGACAAAATCAAAGGCGTTAAAGGTCTTGTTGTATCGGGTATCGGCACTGGTCGTGGTCTTGCGTTCAATGCATCGATTAAACAAATCGACAGCCCGAACGGCGCAGGTCAGAGAATGCAACCTTTGTATCGCTTCGGTGCGGAATGCTGGGATGCACTTTCGGTCGTACCTATCGTCGAAAACGGCTTCACGAACCCTGCAACGGCTGGCGCGCAACTTACGGTCGTCGCTCCTGGCTCTCGTCTGTACACTGTTACTTACAGCGCAAACGGTGCAACGGGAACGGCTCCCACAGCAGTATCGGGCAAGAAATACGGCGACGCAATCGCTCTTGCGGCAGGCACGGGCTTGACCTCGTCGGGTAAGACCTTCAAAGGTTGGGATGAAAACAAAGACGCAACCGCTCCGAAATACGCGGCGGGCGCACAATATGTTGTCAAGACCAACGCAACGCTTTACGCAATCTTTGCTTAAAGACAATAGGGGCGGGAAACCGCTCCTTATGTGCGAGTAAGAGTATAGCCGTGCAACTCGGCAAACTTGCAAGGAGACAATATGATACAGAAACCTTTTAACGATGCGGATTTAATCTACAACTACGAAGAACACAGATATGTGCCGACAACCGACTTTATATTAAGGAAAACAGGCATAGACCTTGTGAACGGCAACATCCTTAACAGCGTTGACGATGCGAACCCGTCCGAACTCGGTGATAGAGTATTGGACGAGATAAGCGCGCATATTTACGCTACAATCTACGGAATGACGCTTAACGAGAACTATGTATCGTTTATGCTGGCGTGCGACACGGAGTACAGGGACAGGCTGAAAAGGGTGTTCGTCAACGAAGTGCGCTATGCGTTGAGAGCAGGCGACTTTTGGTTTACGCTGGACGAAATGGAAAGAGCGAACTTCATCACAAGGGACAGCGTGAACTTGCTGAACAGGCAACACTCGGAAACGGGCATAAGGCTGTTATATAGGGGCAGATTTAACGTCCTTTGTCGCAAAGTAGATTGGGAGTGGTAGAATGGGACTGAACGCACTTAACAGGAATGATAAGTATAATGTGTCGGCGGTGTATTTTAAGCGCGAACACATAAGGACGGACGGGACGGCGATGTGCGGAACACATATCAAGGTCAAGATAGAAGATAAGCGCAACAAGAGCGTAAGTCAGCCGATACAAAACCTTATGACCGACAGCACGACAATGCTTGTAAGCACAAGGAACTTGCAGGAATACGACAAGTATGACGAATTGTATCTTATGGGCAAGCGGTGGCAGATAGTCGAATTACAGACGGCTTACGAGAACACGGAGATAAACGGACTAACTAACCCGCAACTGTTGGCAGTACACTATCTTGCGTTGAACGAGTTAGGGGGTGAGCCTTTGTGGATAAGACCATAGTATATGCCGTTTGGGAAACATTCTTTTTCATTCGAGACCGCGCGCCTATTCGTACAGGCAATTTGCGCTACAATGCAATGACTTACGAAATGCTCAAAACAAGAGCGAATATCTATGTGGACGAAAAAATCGCTCCGTATATGAAATATACTAACGAGAACTGGAACAACTTCCGACCGCCTTTGTACGGCAAGCAAAACCCGAACGAGGGCTGGTGGGATAGAGCCGCGCACGATGCGGTGTATATGTTGGCTAATATGTTAGGGGGAACGGTACAAGAAGTATGATTGAAGTTAAGCAATTTGTGGATATAATCGAAAATCAATTAAACGCGCTTGCGGTCGGAAAGGACTTCGTATTCAAGATATACCCGAACGAGGGCGAGTTTGTTGATGTTATACAGTCATCTCAAACGGAACTCCCGAAAGATGTAATCTATGGCGTGGTAACATTCCTGCCAAACACAACTATCCCGCTGGCGAACTTGGGTATTTTCAACATTACAGCGAGTTTGTCTATTTTGGCTCCCGTAACAAGGGGTGCGTTAAGCAACGACGATACTTACGGACACGTCAATGAGATAGCGGATATCTTGCAGAATTACTACCAACAGCAGACGGGCGCGAGTGGCACTTTAACCGACAAAAGCAACACGGCATACAAGTATGTGCTGGGCATTAACACTCCGCAGACAGGGCAAGAGAGCGTTTACGGAAAAGCAGGAAGAGCCGTACCGTTGTCTATGGTGTTGTCGTGGCAACTCATACGGGGCGGCGTGTTGTTTACCGATGTTCACGTCATTATCGACGGAACGGAAGTCGTATGCACGGACTTCGGAGCAGAATTGAATGTCGGGCAACAAACGGACAACATTCAAAATGAAGCGTATTTGAAGTCATATCCACAAAGTCAGAGCCTGTCGATGACGGTGCAAGTACCGTACCAAAACACGGCATTGTGTAAAAAACTCATTGCACAATTATGGAACGGCACATTACAGCAGTCGTTCACGGTAAAATACTACGACGGAACAACCTACACGGAAGAAACAGCAATCACGAAGAATATGATTGCAAGCAGAATAATCACGAACGCACAGCCTGGCACGAATATGGGTATTGTAGCAACGTTTACTTTATCAAGGTAAAGAGTTATGGCAAACGAGAAACATTATATCATAACAATCAAACAAAGCGGCGGTGGTGGCGGCGGAAATGGTGAACTCCGAGAAAAGACGGGGCAAGACGAGAACGGCGCAAGCGAAGGAACTGCTTTATCTTTAAGCAAGACCGTTGCGAAAGTATGGTCAAGCACTGCATTGCTTCGTACAACTTTGGATGCAACAATGCAGATTGTGTCGCGCAACGAAGGGAACAGCCTTATCAACGAAAGATACAAGGCGGTCAAGGGTGTCGGAACAACCGCATTAACGCTCGGACTTGCGTTCGCGGTGGGTGGCGTTGGTGCTGGCTTAACAGCAACAGCGGCGGTCGCAATATCTTATGGACGACAGATTGAGCAATTCAATTACGAGCGTCGGTGGGAGATGTACGGACTGACCGAGAAACGCGCAAGAGCGGGTGCGAACTTCAACAGGAGTAGGTTATGAACAATTTTCAGATTGATATACGCGAACAAGGCGGCTGGAACAACCTTGACGGGTGGGTGCGACCGTTCGACCTGACCTTTGCGTTAGACGAAACGCTGGACAGCGGCTCCGTTCAAGTTACAGGAAGCACGAGAAAGGCGATAATCAAGCCCTACACGCTTATAAGACTGACGATTAACTCAACGGTCAAGTATATGCTCGTACAGGACGCAAAACGCACGCAAAGCACCTTTTCGGGGACGATTAAGTACGATTGGAACATCACCCTTATCGAGACCACGAAAATGCTTGAAAGGATACCGTGCGACACAATGCGTTTCTCTAATTATTTGGGACACGATTATGCGGGCGGGATACCTATATATGCAGAAATTACATATAACGACCCGAACCAAACAGGATGGTTAGATGGCGACGAATTGAGCGAAAAAGCACCGTTCTATGTGAATGCATATAATCGCGGTGTTACCACAACTATTTATGGCACTCAAAACAAATTCAACTTAAAGGCGCGTGCAACCTGGAAGAACGCATATCAAGAAGTCAAGGTAAAAAAACCCAACGGCGAAATAGTATATAGTCAGAAAACCTGGTGCGGCGATGACGGAGTATTAAATATGCCCGATGGTACTGTTGTTCTTACCGAGGCATATTATACCATAGAATATTCGGGAACAATTCACGATGTTATACCCACAAGCACAAGTAGCGCAACTTACACGGCAACATACCAAATTGCGACCATAGAAGGCATTATACCGAAAACTAACCCGACCATTACAAGCATTGTCGAGAAGATACTTCGTTCGGGCGTAACAAGGCGTGTCTATCGTGGAACGGGTGCGCTTGACGATATAGACAAGCAACTTATCCGCTTTAACGCGGCACAGGCGGAAAAATACAATGCAATCGAAACCGAGTACAGCACGACGAGAAACACCTTTTTTGAAGCCTTGTCGGGCGTTGGCGAGATTATCCACGCAATGCCGAGACTGAACTTTATCGACACCTTCGAGTATAAGGGATACGAACTTGTGTTTGACGAACTTGGCGGCAACGACGAATATACCGTTCCGACAACTGCCGAGATGACTTACGAGCAAATGTCTTTAACGGGCGACGAATACTGCGAAGCAATCGACAGCGTGGTTGAGAATATACTCAATACGACCGATGTTGACAAGGGCGCGATAGTAGAGCCTTCCACGGGAACATACAAGACCGTAAGGACAGAACGCGGCGGGTATAAGATATCAGCCGACACGATGAGAATACAGACCGAGAGACCTATTTACAGGCTTATCAAGTTAGAAGTCTTGTGCAACGGTAAAGCGGGCGATATTACGGCTTATGTCTACGAGAACGCGGAATATGAAGCCTTATCGGAATATGCGGGCGCGGTTTATCCGTACTCAAAGGCTTATGCATTGAAGTACACTTCGGGGCAGAAAGATATCACGGGGCTAACATTCAGGGACGCAGACGCTACGCAAACAGCACAAGCATTTGCAAACTATGCCATTTATAACATCGTCAAACAAGCGTTAGACACGACGATATCGGACTATACGGCGTTGGCGTTCAGAGTTACCTATATCCCGTTGGTTACGGCGAGAATAACGCAAAGCAAGCCCTACACGGGGTGGGAAACGGACTTTTCGTCGAATGTGCTTATATCTAATCAAGGCGGGAATATGGTCGAGAGCGACCGCTATGGCGAACGCTTAAAGGGTTATATTGCAAGGCTTGGCAACAAACAAGTCGTGCGAACTTACAACTTTGCACAGTTTGAAGATTTACCGCAATGCGGGCAACTTATGTATGTCGAAGACGAATATATGTATGTGTCGCTAATCAATGCAAATCTCGACCAAAACAAAGTTAAGGCAACAATTCTCTTAACGCCGCAATTCAATAGGCTGTCGGAATATGTCGGACTAAATAGCGAATACAGATTATATGATGTTTCTGAAAAACAAGCGGTCGAAAGACTTGTAAATTACACAGAAAAGTGTTATATTAATTATAGGGCAACATCAGCATCTTCAAAAGTGCCGTTCATCAAGAGCAATGCGTATTATTCGATTTTCCAAACGCTCGGAAGACGGGCGGACTACGATGCAGGAGAAGTACCGACCGCCGCCTTGGTGCAAGTGAGCGGAACTTGGTTTGCGAGAACGCTCGACAAGAGAGCAAGCGGCAATAGCCTTGTGTTCGAGTTTGCGTTCGATGACAACTACGGCGTGGGCTATCAGTCAATACCTAATTCAGTATCAGGCGATGCGGCAAGGATACAACGATTAGTGCCTTATGGCAATGTCTATGGCGAGTTTGACACTATGAGAGTGCAGTTTGTGCCGAAAGCGTTCACGAACTCCGCCGACAAGATGAACAGTTATCCCGCAATCAACAGCGAGTACCTGACAGATGTATATCCGTTATTCGATACTTCGTCGCTGGAAGATAACAGTGTCGTGTATCCGTTCCTTATCGACAAGGATAACAAGGAACAGATAAACTTCACTTATCAACTTAACTTCATATCGGAGATTAAGTCGGTAGTGCTGGGAACGGCGTTCTTCCGTAACAACGATTTGCTTATTGACAGGTCAGGGCTTACGGGCGAGCAAAGAGTAGCGTTGAACCCGTCGATATATCTGGTTAAAAAGCGACTTAATATGCTGTCGAAACCCGACCTTACGGGTGCGTTGAAACTAACTGCTCCGAACGGGCTTGCGTGTGTATTTCAGGATAGTTTTGCGAGAAACGCGGGCTTTAAGACGGGGCTACAAATAACGAACACAACAAACGAAACCTATGTTGGGTGGTGCGCGGTTGACGATAATACGGGAGAACTGTATATCGGAGACAACTACGAACTGAAACCCAACCGCACTGCACCGACACTATACTTCAATTTTAAGGAGTAAATAATATGATTTTCTATTGCGATTTACAAGGCAACTTAAAGGCGTTTCAAAATGAAACGGTGTATCAAGGCTCGAACAATGTAACGACGATTTATGTCGTTGCGCCGTTCAGCCGTCCCGTGGGGCTTAACATCTCGTTCACTAAACCGAACAAACTCGTTACAAGCCCTGCGATTATGAAGTGGGTTGGAACTCTTGGCAATGTCAAGATACCCGTTTCATTCGTCAATATCCCCGAACAATTCACCGATACCTACAATGTGTGGGCGTATGCGTTGCCGTACTCCATAACGGAACAGAACGGCGTTGTCGGTGTGAGTGTCAACGCGGTTATTGCAGATAGCGTGGATGCAAGCGGACAACAGGCTTATAAGGGCAATCTTACGACCTTTACGGGGCAATTCACGGTGGCTTATTCCGCATTGCCTTCTCCGCCTACGGATATTCCGACCGAATGGACACAGGATAAGGTGTTGGACTTGTTGAACAACTATTACAACGACGCCATTCAGAAGATAGGCGAAATGAACACCTTAAAGACCGATGTAAAGGATACGCTTGTCAAGGCGATTAACGAAGTATTTGACGAGATAGCAAGTACGAACGCAACGATAGGCAACCTTTCCGCGCTTACCACTGACGAAAAGACCACTATCGTGGGCGCAATCAACGAAGTGGACGAACACGCCAACACGGCACAGCAAACGGCTGACAACGCCACAGAATTGGCGAACACGGGCATTTCCAAAGCCGAACAAGCGCAAGCAACGGCTAACGGTGCAGTCGCCACGGCGAACGAAGCAAAGACCACCGCGCAGACCGCAGAGAATAACGCGAACAGTGCGGTAGATACTGCAAACGCTGCAAACGCGACCGCAGACGAAGCAAAGGCAATCGCGCAAGGAAGTCAGCGGGCAATAGGTTTTGCGACCTTACAAGCGGCAATAACGGCGTTAAACGGGTATAGTAACACGCAACTCAAAGTGGGCGACAATGTCTACATTGTGGAAACGGGAGTGCCTGATTTATGGGTTGCGGCGGTTGAGCAAAACAGTGTGGCTTATAACTACACGACGAACGACGCGTTCAACGATGACCTTGTTGAGAATACCCTTGTGCAAGTCGGGTATTACAAGTTTGCGTATCTTGAAAGCGACGGAAAACCCTGCACGGTTGCGTGGCAGAATATGACTGTTGCGGCGAGTGATTGGGTTGCGAGTACGGAGTTTGCAGACTTCCCGTATGAAGCGAAGATTATTCTTTCGGACTTTGTAAACTTTTCGTCTATTCCGCAAGTGGTGTTCGGGCTGACCGAAGCGACGAGCGGAAACTATGCGCCGATATGTAAAGCGGGCGACAAAGGGGTTTATATTTACAGCAAAGTCAATACTGCTATCACGCTTCCGACAGTCGTTACTTTTGCACCGAATGTACACGGGGCAAGTATGCAAGGCGGCGGATATACGAACAAAGGTAAATGGGTTGCGAGTACGACCTATGCAATCGACGACCTTGTTTATACCGACAACGGACAATTCGTGTGTATCGAGGGTATCACTTCGACCACAAGTCCCGAGCAAGACACTGCACATTGGCAAGCGACTTTTGTTGCGACAGGAAAGACGAAAAACACACTGAAATTCAGCGGACAAGACAACGGAACGGAAGTGCAAAAGACTTTTGACGGCTCTACGGCGGTTGAAATAGCGTTTGATGAAACTACGATGACCGCGAAAGAAGTCAACGGTGTTTTGAAAGTTGGTGCGAAAGGTACTGTCCCCGAAGCGTTACCGCAGGAAGCGAGTGCGTTGAAGAGTGGAAACTTGCCTATTGACGGCTGGAATATGTTTGGTGAAGGGTGGGTTCAAAATAGTTTGCCTGCAAACCGTGCGTGGAGGACTGTCACTTACGGCGATGGTAAATTTGTAGCATTGGCGAAAGATGGTGCATATGGCGCGTATTCAACTGATGGTATAAGTTGGGGCGAAATGACATTGCCTGCAAGCCGTGAGTGGTGGACTGCAACCTATGGCAACGGTAAATTTGTAGCGATTGCACAGAATAGTGCATATGGTGCGTACTCGACTGATAGTATCACTTGGACGGAAATGACATTGCCTGCAAGTAGAGTTTGGTGGAAAGTTGCATACGGAAACGGAAAGTTTGTAGCAGTGGCAAGTAGCAGCGATAAAGGCGCATACTCAACGGACGGTGTTTCTTGGACAGAGTTTACATTGCCTGCAAATCGTAACTGGCGTGGCATAACTTATGGTAACGGCAAATTTGTAGCGGTGGCATCTGGTATCAACAAAGGCGCATATTCAACGGACGGTATTACTTGGACTGATATGACACTACCAGCCAGCAATATGTCGGATGTAACATTCGGCGATGGAAAGTTTGTTGCGGTGGCAGGCAATCAATCCTACAATGGAGCATACTCAACGGACGGCATAAATTGGATAGAAACGACATCGTATGCAGGGAAATCGGGCAGTAGTGTAACCTATGGAGATGGAAAGTTTGTGGCGATTTCGTGGGACATCCCAGAAGCTACTTATTCAACTGATGGAATACATTGGAATGCTATGACGATGCCTGTCCGTGCTTATTGGGCAACTATAACGTACGGGAATGGTAAATTCGTAGCAGTGGCACAGAGTAGCAGCAGAGGCGCATATTGGGAAGCCGCCAGCGCACAAGTATCCTACACTATCTCTGACACAGATGTGACAGTCAACAGTGATATCCTTATGGAACTCACCGACGACGGCGGAGTAAAAGCCTATTCAATGGAAGCGGGCAAGATAACCGTTATCCGCGACACAGTGCCTACACAGCCTATCCCGTACACCTACAAGGTCAAGCAGACCAACGCAAGTGGGCAGTTTACTTTGGTAAACCACTTTGTACCGAGCATACCCGAAAGCCCGACAAGTTTACCCGTTTCGTATAAGAAAGCGAGCGGAAGTTTGCCGACAAGCGGTTGGACAAACATTGGATATAAAACATTATATGACGGTTATGTAAAAAGCGTAAGCGGCACAAATATATACAATAACGGAACACTTTTGTCCCCGTCTAATTATAGCGATAATACTACATTAAGCGCGTGGGCTGGCACAATGTTTTATTGGTATAGCACTGGCTATGAAGTCCAAAAAGTAGAAAAAACCACACAAAACGGAGTACAAGGAGTAAAGTTATCGTTTAATAATTCAAACTATTTTATATACGTTATGGATAATGGGCAACTGTTGTCCCAAAAGACAAATACTACTTTGTTGGATGAAAACTGTAAACTCATAATAAAAGCGACTTTTGAACAAAGTCTTACCTACACTATCTCCGACACTTCCATAACCGCAAATACTTCGGTCAAAATGTACTTAACCGACGAGGGAGGCGTAAAAGCGTATAGCAAAGCAGTGGGCAGTATTCAGGTTATCCGTGATAGCGTGCCGACAACGGCTATTCCTTACGAATACGAAGTTGAACAGACGAGTGCCGAGGGGCTTTTCGAGGTCATAAACGCTTATGTGCCTGACGTACCGACCAAAACAAGCGAACTCACAAACGACAGCGGTTTTATTACTGCCGCGGATATACCGAGTGCTGGCGAATGGGTGGATGTAACGGGTGAAACGGCGACCTTAACGCAAGCGGGAACTTATCAAGTTATTGCTTCCGTCAATGATATGCAGTCGATTGTGTATTGGGACGGCTCAACAGCGGCTTACGGAACAAAAAGCACAGCACCGAGTGTGTCAACAAATGGCGGGACTGCTTATTTGTTTATCAACTGCGCTTATCCGCTTATAGACGCAAGCGGAACATTGTCTGTTCATTTGCTTACAGCAGGAAATTCAACGGGCGCGTGGACGGAAACAAACACAACTGTATCGGGCTTCAAATACCGTAAAATAAACTAAAAGGAGATAAACTATGTACGGAATAACTAATGCGCAACAACTCGCCAACGGTGGCGGTGGCGGAGGCGGCGGAGGCGAACTCGACAAAATCTATGGTGTTGATTTAGTCGGCTCGGCTTCCCCGTCAGCACTTACAAGAACGGACGATGCTGTCGGATTGAATGTAACAGTCGGCACTTCGGAAATCACAAGCGACTTCGATAACTGCTACCCGTGGAGTAACATTGAAGAAGTCACGGACGACTTCGGAAACGTGTTCGTCAAGATACCGAAGTTTTACAGCAAAATCACGAAGAACTCCGACGGAACTTACAAACATCAACTTTCGGGAACGAAACACGAGGGCTTCGACACCTTGTTCAAAGTCGGCACAAAAGAGATTGATTATGTAATGGTCGGCAAGTATGAGGGCAGTGGTTCGTCGTCGCGCGTTTATTCAAAGAGCGGGCAAACCGTTATTACAAGCATTAAACTCGACGACTTCCGCACGGGCTGTAAAGCAAACGGCGCGGGTTATCAGCAGTACGACTTCTTGATTGACTTGATTATTAAAGAGTTGTGGCTCGTTGAAATGAAAACAACTGATTGTCAGTCAATTATGTATGGTTATGCAAATAACAATTCGGAAGCGATTACAACTGGCGAAACAGACACCGTTTCAACCTCGTCAGGTTCGGCAGTAAGTAATACAGACGGCAAACACTCTTGCAAGTATCACGGTATTGAGAATTTGTGGGGCAATACTAATACTTGGTGCGACGGTATATCTTTCTCGTCCGAAAAGGTTTACGTTTGCACTGAACCCGCGGCATATTCTGCTGGAAAGACGACAGAACCTTATGAGTATTATGGCACTCGTGCGTCAAATAATGGTAATGTCAAGACCGTTGCTCCGCTCGTTGAAGGCTCGCTTATTCAATATGCTACGGCGACAGATACCGACAAGAACACTTATTACTGCGACAAGACTTGGGCTGGCGGTACCGTTCTCTGGTACGGCGGGTTTTGGTTCTACGGGGCGGACAGTGGTTTGTGGGCTTGGAGCGGGAATGCTTCTGCGTCGGACACGGGCGGCACTACTGGCGGTCGCCTTTGCTATAAACCCACAGTCTAACTTTTCGGCGCACCCGTCCGCTTTGTAGGCGGGGAAGAATATAATTATGGAAGAAAAAATCTTACTTATCGGCAAACTAATACAAGAGGGTATCGAGGGCGAAGCGGAAGCGTTGAAAGACTACAACCGAGAACTCGCGGAAATCTATGCCCTTGACGCGGAAACGGGCGATAAATGCGCTCCTGTCATTGCGGAAATCATCTCCGACGAACTCAACCACATCGCTAAACTTACGGCATTATACACCGAACTGACGGGCATTGCCGAGAACAAGGAGTAATCTATGGAACTGAACATTAAACTTATCGGGAACATCGGACGGTTGAACAAGCGAGAGCCGTTCATCATTGCAGACAACGAAAAACTTATCCTTAACTTTTCCTGCGCCACGCCTTTGACGGACTATTATATCGAACTCAAAAACGGCGACAAATCGGCAAAATACAGGCTTTCTTCGGTATCTTCCTATGAAGTGCCGAACGAACTCTTACAGGCGGGTACTTTGGAAGTCACCGTGAGCCTTTTGTACTGCGGCAAAATCGTCGTTACCTACACAGTCGAGCCTATCATCATCGCTCTTATAGACAACGGCTACAAGGGTTTTGCGGAACTCGACGAAGTAAAGGCGAAATACGACCTGCTTATGGCGAATTACAACGAACTTGTATCAAAGATAAATCAAGTCATCGACACCGCGAACAAACAGTCAGAAGATATACAGAAACTGTACAATGCTGTCGAGCAAGGCGAATTTTAAGCGTGCTACCGCTCAAAAAATCTAACTGCTCTCGTCGGGTAGCAACGGCACGGGCAAAGGAGTATTTATGGTAACTTTATCACTTACAGCAGAGCAAATCGACCAACTTCGCAACATTGCGGCAGTCGGCGGCAAATGGCTTATGGCGGCTTTCACCGCTCTCGGTGGACTTGCAGGCATCGCAAAAATCATCACGACTTTTGTGGCAAGGAAGAAACCCGTCAAACTCAATCAATCGGACTACGAAGCAATCGCAAACGCTATTGTGGACAAGACCAACGGCAGCATCGAAATCAATATGTCGTCCGAAATCGACAAGGCAACGCGTAACAGACTTACGGAAGTCGAAAAAGTCAACGGCGAACTTGTAAAGGCTTGCAAACAGTTAGTCAAGTCGCAAAAAGCAATCGCAAACGCTGTTTCAGACTTTAAGACTATATCCACGAGTGCAAGAGACGAACTCAAAGCAAGTATGAATGACCTTGCGGACGGCGAAAACGGGCTTGTGGCGGTCGAAACGCCGAAAGTCGATAAACCTATCGTCAAAATAGAAAAAGTGGCAGAAAACGAAAATAAGCCCTTGTATTAAGGGGGTGAGAGTATGAAACGAAACCCGAAAACCATAATGTCGGCTATAATGGAGTACATTGTGCTTATCGCGCCGACTGCGGGCTATGCTATTTACTCGTACACGGACACATTGCAATACACGATGAGCGCGAACTCAAAAGGTTTCTTTTGGACTTTGATTAGCCTTGCTATTCTTTGCGCTATAATCTACGGCATTTTTAAGTCGAAATATGACGAGTATCTTAAAGGCTATTACCAACACAAAGCGGACTTAAAGGTCGCGGATAACCCGTCGGAACTGTTAGTCAAGACTGTTGCGAAAGAAGAAAAGGTCGTATCGAATATAACCTACATTCCGATTATGTTCTATCTTCTTATGGCGTTGGCTGTTTTGTCGGCGTTCCGCGATGCGATTGAAAAGTTGGAACTCATCATCGAAATCATTGCGGGGAGCGTGTTCGGAAAAGTGTGCCTGCATTGTCTTACCGTTCATTTGCGGGAAGTTGCGACAATCAAAAAGGACGGTGAAACCGAATGAGTAGTGAGAAAAAGAGAGTAGTACTCGTTGGTAGTCGAATAACCATTAACGCGGCAATAGCGTTGTGTATCACGACGGCGTTGATTTTGTCGAGTTTCTTTATCTTCAAGGGTATTGAAACGCAAGTATCGGGCAAAGACTTTTGGATACAAAAATCGGTTATGGCGGTCGCTACGTTCTTGTTGATGTTCTCAATCGCGAATGTAACCGAGAATATAATGCTCGCAAAAGACAAGGATATTAACGACCGATTGAACGCGTTAGACACGCATTATCAAACCATTATGGCGAACTATGAAACCGCCGACCTTGAAACCTACATCGAGAACTTGAACAAGGCAAACAAGTATAAGAATTATATCCACAAATGGAAAAAGAAACTTCGTTTTGCAAGTAGGTTCAAAAAGTGGGGAACGCCGAAAAGGCTCGAACGCATAAACAAGGCGTTGACCGTTACGGCAGAAGAACTGTGGGAAAGCGGACAAAAAGTCAAGTATCACAGGATAACTTTCAGTCAAATGGTGAGCGGTGCGAACGATGTATCACCGAACGACGACGAAAGCGATTTGCGGTCGCACAAGGCACGCTACGGCGCACAAAAGTTTGGGTGGAAGATTTTATCACTCGTTGCTTTTGGCGCGTTCTCGGGGCAATTATTGTACTCGTGGCAGGACTTCAACAAGGGTATGATTATTCCGCTTATCTTTCAGTGCGTAACTATTCTTATATCTATCTATTCGGGAATATGCTTCGGATGTGCGATGAACGAAAGAACAAAGCAAACGCTGAAACGCAAGTTAAAGATATTCTCGCAATTCAGGTACAAGATGAACAACAAGGTCAACGGCGTTGCGAACTTGGGCGTGGAAGTAATCAAAGACCTTGAAGTCGAAAGAGCAAAAGAAAAGTCTAACAATCCTATCAAGCGTACATTCGATGACACATTCGGTAGCGGACAGCCTGTAAAAGCGGGAGCGTTCGTCGGAAAACTTATCTCGTCAACGATTGATATTGAAGCGGAAAAAATGACCGCTAACTAAAAGACAAAACCCTCGGCATTTCGTCGGGGGCTTTGCTTTCCAAATCGGAGTGTAAAAATGATGTCAGTCGTTCGTGTGCGACAATGGTATTATAGCATACTGATTAAGGCTTGTCAATACCAAACCATATTTTTTTTGCGTTTTCAGGCAATTTATCAGGGGCGGCGGGCTTTATGTGTGCAATAGAGTGTTCCGCTGACTGCAACGCCTTTCGTATTTCTTCGATTTTCTTTTTGTCGGTTACAATAACGTTTTCGTTCATAGTTATAGATTAAAGGCGACAAAGTGTTGCCACATCATCGCCTAAAACAAAGGGGAAACTTAATGCTAATTTGATTATAAGCGATTGTCCGCAAAAAGTCAAGTGCAAATTTATAAAAAAATTACAACAAAAGTATTGACAAACGCAAGAAAGAGGTGTATGATATAAGAGTAATCGATATTCGGTGAGTGGCTACTTCGGGTATCGCAAAACTGAATATCGGTTGTGAAAAGACGCCTTGACTATATCCCGTTAGCCACCCTGGGGAAAAGTTAGGGCGTTTTTTCTATACGAAAAGGAGATTGTCTATGATAAAGTTTTATGCAAACAAAGTTGACTATTTGGACGAAGAAGTCGATTTATTGTGCGATAAAGCAAAAGAATGCTTATTAAAATATTATGTCAGAACTTGTGATGACGCTAATATTTATATATACGGTATTGTTTGCCCGAACTTATCGCCGATTGAACAAATTTACAAAATATCATATTTTGCAACATTGACGGATATGGAAACGACAGAAGATGAAATATTTGGGATTTCGTTAGGCGATTTGTTTAAGGAAGAATTACAAGAACAAACGCCTATAAAATATAACAATAAAACATATATTGCCGATTTTGTTATTGATTTTTCAAAAAAAGATAAAGACGGGCATTTTGTATATCCCAAAATCAGCGACTTAAAATATGTTATTGAATTGGACGGTTTTGAATATCATTCAAACAAACAGCAAATGGCGAATGATTATGAACGAGAACAATCTATTATGGAGTTAGGATATAAAATAATTAGATTTACAGGCTCTCAAATATATAATTCTCCCGAAGATTGTGTTAAAAAAACAATTTCAATAATATACAAAGATATTATAAAACAAATAACGAAAGGAGAACATATATGTCGGTCATAAGAATACAAAAAACAAACAATTATACTGTGATGAGCAATTATCATTTTCGGGAAAAAGATATGAGCCTTAAAGCGAAAGGGTTATTGTCGCTTATGTTGTCGCTCCCCGAAGAGTGGGACTATTCCGTTGATGGGCTTGTAAAACTGTCAAAAGACGGTAAAGATAGCGTTATAAGCGCAATTACGGAACTTGAACAATTTGGCTATTTAGTGCGATCGCAAGCAAAAGGACAAGACGGGAAATTTGCGGGATATGATTATGATGTTTATGAACAACCGTACACGGAAAAACCGTTTACGGAAAACCCGTCGACGGTAAAACCGATGACGGAAAACCCGCAACAATTAAATACTAAACCATTAAATACTGAAAGTGATATAAATATCACTAATAAAAAACTAAATATAAATGTTCAAACCGAGCAGGAATTTGAAGAAGTATGGAAAATCTATCCCCGCAAGGAAGATAAGAAAAAGGCTTTTATGGCTTATAAGACTGCGAGAAAGAAAGCAAGTTTTGACGAAATTAAAAAGGGTGTTGAAACTTACAGCAATCATATAAAGGCTCGTAACACCGATAAATGTTACATAAAACTCGGAGCGACTTATTTCAACGGCGAGTGTTGGGCGAACAATTACGAACAAAGCGAGCCGAAAGAAGAACTGATTAAAGGCAAATACACAAGGGCGCAAGTTGAAGAATTTGCGAAACAACTAAATATAAGTTACGAAAAAGCATTGAAATGCTGTTAAGGAGTGAATTATGAAAAGAAGTAAAGAATTGTATTTTAAGGCATTAAGAAACTATGAACTTGCGGACGACGAAGTATTGCGGGACGATGTGATATATTGCGCGAACTGCAACACGATAAGGGTGTTTCCTGATTTTGTGAACGACGACGGAACGCTGATACATATCGCTTGTCAGTGCCGTGATATGGCGCATCGGAAGTTGGAGAACGCCGAGAAAGAATGGGCGAGAAAGCAAAAGATTGCACAGTTAAAGGAAATCTCGCTTATGGACGAAAGATATTCGACGGTGTCGTTCCTGAACACGAGAACGGACAACCCTGAACTGAAAAAGGCATATGATAAGTGTGTCGATTATTGCCTTAACGCACAAAAGAACTGTTATGACGGCAAAGGCGTTTATATCAGCGGGGCTGTCGGTGTCGGGAAAACGCACTTAACGGCGTGTATGGCGAACGAACTGTTGGAACAGGGCTTTAAGGTCAAGTTTACGAACATAAGCCGAATTGCCGACCTTATATTGACGAACGACACAACGGAACTCAATCAAGTACGAAATTGCGACTTCCTGTTTATAGACGACTTCGGAAAAGAATTGGTGTGGAAGAACGGCTCGGACGGGTGGTTGCAGCAAAAGGTGTTCAATCTCATAAACGACCGTTACAACGCGATGCGACCGATGATATTCTCGTCGAACTACACGCTTATGGACTTGTTGGCGAAACACTATGACCGCGCGACAATTGACCGCATAAGGGAAATGAACGAGCAAATTGAGGTTAAGGGGGAGAATTGGCGTTAAACCGATTTATAAGGAGTGAAAGAATGAAACAAGCAGAATACCAAATCTCGCTATTTGACGGCGACCACAAATTGACAATAGATAAGCCGATAAGACTTATTGAGTTGTTTGCGGGGTACGGCAGTCAGGCGTTGGCGTTAAAATATTTAGGTGCAAATTTTGAGCATTGGAAAATATGCGAATGGGCGGTTAAGTCGATACAAGCATATAAGGACTTGCACTTTGGCGACGATAACACCGACTATTCGGCAGCAAAGACACAAGACGAAGTAATAAATTATCTTTATAGCAAGGGGATAAGCGCAAATTACAATGAGCCGATGACAATCGACCAAATCAAGCGACTTGGCGAAGAAAAGCAAAGAGTTATATATAACAATCTTATTGCTACGCACAACCTTGTATCGGTATGCAACTGCCACGCAAGCGACCTTGAAATATCAGACACCGATAAATATACTTACATTATGACTTATAGTTTCCCGTGTCAAGACCTTTCCTTGGCGGGAAAAGGGTTAGGAATGGAGAAAGGGAGCGGAACACGGTCGGGGTTACTTTGGGAAGTTGAGCGAATACTTGACGAGTGCAACGGAAATCTCCCGCAAATCTTGCTTATGGAAAACGTGCCAGAAGTTATCGGCACTAACAATAGTGAACACTTCTCGCAATGGGTTGCAAAGTTGGATAGTTTAGGATATAAAAGCAAGTGGGAAATCTTGAACGCAAAAGACTACGGTGTCCCGCAAAACCGCGCAAGGTGTTTTATGGTGTCGTGGCTCGGGAATTACTATTACGACTTTCCAACACCTATAAAACTTGAAAAGCGGCTCAAAGATGTTCTTGAAACAAAAGCCGATGAAAAGTATTACTTGTCTGACGCAATGAAAAAATACATTGTGAGCAAAGACGATAAATACCGAGTTAGCAATGGGAACTTAATAGTAAATAGAGATATTGCTTGTTCAAAAACAACAAGAGAAGGTTGCGCGAGAGCCGATACAAGTGATTACATAAGCCCCGACTTAATGCCAAATGAAAACATCGCAAATAAAAACACCTTGAACTATCGCATACGCAAACTAACTCCGAAAGAGTGCGGACGGCTTATGGGAGTGCGAGATAAAGATATAGACACAATTGCGGTCAACCAAAGCAACCCATCGCAGTATCACTTATATGGCGATAGTATCGTTGTCGATGTGCTAATGGCAATTTTCGGACAAATGTTATAGCAATGCACCGTTTGGGCGGGAACGGCGTAAATAAACAACAACATAATAAAATAACACCCTTGTCGGGAAACCGCCCTTTCTCGGCTGACGAAAAAAGGAGAATAAAATGGAAGATAAAACAATGACAATCAATGAACTTATTAACAGAATTAACGAAGCAAAAGAATTGGCTCGTCAACAGCATATACAAGCGAACGCAATCATCATCAATGAAAACTTTGTTCGTGTCCCCGAACAAATGATAGGCAATGCAGTATATCCGTCGATGATTTGTGGACTTGAAATGCACTACACCAAAGCCGAACTTCCCGACAATACTATGTTTGCGGTGTGCGAAGTAAGGGAAACCGAACGGGAAAAGGCGATACGGCTCGCGAAAGAAGAAGTTGTACGAAAGGTCAAAAAGTACATTGACGAATTGTTCGACAAGTTGGACGACTTGACACAAGAATAAAAAGGTGATATAATGAGTAAATCAAGAGCGAACGAACTATTGCAACAACTGCACGCAAGACTTTCCGCAAATTGGAAAGGCAAAGAACCTTTTTCAGCACCGCAAGCCGTTGAAATGTGTCGGGAGATAGTCTATGAATACGATAACGATGATACTAATCGGGATAACACTGCTGATAGTGTTTCCGCTGATGGCGAGCAATGACTGACTACGAAGAAAAGTGGAAAGAATACCGTAATCGGGCGATACAGGCATTAGGAACGGCGATTGTAATCACCTTGATAGTTGTGGCAAACATAGGTCTTATAGCGTGCATAGGGCGTTTGTCGGCGCAACAAACAAAGTATCTTCTGTATGCTCAATGCGGACTTGTTGATATACTCGGAAGCGTTGGAATGATACATTGTTATCACTACTTTGACAAATGGAAGGAGAAAAAGAAAAATGGGAATGATAAGAACGAATGACGGCAGGGTGATTGTTGCAATTCCGTCGATGCAGAAAATCGGAGATAGTAAGTGGGCGGTTTATTTTATGGAAGATAACCAACTGTACACCGCTATATACTACACGGAAGAAAAAGCTCGGCATAGATACGAAAAGGAACTTGAAAAATGCACTCGATAACGGGTGTGTTTTTTTGTGCGAAAAATTTTTGAAAAAACTTTGAAAAAAATATTGAAAAAGTATTGACAACGGGACGGGACGGGTGTATAATGTAATTGTAAAGATTAAGAAAGGCGCAAGCCAAAGGAGAAAGATATGAACGCGAGAGAATTAGCGGAAAAGCACGGCGTGAGCCATACGCTTATCTACAATATGGCGAAGAAACTCGGAAGACTGCCGACGGACGAAGAAATCGAAAACCGCAACCGCAAGACGGGAAGACCGCAGAAGTACAGGAGTATCGAAGATGAAAACGGAAAATAGTTGCTACAAGTGTCCGAACAGAAAGGAAGCGTGCCACGATAATTGCGAAGTATATAAGGCTTGGAAAGCCGAGTATCAGCGCAAGGAAAAGGAAGAAACGAAGACACGCAAAGCGTATTACAATTACGTCTATTATAGGAGTAAGGACTGATGTACACGGTATTTTGCGGGAGAGTATGTTGCAATTTCAGTAAATTAAGCGATGCGGACTATTTTGCGAGAAAGAACGGCACGGTGGTGTTCGGCATTGCGAGAACGGAAAACGAAAAAGGAGTGAAAAATGAAAATGGTAGCAAGTACAATGTTGACAGATGCGTATGGTGATTATTGGAGCGACGGAGAAAAGGTGGAATTCCTTGAAGCACTTGACGGGGCGATTGCCGAGATAGAAGAACTGGGCTTTGAAACCTACGCAAAGAGAACCCTTGCGAAACTCAAAGAAATGAGAGATGACTGCAAGGAAGAAATCAAGGAAGAAGCAGAATTCGAGGGCGTGTGTCCTGATTGCGGAGCGGACTTGGAGTACGATGAAAGAAGCGGAGAATATGTGTGCCACGAATGCGGATACAATGGCGGATATGTGCCAAACGAAGACAGACTTGACAATTACTGACGAACTTCCGACCGCAGACGACCTTATCGAACTTATCGAGACCTTAAAGGTAGTCAAGGCGGAGAAGATAGCAAGGTTGGAACGATACATTGAGTATCGGGAAAATCGAAACAAACACGACCGCGAAGAAATCGAGCGGCTGAAAGAATATTTACAGGAGTGCAAAAAATGAAATTCAGAACGTTAAAAGAAGATGAAATCGAGTGCCGAGTGGGGCAGATAAGCGCAAAGGGCTTTACGCTCTTACTGTACAAAAACGCAAGGGTAGATATGGACTTGCTGGACGAGACGGTGGGTGCAGGGAATTGGCAACGCGACCATAAGGAACTCAAAGGCAACATCTATTGCGGAGTGTCCATTTGGGATGAAACCAAAAAGCAATGGATAACCAAATGGGACTGCGGGACGGAGAGCAACACCGAGAAAGAGAAAGGCGAAGCGTCGGACAGTTTCAAGAGAGCGTGTGTCAATGTTGGCATCGGCAGAGAACTGTACACATCGCCGTTCGTATGGATAAGCGACCACGTTAAGGAACGCAACGGCAAGTATGTTCCTGACTATCGCAGTATGAAAGTGCAGGAGATAGGATACACTGACGACCGCAAGATAAACCGACTGGTAATTATAGGCGACGGAGAAGTTATATTCGAGTACGGCAAAGAAACGCCGAAAAAGGCGGCTAAAACCGACGAAACGCCAAAGACCGATAAATGGAGCGAAGAAGAACGCAAAGTGTTCGAAATGGGCGAATTTACCGAACAGAACATCGGATATATCAAGACCGTGGAACTGAAATACGACAATCGCTACAACGGCAAGACCGTCGGAGACCTGACGTATGAAGAGATTATCGACCTTATCGGCACGACAAAAAGTCAGTGGCTGAAAGACAGGTTGTGTACTTACAGAGATTTTTTGGCGCAAACGCGCATTGTGGGCGGAGAAGAAGAAACGCCGTTTTAAGATATGATAGAATTCACAAGCAAAAAACCAAAGTTATCAATAAGCCTTGACGGGGCGGTCGAAGTAACGTTCACCGCTCCACGGGCGAAACTTGAAGCCTTAACCAACCTTGCAGACAAGGACTTTGACATTACAGTGAAACAGCACCGAGAGAAACGAAGCCTTGATGCAAATGCGTATGCGTGGGTTTTAATAACTGCGATTGCGGACGAACTGCGGGCGAGCAAAGACGAGATTTACTTTGAGATGTTGAAGAAGTACGGACAGGGCGAACTCATAAGCGTTAAGACAGGTATCGACATAAGTGGGTTCGTTAAGTATTCCGAAGTCGCGGGATATGGAAAGGTCAACGGTGTCGAGTTTACGCATTACAGGGTTTACAAAGGAAGTAGCGAGTACAACACAAAAGAGATGAGTATATTTATCGACGGGATAGTATCAGAAGCGCAGGCATTGGGCATAGACACGAGAACGCCCGACGAATTGGCGGAAATGAAATCATTATGGGAGAATGAGAAGTGAACAATAAACAAAGATACGCAATTTTACAGCGAAATAAGAAAGAATGGCTGAAATACTATGACCTTAAAGACGAGAGCGGGATATATATCCTTACGAGATACGACGACAACGGCTTTAAGTTTGCGTATGTAGGGCAGGCAAAAAAGGTGCTTACACGGCTCGCGGAACATCCTATGGGGTATAAGCAACACATTGATTTTTCTTTACGCAAACACGGCATCGGCGCACCGTTTGTTAAAGACGACAAGTGGAAATGCGAAAAGGTATTTTATTGTCCCGAAACCGAACTCAACGATTTGGAGCAAGAGTGGATAAGGAAGTGCCATGAACTCGGTTATCAGTTGCTGAACAAAACGACAGGAAGTCAAGGACAAGGCAAGCAAGCATTAGGCGAGCAAAAGCCCGCAAAAGGCTATTACGACGGCATAAAGCAAGGGCGCAAGAAAGTAATCGACGAAATCAATAACAGGCTTACAAAGGGCGATATTCGGCTTGTAATCGAGTGTCCGAATAAGCGAAAGGAACAGCATCTTGCTAAACTTATGGAAATATTGGGGGAAAACGACAATGAAGATACGGAATACAGCGGAGATTGTTAAGGAGATACTTGAACAAAAGCCGAGAGCAAGAGATTGCGATTTTGTCCTTTATGGTTTTGTTCTGAACAAGTACGGATATTCGGTCAGCATACCGTTCAACGAGTTGGCGAATTTAGTCAAGGCGGAAGAACTGCCGAGTATGGAAACCGTGGGGCGAGCAAGACGCAAGGTTATGGAACTTTATCCGTCGTTGCGTGGCGATAGTTACAAGGTCAGGTTAGACAATACAGCGGAGTACATAGAGTTTGCACAGGATAAAAGCGTATGAAATCAATAATTCAAGGCGATAGCGAAGATAGGTGTTACATTTGCGGACGTATGGAGTGGATAGAACGGCATCATATCTTCAACGGAACGGCAAATCGGAAGAAGTCAGAAAAGTACGGACTAACCATTCATTTGTGCCATTGGTGCCATAACGAGCCACCGAACGGGGTACATTACAATCAGGAAGTAGATGCACACTTAAAGCAAATCGGGCAAAAAGCGGCGATGAACGAGTACGGTTGGACGGTTGACGAGTTTCGGGAAGTGTTCGGGAAAAATTATTTATAAAACTGTTGAAAAACTATTGACAAACGCAGGACGGGGGTGTATAATAAGAGTAGAAATAAAGGAAAGGGCAATGCCCGAAGGAGTGTAAAATGAAATTAGACTATTTTGAAACTGACGGACAAATTTATTATGAAGCGATAATTTGGGACAAAACAGGAAACACTCAACTTCTCGCAGAATGTTACACGACAAAAAACGAGGCAAAGAGAGCCGTTCGGAATTTCGTTAAAAACTATAAAGGAACGAAGGTTATCATTCCCGAAAATTGTTTCGTTAGACAATTCGACGAGGACGGATGCGCCATAGAAGATTATGAGGTGTACTGAAATGACAAGGCAAGAGATGATTAAAAAACTCGAAGAAATCAAAGAAGAAGTCGCGTGGGATAACGACGGCGAGTTGACCGACTACGCACGAGACAAGGCTTATATCGCAATTGAGGGCGCGATTGAACATTTGCAGGAAAATTACGGAGCGGAAAATGACTGAACAAGAAGAAATAAAAATTTTGAATAAACTCAAAGCCGAAATCAAGCATCTTAACACGATTGTTGAACGACTTGACGAACTTCTCGGGAAAGGCATAAACGAGTATATAATGGGCATAGACGGCGTTGAGGGCTTAAAGGATATGTGGGAACGTTCGGCGGTCAGGGAGTTTGCGGAAAAGTTAAGAAAAAGACTTACGGAAGATAGAGTGTCGAATGACAATGTTGTAATCAATGCAAATTATGAAATCGACGAACTGTTAAAGGAGTATGAATGATGATACACACAAAAGGCGATTTACAACAAATGCAGTCTTTGCCACTTTCAGCGAAAATCTTAATGACAAAACGCCGTATTCGTGAGTGGTATGATTATTGGGACGGTCAAGTATATGTATCGTTTTCGGGAGGAAAGGATAGCACGGTATTATTACATATCGCCCGTGAACTTTATCCAGACATTGAAGCGGTGTTTGTCAATACGGGGCTTGAATATCCCGAAATACAATCGTTCGTAAAGACATTCGATAATGTAACGATATTGCGCCCTAAAATGCGCTTTGACGAGGTAATTAAAACATACGGTTATCCGATGATAAGCAAGGAAACTTCGCAGGATATATACGAAGCAAGAAAAAATCCTCTATCAAGAGCGGCTTCAAAGTTTGATGAAAATAGCGAGTATGTAAAGAAATATGGTGCGCGTTACTGTTTATCGAAGTGGAAACCAATACTTGATAGCGACATACCAATTTCTCACAAGTGTTGCAATGTGATGAAAAAGAAGCCAGCAAAAGAATTTGAAAAGAGAACAGGAAAAAAGCCAATTCTTGCTACAATGGCAAGCGAAAGTAATTTGCGCGAAAAGATATGGATGATGAATGGGTGTAATGCCTTTAACTCAAAACGGGCGACAAGTCAACCATTGTCTTTTTGGACGGAGCAAGATGTTTTGCAATATATCAAAGAGAACAACATTCCGATTGCTTCCGTTTACGGCGATGTTGTATATAAAGAGGATAGCGACCAAATACGCATTGAAGATTACGGCATTGAGGGTTGCGGAACGGAAAAACTTTGCACAACGGGTTGCAATAGAACGGGTTGTATCTTTTGTGCTTTCGGGGCGCACCTTGAAAAAGGCGAAAGCCGATTTGAACGGTTGAAGCGAACACACCCGCGGCAGTACGAATATTGTATCGGGGGCGGAGAGTATGTAGACGGCGTTTGGCAACCGTCAAAAGAGGGTTTAGGAATGGGACACGTTTTCGACGAACTCAACAAGATTTACGGCGACGGATTTATAAAGTATTAAAGGAGTATGAATGATGAAACAAATCAGAGCGTTAAGAGCGAACGGCATAACTTTGTTGGTATCATCGGTGATAACAGCCGTATGTGTCGGGGTGTGTTGGAAGCATTTTCCGATTGCGGTTCAAGTAATATACATCTGCATATCGTTGATGTTTGCAGTGTTCGGCGGAGTAATGGTCGGACGGAGTATTTGGTTGAATAAACAAAGAAAGGAGAATAGAAAATGAAAAAATCGTTCAAATCACTCATTATAGCACTTATTATAGTAATGTGTATAGTGGTATTGGCGGGATGCGTAACACGGTCGCGAATGATAGACAAGCCGACGAATTCATTAACGATACGGATGACGGACGGCAATATCGCCACATATCGGGGGCAAATCAAGAACATTGAAGAAACGAAGAACCTTATCATTCTTACTGTTGATTACGGGAACGGCATTGTATCTACCGTTGTGTTCAACAAAGAAAATATAACTTATGTCGAATATGCTTGACAAGCAGTCAAAGTTATGGTACAATGGTTATATAAAGGAGAACAGCCTATGATTTTATCGGTGAAACTTCATAGGAGCGCAAAGTAGACAGGGAAGCCTGTCTATTTGCCGTTGTAAGAGAAATGAGATTTACGGACGAAAACAATAACATATCAGTCAAGGACATACGCATTAAGGGCGACAAGGCATCGGGACAGCCGATAACGAAACTTGCAATGTACGAGAACATAGCCGACACGCCTGCGGAATTCGCGAAGGTAATCAGGTCGGCGCAGGAGATGTTGGACGGCATCGCATTCACGCCGAAGCAGGCGGAAACGGTCAAGAGCGTTGTTCAGAGCAGGGCGGCAGAAGCCGTACAAAAGGCTG
>OGQO01000823.1_pt1 | contig 31029 bp, 24 predicted proteins | sample 1553241 | NCBI WGS metagenome assembly OGQO01 (sample SAMEA2579933, study PRJEB22360) | human gut metagenome | biome: human gut; feature: human-associated habitat; material: faeces | place: Denmark | collected 2008/2010
AGCGGTTAAGACGCCGCCCTCTCACGGCGGAATCAGGGGTTCGATTCCCCTACGAGCTGTTGACTATTTTAAAATAGCCCAACCCTGGAAGACGGAACATATAGAATATATATGCTCCGCTTTTTCATGTAGAGCACTTAGCGAAAGCAAGCCGAAGGCGCAGCTTGAGGTTAGTGCGAACGGTACCTGGACACTTAATGAATCATACAATCATTGAAAGAAAGCGAGATAGAGCATGGGAACAGACAACTATTATTCCGTAAAAGAGGATGTACAGAAGTACATTGATGGATGCAAAACAAAAATGAATGTTAGAACACATAAGGTATTTGGACGGGCTGTTTTAGCAGGAATGATGATTGCATTTGGCGCATCAGCAAGCAATGTGGCAGCTCATGCAGTTACGAATGTCGGTCTTTCACGACTGGTGGCCGGATGTGTATTCCCGGTTGGACTGATGATGGTTGTTCTCCTCGGTGCAGAGCTGTTTACCGGAGACTGCCTGATGGCAATGGGAAATGCAGAAGGAGCCTGCACCATATGGGATTTGATTAAATTTCTGTTTGTAGTTTATGTGGGAAATTTTGTGGGTTCTATTTTACTGGCAGTTGTGAATGTGATTTCCGGACAATTGAATTATTCCGCCGGACTGCTTGGAGCATATACGATTAAGGTGGCGATGGGAAAGGTAAATATGTCCTTTGGACAGGCACTGTGCTCCGGAATTCTTTGTAATATTCTGGTATGTGCTGCTGTTCTGATGGCGATGTGTGCAAGGGATATTGTTGGTAAGCTCTTTGCCTGCTTCTTTACGATTATGCTGTTCGTGGTAGCAGGATATGAGCATTGCATTGCCAATATGTATTATATTCCGGCAGGGCTGATCGCAGCCAGAAACCAGAATTATGTGCAGGTTGCCATGGATACCTACGGATATACGGCAGATCAGCTTGCATCCTTAAATCTCTATGGGTTCTTTGTGAAAAATCTGGTTCCCGTTACGATTGGAAATATTATTGGTGGAGCAGTACTTGGTCTGATCCTTCTTTATCTTCACGGATATGATAAGAAGAAAGCTGCTTAATTATTACATAACTATTCAGAGCCATGCCCATTCATAAGCTGCCGGATGGTACAGATTGGCTAACAAATATACGTGTTTTCCGGCAGCTTATTTCATGTCGGGCGTCCGCCCTATAGAAATGATTGTATAAGCTGCCCTTGGCATCATATCATATCAATAATCGTTCTGGCTAAGCCGTCGTGATCATTATCGTATAAGGTAATGGTTGTGGCGGCTTTTTTGACAGCATCGGTTGCATTTGTCATGGCAATTCCCATTCCGGCTTCCGTAATCATGGAGATATCGTTCTCGGCGTCTCCGGCAGCAAGGCTGAAAGCCGGATTGATGGAAAGGAGTTCACAGAGCTTGCGAACCGCAGCACCTTTTCCGGAAGCAGCAGGAAATACTTCCAGATAATAGGGATTGGAATAGGCAAGGGAGATTCCTTCCTTTTGGGCCCAGGGAAGAAGCTCCTGCCGTAAAGCTTCCAGTCTGTCTGTATCTTTCCGTTCGATTAACAGGCATTTGCAAGGCTCCACATGAAGTACGGAGAAAATATCCGGATTGATGATTGTGGGAGTGTTAATAAAGCGCTGGTAATAAGCAAGTCCCTCGTCCATAGTCGGAGACACAATATGGGTCTCAGAATAGGTATGGAAGTGAATCATGAAGGAAGCAGCGAGGTCTGCCACATAATTTACCTGGGAAAGCTTCAGACCGATCCGGTAAAGCACCTGTCCGGTTTCACAGTCATAGATTTCACCGCCATTATAACCAATCAGATACATGCCTTTATAGTTGAGATTCAGCATTTCTTTAGTGTATTTGAGATTATTGATATCCCTGCCGGAGCAAAGCACAAGCTTATGTCCTGCATCCGTCCATTTCATCAGGACTTCTCTGGTATAATCGGTAACCTGCTTTTCATGGTTTAACAGGGTACCGTCCATATCGGTAAATAAAATTTTGGTTTTCTGATAAAGTTCAGGATGATTCATCATGTAATTCCTTTTTTCTTTGATTGTAGTCAGTACTTCTTCGGGTACAAAAAGCTTCCCATAGCCGGTGCCAAGATCAAGACCGGGCTTTGCAGTACCATGGAAATCGGAGCCGCCGCTGATGCACAGATCGTACTTTTTTGCAAGGGCACGGATCTGTCTTTCATCCGCAGGGGTATGAGTAGAATAAATGGCTTCAATTCCCATAAGCCCGATATCTTTTAAGGAAGCAACCAGCCTGTCCAACTGCTCCTTTCCCATGTGATAAAGGCAGGGATGAGCCAGAATTGGAAATCCGCCGGCCTTCAGGATGATTTCTACCGCCCGCATAGGGGTAATCTTTTTACGGGGAACAAAGCAGGGACCGTGATCACCGATATAGCGGTCAAAGGCTTCCCTGACGCTCTTCACATATCCATGCTTCAAAAGATATTTGGCGTAGTGTGCTCTTGTCAGTACGCAGTCGGGAAATTCTGCTTCCAGTTCCTCATAGGTTACAGGCATGCCATGTTCGGTCAGACGCGTGCACATTTCAACGTTACGGATTTTACGGCCATTGACAAAGTGTACGAGACGTCTTTTAAAATAATCACTTTCATAATCAATATAAAGACCGACGATATGGATATCGCGGCCTTCATATTCTGAGGAAAATTCAATTCCGGGGATCACTTCGATATTTTTGCCTTTTGCAGCAGCAAGCGCTTCGGTGATCCCGTCAGTGGTATCGTGATCAGTCAGGGCAAATGCGGATAAGCCCTTTTCCAATGCATAATTTACAAGTTCAGTCGGAGTGTAACTGCCATCTGATTTTGTAGAATGTACATGCAAATCAATTGCTTTCAATTCGTTGTTCCTTTCTTATGCATACGATCTTGCGGATACAGGGTGTAAGCAGAAGACAAAGCTTAATCGTCGTCTTCGCCGTCCTGTTTGGTATAAACAGTACGCTTACGTGCCATTTCATCACTTTCGAGATATTCGTCATAGGTGGTGATCTTGTCAATCAGCGTTCCGTCCGGAAGGATTTCCATAATACGGTTTGCCGTTGTCTGTACAAACTGGTGATCGTGGCAGGAGAAGAGTGCAACACCGGGGAACTTGATCAGTCCGTTGTTCAGGGCAGTGATGGACTCCATATCCAGGTGGTTGGTGGGTTCATCGAGAACCAGACAGTTTGCACCGCTGATCATCATCTTGGAAAGCAGACAGCGTACCTTTTCTCCACCGGATAAAACCTTTACCTTCTTCACACCGTCCTCGCCGGCGAAAAGCATTCTGCCAAGGAAGCCACGTACATAGGTGACATCCTTAACCGGAGAGTAGCCGGTCAGCCAGTCCACAATCGTCAGGTTGTTATCGAATTCAGCCGTACTGTCTTTCGGGAAATAGGCCTGGGAGGTGGTAACACCCCATTTATAAGTACCTTCATCGGGTTCCATTTCGCCCATTAAAATCTGGAAGAGAGTCGTCTTTGCAAGCTCGTTGCTTCCGACAAAAGCGATCTTGTCCTCATGTCCCATGATAAAGGAAATGTTGTTCAATACCTTTTCTCCGTTGATGGTCTTGGAGATTCCCTCTACAGAGAGAACCTCATTCCCGATCTCACGGTCGGGACGGAAGTCGATATAAGGATATTTACGGCTGGAGGGCTTGATTTCATCCAGCTCGATTTTTTCAAGTGCACGCTTTCTGCTGGTTGCCTGCTTGGATTTACTTGCGTTTGCAGAGAAGCGGGAGATAAATTCCTGTAATTCCTTGATTTTTTCTTCCTTCTTCTTATTGGCTTCCTTCATCTGCTTGATTAATAACTGACTGGACTCAAACCAGAAGTCGTAGTTTCCGGCGTAAAGCTGGATCTTGCCATAGTCGATGTCTGCGGTGTGGGTACATACTTTATTTAAGAAGTAACGGTCATGGGATACAACGATAACGGTATTCTCGAAGTTGATGAGGAATTCTTCAAGCCATGCAATCGCATCGAGATCCAGGTGGTTCGTAGGCTCGTCGAGAAGCAGAATATCCGGATTACCGAACAGTGCTTTCGCAAGTAAAACCTTCACCTTGTCATTACCGTTTAAGTCCTTCATGATAGCATAGTGTAAGGAAGGATCAATGCCAAGACCGTTTAATAACATGGCGGCATTGCTTTCGGCTTCCCAGCCGTCCATTTCTGCAAATTCCGCTTCAAGCTCACTGGCACGGATACCATCTTCGTCACTGAAATCCTCTTTGGCATAGATGGCGTCCTTTTCCTTCATAATCTGGTAAAGGCGTTCATTACCCATAATAACGACATCCATAACCGGATAAGCATCATATTTGAAGTGATCCTGTTCGAGGACCGAAAGACGCTGGCCGGGAGTGATGGTAACATCACCGCTTGTTGTTTCCAAAGCACCGGATAATATCTTTAAAAATGTGGACTTTCCGGCACCGTTGGCACCGATCAGACCATAGCAGTTTCCCTCGGTAAATTTGATGTTTACATCCTCAAAGAGGGCCTTCTTGCCGATTCGTAAAGTTACATTATTTGCCTGAATCATTTTCTTACCTCTGTTTTCTCGATTTTATTGTTGGACATACAAATCTTATTATACATAAAATCGTTGGATTTTCAAGGAAAATAAGCTATAGAAGGATGGTAGTGTTTGTGATAAAATAAAATTAATAGCAAAAACAAAATGTAAGGGAGTCCTGACTATGAAACTGAATTACAAAAGAACTGTGTTAATCGGTCTGGCCTTTCTTTCCATTTGTGCGTTCTGGCAGATGTATGACAGCATTATTCCACTGATCCTGCAGAACACATTTGGAATCGGAGAGACACTGACCGGAGCCATTATGGCGGCGGATAATGTGCTTGCCATCTTCCTGCTGCCGATTTTCGGTGCGATATCGGATAAGACCGATACAGGATTTGGAAAGAGAATGCCGTTTATTGTGACGGGAACCGTACTTGCGGTTATTTTCCTGCTTTTGCTGCCTGTCGCAGACAGAAGGGTAAATATGGTCTTGTTCATCATTTCCCTGTTCGCCCTGCTGGTATCCATGGGACTGTACCGTTCACCTGCGGTGGCACTGATGCCGGATCTGACACCGAACAAATTAAGGAGTAAGGGAAATGCCATTATCAATTTGATGGGAGCCGTAGGAGGTGTGTATACACTGATCATGATTAAGCTCCTGGTTGGTAAGGGAGAGCGTCCGGACTATATGCCGTTGTTTGTCAGTGTGGCTGCACTGATGGCAGTTTCGGTCGGTATTCTGGCAATTACGATTTCCGAGAAAAAGGTAAAGGCAAAAGTTGCACAGGAGGTCAGGGAATATGAAGACCGCACGGGCCTAAAGGTTGAGACCGAAGATACCGTGGAAGCGGAGGAAGCAGCTGCAGAAGGCAAGGAATCCGTGAAGCATCAGATGCCTGCAGAAGTAAAGCGCAGCATGGGATTCCTGCTTGCTTCCATTTTCCTGTGGTTTACAGCTTACAATGCAGTAACGACCGCTTTTTCCCGTTATACGAAGGCGGTATGGCACTTGGAAGGCGGCGGATTTGCAGACTGTCTGATGGTGGCAACGATAGCTGCTATTTTGAGCTATGTTCCTATTGGAAATCTGGCAGGAAGGATTGGCAGAAAGAAGACGATCTTGGTGGGAATCGTACTGATGAGCGGCTGCTATTTTGCAGCAATTTTTGCCAATCAGTATCATGCACTGATTAATGTGGCTTTTGCAGTGATTGGTATCGGCTGGGCGGCGATCAATGTCAACTCCTACCCGATGATTGTCGAGATGAGTAAGGGAAGTGATATTGGTAAGTTTACAGGAACCTATTATACCTTTTCCATGGCTGCACAGATTCTGACACCGGTTCTGTCAGGATTCCTGCTCGAGAAGGTTTCCTATAGGACACTGTTCCCATATGCGTTCGTGTTCTCGGTGCTGGCGTTTATTACAATGATGCAGGTACATCACGGAGATACCAGACCGGATAAGAAGGCAAGCGTCCTCGAGCATTTTGATGTGGATGATTAGAGGGAGTTATGTATTGACGGGAGAGAAATTTACATAAGAAATCAGGTAAGAAACAAATGAAAACAATAGCAGTATTAATTTGGTTAAAAGTGATCGTTATGATTCTGGCAGTACTTGTTGTGCTGTATTTGCTAATGATTATGCCAAGGCTTACGAACCGGCGTGAACGGAAGAAGTTTTTAAATGTGTATTATGCACATCGTGGCCTGCATGATAACGAAACGGATGCCCCGGAAAATTCCATGTCGGCTTTTCGCAGGGCAGTAGAGGCGGGGTATGGAATTGAGCTGGATGTGCAGGTGACAAAGGATAAGATCCCGGTAGTCTTTCATGATTTTACGTTACAGAGGGTCTGCGGACAGGAAGGTAAGGTATGTGACTATACCTACGAAGAGCTGCAGAAGTTCCGTTTATGTAAGAGCAGCGAAACGATTCCTCTGTTTGAAGATGTTTTAAAGCTTGTTGCCGGGAAGGTTCCTCTTATTGTGGAGCTGAAGGTAGAGTTTACCGATCTTTCCGTATGTAAAAAGGCAGATGCCCTTTTACGGAAATACAAAGGGCTGTACTGCATGGAATCCTTTAATCCGCTTGCCGTGTTCTGGTATCGCAGGCATCATAAGGAAGTGGTGCGTGGACAGCTTGCGGAAGTTTTTTTACGTACCGGGGAATTTAAAGGACCGCTGTACTTTATTCTGCAGAACCTGTTACTGAATTTCCTGACGAAGCCGGATTTTGTGGCATATAATCACAAGCATGCAGACGTTTTATCCAGAAAAATCTGCCGTGGCCTTTATGGCAATATGGCAGCAGCCTGGACAATCAAAAGCCAGCAGGAGTTAGATGAGGCAAAGAAGCATTTTGATGTGTTTATCTTTGATTCCTTTATCCCGGATTAAAAGAAGAATTAATGCTTAAGATAAACAGAATTTTAATGCGTAGTGATTGATATTATGTTATACTGAATTCATTAGGGGTAACATCAAATTTTGAGGGAAAAGGAGAAGAAAATTATGGAAAAATGGGTTTACTTATTTAAGGAAGGAAGCGCTGACATGAGAAATCTGCTCGGCGGCAAGGGTGCAAACCTTGCAGAGATGACCAACATCGGCCTTCCTGTACCGCAGGGATTCACAATTACGACAGAGGCCTGCACACAGTACTATGAGGATGGACGCGAGATCAATGGAGAGATCCGCGCACAGATTGATGAGTACATAGGAAAGATGGAAGAGATTACAGGTAAGAAGTTTGGAGATAAGAAGAACCCGCTGCTCGTATCCGTCCGTTCCGGAGCGCGTGCTTCCATGCCGGGAATGATGGACACCATACTCAATCTTGGTCTGAATGAAGAAGTGGTGAATGCCATTGCAGAGATGTCCGGAAATCCCCGTTGGGCGTGGGACTGCTACCGGAGATTTATCCAGATGTATTCCGATGTTGTTATGGAGGTCGGCAAGAAGTACTTTGAAGAGCTGATTGATGAAATGAAGGAAAAGCGCGGCGTGAAGCAGGACGTTGAGCTTACAACAGAAGACCTTAAGGAGCTGGCAGCACAGTTTAAGGCAGAATACAAAGAGAAGATCGGTGAGGACTTCCCGGATGATCCGAAGGAACAGCTTATGGGAGCGATCAAAGCCGTATTCCGTTCCTGGGACAACCCCCGTGCGAATGTTTACCGTCGTGACAATGATATCCCGTATTCCTGGGGAACTGCAGTCAATGTACAATCCATGGCGTTTGGTAACATGGGTGATGACTGCGGTACAGGTGTTGCATTTACCCGTGATCCTGCAACCGGAGAAAAGGGACTGTTTGGTGAATTCTTAACAAATGCACAGGGTGAGGACGTTGTGGCAGGTGTCCGTACTCCGATGAAGATTGCGGAGATGGAGCAGAAGTTCCCGGAAGCGTTCAAACAGTTTACCGAGGTATGCCAGACCTTAGAGAAGCATTACAGAGATATGCAGGATATGGAATTTACCGTAGAGCATGGAAAGCTTTATATGCTGCAGACACGTAATGGTAAGAGAACCGCACAGGCTGCACTTAAGATTGCCTGTGATCTTGTCGATGAGGGTATGAGAACTGAGGAAGAGGCAGTTGCCATGATTGATCCACGTAACCTTGATACCTTATTGCATCCACAGTTTGATGCTGCTGCATTAAAGGCAGCTACCCCGGTTGGAAAGGGACTTGGCGCATCTCCCGGCGCTGCATGCGGTAAGATTGTTTTCTCCGCAGAGGATGCAGAGAACTGGGCGGGCAGGGGTGAGAAGGTTGTTTTAGTCCGTCTTGAAACCTCTCCCGAAGACATTACCGGTATGAAGGTATCCCAGGGGATTCTTACGGTACGTGGCGGTATGACAAGCCATGCAGCCGTTGTTGCCCGTGGTATGGGAACCTGCTGTGTTTCCGGCTGTGGTGATATTGTGATGGATGAAGCCAATAAGACCTTTACCTTAGGTGGAAAGGAATTCCATGAAGGAGATTATCTTTCCATTGATGGAACAACCGGAAATATTTATGATGGACAGATTAAGACGGTAGATGCAAAGATCGCCGGAGAGTTCGGACGTGTTATGGCATGGGCAGACAAGTACCGCAGGTTAAAGGTTCGTACCAACGCCGATACACCCCGTGATGCAAGAAGAGCAAGAGAGCTGGGTGCAGAGGGAATCGGACTTTGCCGTACGGAGCATATGTTCTTCGAGGAAGACCGTATTGCAGCATTCCGTGAAATGATCTGTTCCGATACTGTAGAAGAAAGAGAAGCTGCACTTGAAAAGATTCTTCCTTATCAGCAGGGAGACTTCAGGGAGCTTTATGAAGCACTCGAAGGAAATCCGGTAACCATCCGTTTTCTGGATCCTCCGCTTCATGAGTTCGTTCCGACTGAGGAAGCGGATATTGAGAAGCTTGCGAAGGCGAAGAATAAGAGTGTTCATGAAATCAAGACCATGATCGACAGCCTGCATGAATTCAACCCGATGATGGGACACAGAGGATGCCGTCTGGCAGTTACTTATCCGGAAATTGCCAAGATGCAGACCAAGGCTGTGATCCGTGCAGCAATCGAGGTTAAGAAGGCGCATCCGGACTGGAACCTGAAGCCGGAAATTATGATTCCGCTTGTTGGAGATGTAAAGGAATTTGATTTCGTTAAGAAGATCGTTGTAGAAACCGCAGATGCAGAAATCAAGGCAGCAGGAGTCACCATGGAGTACGAAGTAGGTACGATGATTGAGATTCCACGTGCGGCACTTACTGCAGATGCAATTGCAAAGGATGCAGATTTCTTCTGCTTCGGTACGAATGACCTGACACAGATGACCTATGGATTCTCCCGTGATGATGCGAGCAAGTTCTTAGGTGGATACTATGACACCAAGATCTTTGAATATGATCCGTTTATCAAGCTTGACCAGATTGGTGTTGGTAAGTTAATGGAAATGGCGATCCAGCTTGGCAGACCGGCTAATCCGAAGCTTCATATCGGTATCTGTGGTGAGCACGGCGGAGATCCCTCTTCCGTAGAATTCTGCCACAGGATCGGTCTGGATTATGTATCCTGCTCACCGTTCCGTGTGCCGATTGCAAGACTGGCAGCGGCACAGGCTGCTATCGCAAATAGGTAGGAGTTCTCTTTCCTTTGAATTGCCGCTTAGTTTCGAGCAGGCAGCAGCCTATCGGAAGGCTAACGGACAGTATGTAAGGAAAAATCAGTGGAGAGATACCACTGTAAGGGTATTCATAGACCTTGATTAACAGTTAAATATGATAAGCGTATCATTAGAAATAGTGGTACGCTTATTTTTTGTCCCTTTTGCAGATTTGTCCTTTCCCCCGTTTTCAAATATAATGAAGCTAAAGAAGTGGAGGTGTGCTTATGAGAGAGAAATTTAATCATCTGTATTTGGATAGCCACGAAAGAAAACTTTTGATACATAGCCTTGTAGAGTTAAAAAATCAGCTCATTCAGCAAGGCAGATATACGGATTGTGTTGACGAGCTTATTTTTAAGGTCATAAATGCACCGACCAAGAGAATGAAAATTGAATATGTCTAAGGCAAATTACAAAGCCGCTTATTCTTATTGATTTTAAGAGTAGGCGGCTTTTTTGCGTTCTCTGGTACTGTTTACATAGCCACCTTGACAAAGTGGCTAAATCTATGTGAAAGGAGGACGCATCTATGTCAAATTGCAAAGTAATTGCTCTGACTAACCAGAAAGGTGGTGTCGGAAAAACAACCACAGCGGTCAATCTGGGTGTAAGTCTGGTGCAGCAGGGTAAAAAAGTCCTGCTGATTGATGCCGATGCACAGGCAAATCTCACGATGGCTCTGGGTTATAACAGACCAGACGATATTCCCATAACGCTCTCTACTGTGATGCAGAACATCATAGACGATAAAACGCTTGATGCTTCACAGGGTATTATCCATCACAGAGAGGGCGTTGACCTGCTTCCGTCAAACATTGAGCTGTCGGGCTTTGAGGTAAGGCTAATCAATGCAATGAGCCGTGAGCGTGTACTGAAAACCTATGTCAATGAGGTTAAAAAGAATTACGATTATGTGCTTATTGATTGTATGCCGAGCTTAGGCATGATAACCATCAATGCTCTGGCGGCGGCTGACAGCGTGATTATCCCGACACAGCCCCACTATCTCTCGGCTAAAGGTTTGGAGCTTTTGCTTCGCTCCGTATCAATGGTCAAGCGGCAAATCAACCCAAAGCTGCGGATAGACGGTATCTTAATGACTATGGTAATGCCCCGTACCAACATTTCTAAGGAGATTACGGCAACGGTCAAAAGTGCATACGGTCAGAAAATCAAGGTGTTTGATACCGAGATACCTCATTCTATCCGTGCGGTGGAAGCTACCGCAGAGGGCAAAAGTATCTTTGCCTACGACAAAAGCGGCAAGGTTGCCGCAGCCTATGAGCAGTTCGGAAAGGAGGTGGCAGAGATTGGCGAGAAGCAGAGAAACCAAAATCGAGCTGACCGCATACGATGACCTTTTTCAAACGGACGAAAGCCGTGAGGAAGCAAAGCTCTCTAAGATAAGGGATATTCCCATATCGGAGATTGACGAGTTTCCAGACCACCCGTTCAAGGTTTTAATGGACGAGGATATGGAACAGCTTGTTGAGAGTATCAAGCGAAACGGTGTAATGACCCCTGCGACAGTTCGCTTAAAAGAGGACGGACGGTATGAGCTTATCAGTGGTCACAGGCGAAAAAAGGCTTGTGAACTTGCAGGACTTGAAACGCTGAAATGCGAGGTCAAAGAGCTTACCCGTGATGAAGCCATTATTGTTATGGTGGAAAGTAATCTCCAACGCTCTGTTATTTTGCCGAGTGAGAAAGCGTTTGCGTATAAAATGCGGTTGGAAGCTATGAAACGACAGGCAGGCAGACCCCCAAAAGAAAATGCGTCGCCATTGGCGACTAATTTATCAAAAGGGCGTTCTGATAAGGAATTAGGAGAACTTGTTGGAGAAAGCAAAGACCAGATACGCCGCTATATCCGTCTAACCGAGCTTGTTCCCGAAATCCTGCAAATGGTAGATGAACGGCAGATTGCTTTCCGTCCTGCGGTTGAAATTTCCTATCTGACCGAGGAACAGCAATACACCTTGCTTGAAGCAATGGAGTACAACGATGCTACCCCGTCATTGGCACAGGCTATCAAAATGAAGAAGTATAACCAATACGGCAAGCTCACTTCCGAGGTTATCCAGTCCATTATGGAGGAAGAAAAGCCCAACCAGAAGGAAAAACCTGCTTTCCGTGACGAGAGGATAACCAAGCTCATTCCCAAGACTGTTCCCAGAGGGCAGGAAACGGATTTTGTTGTCAAGGCGTTGGAGTTTTATAACCGACACTTGCAGCGGAACAAGGCTCACGAGAGATAGCCACACACCGAGGGCGAGGTCTGCCCATTTGAGTGCATAGCCATTATTTTGGCTTCCCCCTCTCCACACCTCACCCCCTAACTACTGCCAGTAACTATCCGAGAAAAGAAATACTTTAAGCTGTCCATAACGGGCAGCTTTTTTCGGTCAGTAAGGTAAAATATTCAATCCAAATTACAGGAGGTAACTATGAAAATCCCTAAATTATTCAAAAAGGCTGCGGCTTTTGTAATGGCTGCGGTCACGGCATTATCCATAATGCCTGCGACAGCGTTTGCTGCGGGTGACATCGGGACGATTTCCTTTTCCCACACCTATGACAGCAACGGTAATGCGATGAGGTACAATTCCAGTGCGAATATCGGCGGTTATACCGCAGGCGGAACGGGAAATTACAAGTACCGTATGTTTGTGGACGGTGAGAATGCGTTTTGTATTCAGCCGGGAGTACCGCTGAAAACAGGAAACACCTTGAAAAAGGCTTCCTCTGATACTTGGAACGCCCTTTCAGCCAATCAGAAAAAGGTGGTTGGGCTTGCCCTGCTCTATGGGTATCAGGGCAACCGAAATAATCTGTCGGGAAGTGATGATGAAAAATGGCTTGCCACGCAGACCCTCGTATGGGAGTTTGTCACAGGCTGCCGTGAAGCCACAGGCTCATATAACCAGACAAGCACCACCGTTTACAGCCTGCACTTCGGTTCAAATTATGCCAACAGCGGAGCAAGGGCAGTGTATGACCAGATTGTTGCAATGCTGCGTGAGCATAACACCATTCCGAGCTTTATGTCGGGCGGTAAGAATGACATCACAAAGGAGCTTGCCTACAAGGACGGAAAGTACAGCATCACATTGACGGACAGCAACGGCGTCCTTTCCGATTACAGCTTTTCAAGCTCTGACAGCAATGTGAGTGTATCGAAGTCTGGAAATAAGCTGACAATCAGCTCCACCGTAGCTATCAGCGGTTCTGTCCGCATTACGGCAAAGAGGAACAATGTGCCGACTGTCAGCAGCAGTGCAAAGCTCATTGCCTATGGCGACCCGAACTTGCAGGATTTGGTAACAGGTGTGGAGAATGCTGATACCGTGTCTGCATATATCAATATCGAAACGCCGACAGGCACGATTGCCCTCAAAAAGACTTCTGAGGACGGAGTTGTGGAGGGCATCTCTTTTACAATCAAAGGTGATAACTTCAATAAAACAGTTAAGACAGGAAAGGACGGCTCTGTCTCCGTGGAGGGATTATTCCCTGGCACTTATACGGTCACAGAACAGTCTATTGACCGTTATGAGCCGCAGAAAACCCAGACTGTCACACTTATCGGAGGAAAAACCTCTACTGTGACCTTCAGCAATACTTTGAAGCGTGGCAGTCTGGAAATCGTCAAGACTTCCGAGGACAATCTGGTGGAGGGAATGAAATTCCACCTTTATGGCACATCTTTAAGCGGCTTGCCTGTTGACGAGTATGCCGTGACTGATAAAAACGGACTAGCTAAGTTTGAAAATGTCCTTATCAGTGGCGATACCCCGTATGTGGTTGAGGAAGTGGATACCGCAGTCCGCTATGTCGTTCCTGCTTCCCAGACAGCTCCGATTGAATGGAACAAGGTCACAAAACGCAGCTTCGACAATGTGTTGAAGAAATTCCAAGTGACTGTGACAAAGACCGATGCAGAAACAGGTTCTCCGCAGGGCGACGCTTCCCTTGCAGGTGCGGTTTACGGCATCTATAAAGGTGAGGAACTGATTGACACCTACACGACTGATGAAAACGGTCAGTTTACGACCAAGTATTATATCTGTGATAATGATTGGACTGTCCGTGAAATCAGCCCGTCCGAGGGGTATCTTCTGGATACCGCAATCCACAAGGTAGGTGCAGAACCAGAGCTATACACGGTAGAGCTGAACAGTACCGCAAACGATGTGAATGAACAGGTCATCAAAGGCAATATCGCACTCATCAAGCATACGGATAACGGGGAAACCCAGATTGAAACACCCGAAGAAGGTGCGGTATTTGAAGTGTTCCTCAAATCCGCAGGCAGCTATGAAAATGCAAAGGAAACCGAGCGTGATGTGCTGACATGTGACGAGAACGGTTTTGCCCAGACAAAGGATATGCCGTATGGCATTTATACCGTCCGCCAGACCTTTGGTTGGGAGGGGCGTGAACTGATGAAAGACTTTGATGTGTTTATCAGCAAGGACGGTCAGACCTACCGCTACCTTATCAACAACGCTAACTTTGAGAGCTATATCAAAATCGTAAAGAAAGATGCAGAAACAGGCAATACAATCCCGTATGCAGGTGCAGGCTTCCAGATTTACGACCCGAATGGAAATCTTGTGACTATGACTTTCACTTATCCCGAAGTGACGACCATTGACACCTTCTATACTACGGCAGACGGCGACCTAATCACACCGCAGACATTGGAATACGGCAAAGGCTATTCCCTTGTGGAAGTACAAGCCCCGTATGGGTATGTCTTAAATTCCGAGCCTGTTTATTTTGATGTGGTGCAGGAAAATTCCGAGGAAGAAAGCGGCATTACCGTTATTGAGGTAGTACGTTCCAATATGGCACAGAAAGGTACAATTACAGTAGAAAAGTCTGGCGAAGTATTCAGCTCCGTGGCAGGCGATAAGGGATTGTATCAGCCGATTTTCTCTGTCAGCGGTCTTGAGGGTGCAGTCTATGAGATTACCGCAGCCGAGGATATTGTCACTCTGGACGGAACGGTCAGAGCAAACAAGGGCGAGGTTGTGGATACCGTTACGACAGGAAAGGACGGTACAGCAAAATCCAAAGAACTGTATCTCGGAAAATATGAGGTTAAGGAAATCACAGCTCCGTATGGAATGGTGCTGAATGAGGAAGTCCATTCTGTTGAGCTTGTGTATGCAGGACAGAATGTTGATGTAACGGAAACGGCTACTTCTTTCTATAATGAAAGACAGCGTGTTGAAATCGACCTCATCAAGAGCCTTGCCATTGATGAAGCCTACGGCATTGGCAAGAATGGAGAAATCTTTGATGTGACCTTTGGCTTGTATGCGGCGGAGGAACTCACAGCCGCAGATGGAAAGACCATTCCTGCGGACGGTCTGATTGAGGTCATTTCCCTTGATGAAAGCGGTCACGGGAAAGCTATCAGCGACCTGCCGATGGGCAGCTATTATGTGCAGGAAACCTCGACCAACTCCGCATATATTGTCAGCGATGCAAAATACCCTGTTATTTTTGAATACGCAGGACAGGATACCGAAACTGTCCGCATCATAGCCAATGAGGGCGAAGCTATCACAAATGACATTATTTACGGCTCTGTAAGCGGTAAGAAATCTGATGAGGATGGAAAAGCTCTGGGCAGTGCAGTTATCGGTATCTTTAAGACAGGAACTACCGAGTTTACAAAGGAAAATGCGATTGTAGCTACCACATCAAAAGATGATGGTAGTTTTTCTTTTGCCAAAGTACCGTATGGAACTTGGATAATCCGTGAAATCGAAAGCCCGAAGGGATATGTACTCTCCGAGGAAGAAATCGCCGTGACTATCGGCAAGGTGGACGAAGTTGTGGAAATCGAACTTGTCAACTACTTCATTAAGGGCAATATCGCTTTGACAAAGGTTGATGAGGATTATCCCGACAACAAGCTGTCTGGTGCGGTATTTGAGGTTTACTCCGATACCAATGGCGATGGGAAACTGGATAAAGACGATACGTTGCTTGGCGAAATGAAAGAACTTGACGGCGGCGTTTACCAGATGAGTGAACTCCGCTACGGCAAATATCTGGTAAAGGAAACCAAAGCTCCGACAGGCTTTGTGCTTGATGAAGATGTTTATGCCGTATCCATCGAGGAGAACGGAAAGACCTACACAGTGGAAAACAAGGCGGGTGTTGGCTTTATCAATGCAGCACAGAAAGGCTCTCTTAAAATCGTAAAGACTTCCTCTGACGGTAAGGTGGAGGGCTTCTCTTTCCGTGTGACAGGCGTGGACTATGACCAGACCTTTAAGACAGATAAGAACGGAGAAATCGTGATTGAGGGCTTGCGGATTGGCGACTATACCGTATCCGAAGTAAGTAACAAGGCTTCCGCAGGATATATCCTGCCTGCCGATAAACAGGCAACGGTCAAGGTGGACGCTACGGCTATCGTGCAGATGCACAATGAGTTCAGGGATACCCCGAAAACAGGCGATGACTTCAATCTGGGCTTATGGGTAAGCCTTGCAGCTCTGTCTGTTGTCGGTGCGGGCGTTCTCGGATTTGTCGGCTATAAGAACAGAAAGAAGAAAAAGGAGGACTAATTGATGGACGCTAAAACCATTATCGCAATCGTGCTTGTCGTGTTCATTGTGGGTGCGGCGGTATGGCTGAATATCCGTAACAGAAAGAAAAAGTAAGTGGTCTGGGCGGCTGAAAGATGCCGCCCTTTCCTTTATGGAGGTAACAATGAAAAACCTTAAAACCATTGAAAAGAAAGTCAGGGCTGTTCTGGAAAAGAATGAAGATGCCAGAAATGACGATATGGTGCTATATCTTGCACTTTGTAATGCCTGTCTGAAGGATGCAGGGGCAATGCCGCTTGCAGAGATAATGACGCAGCACAAATATCTCGGTCTGCCGAGCTTTGAGAGCGTCAGCAGGACACGCCGCAAGCTGCAGGCACAGCATCCAGAGCTTGCAGGGAGCCGCCCTGTTCAGAAAATGAGAGCCACGGGCGAGAAAGCCTATCGGCGTTATGCCAAAGAATAGAGAGGTGCTTATGGACGAAGAAAAACGCTCCAATCAGAACTATGAAATCATCGAGAGCTGTACTATCGGGAGTACAGAGCTTGTCATCGGTCACAATCCCAACGCACCCAACCCTTATGTGTGTTGGTACTGCAAGGGCGGCTCAAATTATTTCTGGGGTTATTACACGAATGAGCTTGATGATGCACGGCAAAAGCTGAATGAACGATACCAGTCAGAGTGCCGTATGCCCTATAATCAGCCTGCACAAAAGCAGAAAAACGGTGATGACCGTGAGCGATAAATCAAAATATGACTGCACGACCTGTCCTTATCCCCGATATAAGGACGGGTTAGTTATTTTCTGCGATGTCTGTATCCGCAAGATTTTAGACGAGCAGAAGGAGAAAAAGGAAAGAAAGGAGCAGCCGAATGAGTAATGAAATAAAGACAAGACCTTTAACCCCGACAGAACAGAAATACACCTATGCCCAAAGTATGCAGCTTGAGGGGCAGACAGGCACTATCGGGCATCTGCGTGGAGACTTTGCCACAACGGGCTATGGCTTTTACACCACTTGGTTTGATACCAGACCCCAATGGAAATCTGACGAATTTAAGGCAGACCTTGATACGGTCATCAATGCTTTACGGGAGGATAAAGGGCTTTTGCATAACCGCTATGATATGAGTGCGTTTGCAAGGCATTTTCCCGAAAGTGCGATAAAGGGCAACTATTGTACTGAGTACGGTTTCCGTGTAGATACGGAGAAACACGCTTTTCTGCTTCGATGCAATCCCACCAAAGGCGACTATAATTTTTATTGCTATTGTTATGTGAAGGAATGGCTTGATAAGCATATCCAGAAAGCGGAACAAGGTATCCGCTTTATTGACCCTCAATATAAAGAACTGTTCCGTATCCCAGACGGCGGAAAGGTCATTGTCAAGACCTCTTGGGGAGAGAAACGGGAGTATCCCTGCCGCTTTATTGATGAATACCATACCGAAGTCGGCAGCAATCTGTACCACATCTGCGAGTTTGCCGAGCGTATGCAGAAAAACGGGGCGACCTATGAGCCGAAACCTGCGGAACAAACGCCGCAGAAAACACCGAAGCACAAGGATTTAGAACGATAAGGAGGATTTAGAATATGGCTGTTAATCAGAAAGCCGTCAAGGTCTTGAATAAGGTCTTGGAAGCAGGCTTTACCGATGAAAAAGCGATTGCCGCTATGACTATGGACGATATTCTTTCTATGCAGGGCATCACGGTTGGGGATATTACTCTCATCAATGACCTGCAAAAGAGCATTAAATCGAACAAGGTCATTTCTTTTCTTGGCGGTGGTGCGGAGTGAGCAAACAGGAATATTTGAAACAAAAACGATAAGGAGGTGTAGGTTGAATGGCTGCGAAGTATCAGCTAATCACAGAGCTGTATCGGCGTACAGGCGTTGCGGTTGCAAAAAATCCGCAGGCGTGGCAGGGCTTTCTGTCCTCTGCCTGCCGCAACTATAAATGCCGTTTTGACGAACAGCTTTTAATATACGCCCAACGCCCCGATGCTGTCGCCGTTGCGAAGCTCGAAACTTGGAACAGGCAATTCAAGCGTTGGGTCAATAAGGACAGCAAGGGTATTGCCGTATTTGACCCGAAAGGTCGCAGGAATACGCTGAAATACTATTTTGATGTGTCCGACACCCACGAGGGCTATTATGGCAGCCGCCCTGTTCCGATATGGCAGATGGATGAGCGATACGAGCAGGCTGTTATGGAAAGGCTCTCGGACAGGTTTGGAGATGTGGAAAGCACTGACCTTGCTTCTGCCTTAATGGAAACGGCAAAGAACGCCGTGGAGGACAATCTGCAAGACTATTTTTCTCAGTTAAAGGACTGCACGAAAGACAGCTTTTTGGAAGAACTGGACGACTTTAATATAGAAGTCATTTACAGGCGGCTGGCAGCAAACAGCGTTGCTTTTATGCTGATCAGCCGCTGCGGTCTGGATACGAATGAGTTTTTTGACCGTGATGATTTTGCGGATATTGTAAATTTCAATACCCCTGCAACGATAAACGCCATCGGCGTTGCCACGAGCGATATTGCGGAAATGGCGTTACGGGAAATCTCACAGTCTATCCGAAATGTGCAAATGGCGGAAAAAGACCAGAATCGCACCTTTGCACAAAGAACGCAGGCTCAGTATGATAAAGGCAGACAACAACCCGAAAGGAGCGAATACAATGAGCGAAATCACTTACAGCAGACAGGGGGATTATCTTATTCCCGACCTAACATTACCGACAGAGCCAGAGCTTCCGCTTGGCAGGTACGCTTTGATGCACAGGGATTATCTGGAGAAGCACAAGCGAGTGACCTATCTCAATCTGCTGACATCGGGCAGGCTGAACGGGCATCTGCACGAGGTAGAGCAGACAGCACTCCAGAGGTTGGAGCTTCTGACGAAGCAGCTCTCAGCCGAGCAGGGCGTGACAGAGGAACTGAAAGAGAAAGCACCGATGCAGTGGGTCGGACTGATGAACAACATCCGCAGCCAAGCGGAGGAAGTGATACTGACCGAACTGATTTACAAGTAAGCGTTGCCAAAGAGGATGAGGTTAGGGTCAATCTTCCAACCGTAGATGAACAAATCGAAATGATAGCAAAAGCAGAGGACGAAAAAGCCTCTGCTTTTGCTATTTCCAAAGAAGATATTGACTCCGTGCTTCAGAAAGGCAGCGGTGTTGCGGACGGAAAATACCGCATCTACCGCCAATTCCAAAAGGGCGTGGACAGACAGAAAAATATTGAGTTCCTTAAAAATGAGTATGGAACGGGCGGCGGTACGCACATCTTCCCCGATGGTTTCAGCGGTCATTCTTGGCATGACAGCAAAGGTCTTGCCATTGACCGAAACGGCACTTATACCAATCACGACCTTGTGTTGAAATGGTCACAGGTTGAAAAGCGTCTGCGTGAGCTGATTAAGGATAACCGCTATCTCAATCCGAAAGAAAAAGACCATTATGCCGATTATCTGGAGAGCGTGTCAGCTCCCCAATATGAGATTGACACCCAGAGGAAAATAGCAAGGCAGCGTTTTATCGACGCCCACCGTGACCTGCCGCCTGCCGACAAACGGGATACCCTTGCTTTGCGGCTATCTGACTTTATCCGTGACTTGGACAGGTACGAAAAAGACCTGTTATCTGCTGTGGAACGAAGCGACCTTGCAGATGTTACCGCCGAGCAAATGGAACAGCACCTGTCCGACCCCTCAACTGTTCAACAGCTCATAGACTTTCTTGCACAGGTACAATGGAAAACGACCTCGGTTTTCAGCCGCAGTAATGGGTGGAAGTTTACCGAGGAATTAAGGGAGCTGCACCCACTCCGTTACCTCTACAATGAGGGCGATGTGGTGTATATCGGTGCGGATAAATATGAGATTGCAACACTTACCGAGGAAAAGGTTTATCTGCAAAATGCCGAGTTCCCTATCTTGGGACAGGAATACAGCCGAGCCGACTTTGAAGAAAAGCTAACGGAAAATCCTGCAAATGACCATCTGAAAGTGGTCGTAACCGAGAAACAGAGGACAGAAACACCGTCCGAGAAAAAGCAGGACGGAATACAGTTTTCTATCGGTTTTTCCGAACACCCTGCCTTTTATGACAGACAGTTTAATGACCGCTATACGGATTTGAGCTTTGCTCTGGGGAATAAGCTGCTTGGTATTTTGGACGAGAAACAGCACCGTGAGCGTGAGGGCGATAAAAATATCGGGTGGTATCACAAGACCGATTTTGTTATCAAGGCTGTTATCGGCGGCGAGGAATTTAACTATGAAGGGCGGTTTGATATTGGCGATGGTGAGGGTGATTTAATTGCCCACATTAAGAATTTTTACGATTATGCCTTATCGCCAAAGGGCGAACAGCTATATGGAGATGACCGAGAAAGCCTGCTCCGTGGCAGAGATGAGTTTATCCCATTCTTGGAACAGCACACCGAGCTGACCAAAGAGGACGAGAAGCTCCTTGATGAGATTATGGCTACCGAAAGTGATTGGTACAGGACAGCCGAGGAAGCCAAAGAAAAACCACAGGCGTATGCCGATATAATGAATGGCTCAGAAGCTCCTGCCATTGAAATGGAGCAATCCACAGACGACCTCATAGGCAGGGAAATCATCATAGATAACCGTAAATATCTCATTGAGAACATTGGCAAAATCAGCGGCGATGTGTCCCTGCGTGACATCACATTCCAGAACAATGTGGGTTTTCCGATAAACCGAGTGGAGAAAATCGGCTATATCCAAAAGCTATTGGAACAGGAAAAAACCGAATTACTCCCCGAAGAAAAAACGGAAGCTCCTGCTGTAGACCGTCATAATTTCCGTATTAACGATGACGCCATCGGTGTCGGCGGAGCAAAAGAAAAGTTCCGTAACAATATGGCGGCAATCAACCTGCTGCACGAGCTTGAAATCGAAAACCGCCTTGCCACACCCGAAGAACAGGAGGTCTTATCTCAGTATGTCGGTTGGGGCGGTCTTTCTATGGCATTTGATGAACACAATGCGGCGTGGGCGGAGGAATTTAAGGAGCTATATGCCAGCCTATCCCCAGAGGAATACCGTGCCGCTATGGAGTCAACGCTGACCGCTTTTTATACGCCGCCTGTTGTTATCAAGGCGATGTATGACGCACTTGACCGCCTGGGCTTTTCACAAGGCAATATCTTGGAGCCGTCCTGCGGTACAGGCAATTTCTTTGGTCTGCTTCCCGAAAGTATGCAAAACAGCAAGCTCCACGGCGTGGAAATCGACTCTCTCACAGGCAGGATTGCAAAGCAGCTCTACCAAAAAGCGAACATTGCCATTGAGGGCTTTGAGAAAACAAATCTCCCAGACGACCATTTTGATGTAGTCCTCGGTAATGTGCCTTTTGGGGAGATAAGGGTCAATGACAGCCGATACAACGCCCAGAAATTTCTCATACACGACTACTTTTTCGCAAAGGCTCTGGATAAAGTCCGTGCCGGCGGCGTTGTGATGTTCATTACCTCAAAGGGTACGATGGATAAAGCAAGTCCAGAGGTACGCAAGTATATTGCCCAGAGAGCCGAGCTTTTAGGTGCTATCCGTCTGCCAGACAACACCTTTAAGGCAAACGCAGGCACGGAGGTCACGAGCGATATTCTTATCCTGCAAAAGCGTGACCGAGTGATGGATATAGAGCCAGACTGGGTACACCTTGATACGGACGAAAACGGTGTTACGATGAACAGATATTTTGTCGAACACCCCGAAATGGTGTTGGGCGAGATAAAGATGGAAAACACACGCTTTGGTACTTTCGAGCCTGTCTGTAAAGCCCGTAAGGATATACCACTTTCCGAGCTTCTGTCCAATGCAGTTCAGAGGATAAACGGCGAAATCCCAGAGCTTGATAATAGGGTTGATGAAATCTCCGATGAGCAGGAGCTTTCCGTTCCTGCTGACCCGAATGTGCGTAATTTCTCTTTTACTCTGGTGGACGGCAAGGTTTATTTCCGAGAGAACGACCGTATGCAACCTGCTTCTGTGTCGATGACCGCAGAAAACCGTATCAAAGGGCTTATCCAAATCCGTGACTGTGTGCGTAAGCTCATTGAGTATCAGACCGAGGATTACCCAGAGGAAATGATATGCACCGAGCAGGAAAACCTCAACCGTCTGTATGATGCCTATACCGCAAAATACGGTCTAATCAACAGCCGAGGAAATTATCTTGCTTTTGCTTCAGACGAGAGCTACTTCCTTTTATGTTCTCTGGAGGTGCTTGATGATGAGGGCAACTTCAAACGGAAAGCGGATATGTTCACGAAGCGGACTATTAAGCCCCATCGAGAAGTAACTTCGGTTGAAACAGCAAGTGAAGCCCTTGCCCTCTCTATCGGGGAGAAAGCCCGTGTTGATTTGCCTTATATGGAGCAGCTCACAGGCAAAACGCAGGCTGAGCTTGTGCAGGATTTACAAGGTGTTATCTTCAAAGTACCGAACTGTGAGCCTGTTTCCTATGTAGCCGCAGACGAGTATCTGTCGGGAAATGTCCGCAACAAGCTGACGGTTGCGGAGCTTGCTGCGAAGAATGACCCAGAGCTTGCAGTCAATGTGGATGCCTTGAAAAAGGTCATTCCCAAAGACCTCTCGGCGGCGGAAATCTCTGTCCGTCTGGGTGCGACTTGGATACCGCAGGAAGATATACAGCGGTTTGTGATGGAGCTTTTAACTCCGTCAAGCTATGCCGCAGGAAGATTAAAGGTACGATACACCCCGATAAACGGAGACTGGTTCATAGAGAATAAAAGCTCCGATATGGGGAATGTAAAGGCGGACAGCACCTATGGTACGAAAAGGGCTTCCGCCTATCGTATTATTGAGGACACCTTAAATCTGCGTGACACCCGTATCTTTGATTATGTGTATGACGAACACAGCAATAAAAAAGCGGTGTTCAATGCAAAGGAAACCACGGCGGCACAGGCGAAGCAGGAAGTCATCAAGCAGGCGTTTCAGGATTGGATATGGAAAGACCCAGAACGGCGAAACCGCCTTGTCCGTTATTACAACGACACTTTTAACTCTGTGCGACCCCGTGAGTATGACGGAAGCCATATCACTTTCGGAGGTATCAGCCCAGAAATCACACTTAGACCCCATCAAGTCAACGCTATCGCCCATATCCTTTATGGCGGCAGTACGCTCCTTGCCCATAAGGTGGGAGCAGGAAAAACCTTTGAAATGGTAGCTGCCGCACAGGAAAGCAAACGGCTCGGTTTATGCCAGAAATCTATGTTTGTTGTGCCGAATCATCTTGTCGGTCAGTGGGCTTCCGAATATCTACGGCTCTATCCGAGTGCAAATATACTTGTGACAACAAAGCAGGATTTTGAAACAGGAAACCGCAAGAAGTTCTGCGGCAGGATTGCCACAGGCGACTATGATGCAGTCATTATCGGGCATTCGCAGTTTGAAAAAATCCCGATGAGCATAGAACGCCAGAGGGAGCAGTTGGAAAAGCAGCTTGATGATATTGAGCGTGGCATTGACGATGTGCAGGCTTCCAAAGGCGAGCAGTTCACGGTCAAACAGCTAATGAAAACCCGAAAAGCAATCAAGACGAAGCTCGAAAAACTCAATGACACCAAGCGTAAGGATACGGTCATCGACTTTGAACAGCTCGGCGTTGACAGGCTTTTCATTGATGAGAGCCATTTTTACAAGAATTTGTACCTCTACACCAAGATGCGAAATGTAGGTGGTATCGCCCAGACCGAAGCCCAGAAATCAAGCGACCTCTTTATGAAATGCCGCTATCTGGACGAAATCACGGGCAACCGTGGCACGGTTTTCGCAACGGGTACGCCTGTCAGCAATTCAATGGTTGAGCTGTACTCCGTTCAGAGGTACTTGCAGTATGACACCCTTGCACAGAACGGTTTGCAGCATTTTGACAGTTGGGCTTCCACCTTTGGAGAAACGGTTACAGCTCTGGAATTAGCACCCGAAGGCACGAATTACCGAGCCAAGACGAGGTTTGCCAAATTCTATAACCTGCCAGAACTGATGCATATGTTCCGTGAGGTGGCGGATATTCAGACCGCCGATATGCTAAAGCTCCCTGTGCCAAAGGTCAATTACCACAATATTAAGACCAAGCCGAGTGAGATACAGACCGAAATGGTAGCTTCCCTTGCGAAGCGGGCTGAGAAAGTCAGGGCAAGGCTTGTCGAGCCTAATATCGACAATATGCTCAAGATAACCAATGACGGACGGAAACTGGCTCTTGACCAGAGAATGATTGACCCGATGCTACCAGATGACCCAGACAGTAAAGTCAATGCCTGCGTGGATAATGTGTACCGTATCTGGGAGGAACACGCCGATACCAAAGCGACACAGCTTGTGTTCTGCGACCTGTCCACCCCGAAAAATGACGGTACTTTCAATGTCTACGACGATATGAGGGAGAAACTGATAGCCCGTGGTATTCCTGCGGAGCAGATACGATTTATCCACGAAGCGACCACCGATGCACAGAAAAAAGAGTTGTTCGGCAAGGTCAGAAGCGGCGAAGTCCGTGTGCTGTTCGGCTCTACTCCTAAGATGGGAGCAGGTACGAATGTGCAGGACAGGCTCATAGCAATCCATAACCTTGATTGTCCGTGGCGTCCTTCCGACCTTGAACAAAGGCAGGGGCGTATTGAACGGCAGGGAAATATGTTCCCAGAGGTGGAGGTTTACCGCTATGTGACCGAGCAAACTTTTGATGCCTACCTCTATCAGTTGGTGGAGAGCAAGCAGAAATTTATCAGCCAGATAATGACGAGCAAAAGCCCTGTACGCTCTGCCGAAGATGTGGACGAGGTTGCCCTGTCCTTTGCGGAGGTTAAAATGCTTGCCACAGGCGATGCCCGTTTTAAGGAAAAGATGGATTTGGATATACAGGTTTCCAAGCTCCGAGTGTTAAAGCAGAGTTATCTTTCCGAACATTACGACCTTGAGGACAGGGTGCTGAAATACTATCCCCAGACCATTAAAGAGTATGAGGAACGCATTGCAGGATATGAAAATGATGCAGCTCTTGCTGAGCAGCACAAGCCGCAGGGTGAGGATAAGTTCTGCTCGATGACATTAAAAGGAGTGACCTACACCGAAAAGGCAGACGCAGGCGAGATGCTCCTTGCAATCTGCAAGGATTATCCGATGTCCGCACCTACCGAAATCGGCAGCTACCGAGGTTTCCGAATGGAGATTTATTATGATACTGTCAATGCCCATTACTGTATGAACCTCTGCGGAAAGGCAAAGCATAAGGTAGATTTAGGTGCTGATGCCCTCGGAAATCTGACCCGAATTGAAAACGAGCTGTCAAAGCTCCCCGCCAGACTGGAAGCTGCCAAGACCAAAAAGGCGGAAACTATCGCACAGCTTGAAACCGCAAAGGAGGAAATCAAGAAGCCTTTTGCCTTTGAAGATGAGCTGAAAGAAAAAACAGAACGGCTGAACGCTCTTAACATTGAGCTGAATCTGAATGAAAAAGATACTTCCGTTATGGATACCGAGCCAGAGCAGACAGAAGAACAGCCCGAAAGAAAATGTGCAAGTCGGGAGAGATAATGCGGTTTGCATATTTGTATTGCTGATTTCTGGGAAGTATAATAGGTGTAGATTAGTAAATGTCGGAGGTGAAAGGTGTGCTTGATAATTTCAGATTTGAAACCTTTGTTGATGTGCATAGCAACATCTTTGCTGAATATCTAAGCTCCGTTATCGCAAAGCTGCCCAAAGAAAATCCAGAATACCATTTCATAGAGGAAAGGATAGAGGAACTCTACAAGGAGTATCCCAAAGTGATGGCAGTTTTGGATACGGAAAAGCCGAGTGATTTATCCGAGCAGGAGTGTAAGGCTTTGATAGAAGTTTTGGAGCTTCGGAACAGGCTCAGCGATATGCAGCAGGAAGCAATCTATTTCAGAGGGTGCTATGACAGCGTTGGGTATCTCAAAAAGGCAGGAATTTTATAACCAAGAACGGCGGCATTGGCGTGGAGCTGATGCCGCTTTTACATAGCCGCAGAGGTGGAAAAATTCATAAAAATGTGGTATGATTTTTAAATCAGTAAGGAGGTGACAGTTTGTGAGTGTTATCTTTGGAATAAAAGAAAATAACCGTATAATTATTGCAGGCGATAAGCGAGGGTCAAGTATTGACGGGAAAACTTTGTCAGATGATTTAGACAAAGTCCTTATGATAAATGACCATTTAGCTTTTTCAAGTGCAGGTAACGCAGCTATTGAAAAGGCTATTTCAATAGATTTGAACAAGGCGACAAATAAAGATTGCCTAACTACCGATGATTTACTTGATATTATAAAAGCATTTTATAAGCGAGTAGCCGATACAAATTGTGATGCTATATTAGCCTTGCCGTTCTATTTTCTCATAGCAGGTAAAGGGCGTGACGGTAATGCAAGCCTAATATCGGGAGGTAATATCAAGGGTCGTTTAGATGCAAAAGATGTTCCAATGGCTCTTTTTCCACCTGCCGATGCAAAAATGCAGGAGTGCTGCGATTGCTTTGCAAAAAATTATAAGTTGCATAATTCAGAGTTTGTAGAAAAAACAATTAAGGAAATTGCGAATATTAGTAATTTGGTAAGCCCTACGGGTAACAAATGGATTTATAATATCGCAACAGAAAAAGGGATGCTTTTTTCATTCTAAAAGAACTATATTTTACATAGCCGAGAGGTTTTCATTTAACGAAATCCCCTCGGCTTTTTCTATTTCTGGAGGTGATTTTATCCATTGAGAACTAAGCAACCCTATGTGCAGATTGACCCAGATGTGCTTGAACGGATACGACAGATTGACCTGTTATCCTATCTGCGGGAGTTTGAGCCGAGCAATCTTGTTAAGGTCAAAGGCACAAGCAATGTGTACTGTACCGCAGAACACGACAGCTTAAAGATTTCCAACGGTAAATGGTATTGGTGGTCGAGAGGTTTCGGCGGCTATTCTGCCCTCGATTATCTTATCAAAGTCAAGGAATATGACTTTGTGGAAGCCGTGGAAATTCTCACGGGACAGACGATGGCGGACTGGAAGCCACCCCCTGCTCCCAAGAAAGATAAACCGAAAGTTCTGCTCCTGCCGCCAAAAAATAAGGATTGTAACAGAGTGATACAGTATCTTTTCGGGCGTGGTATTGACTATCAGCTCATACAGGAGTGTATCTCAGACGGTACGCTTTATGAGAGTGCCGATTATCACAATGCTGTTTTTATCGGCAAAGATGAAAGCGGAACACCGAAATATGCCGCCCTGCGAAGCACTCTCGGCAGCACTTTCAAGCAGGACGCATCGGGCAGCGACAAGCGGTATTCGTTTCGACTTCTGGCAAGAGAGCCGACGGATACCGTGCATTTATTTGAAGCCGCCATTGATTTACTGTCCTATGCCACTTATGAAGGAATTATCAGCGAGGAATTGTGGCAAAAGGTTCACGCAAAGCGTATGGCAACAGGAATTAAACAGCCATCCAAAATCGGTAAGGATAGGTCACACCTTTTGACGGGGATATTAAAGTGTCCCCTTTGTGGAAGTTCAATGTATACGAACAAACACGCTTGGACAAATAAAGACGGCACATACAAAGAGGTTTACTTCAAAAGAGTGTCCCTATTTTTTATATTAGGGTATTCCATTAGGAGTGCCTTTTTCAATTCAATTTAAAAGGAGGTTCACTATGAACAACACAGCGTTAGGAGCAGAAAACAAAAAGGAACAGACAATCAATTTTATCAGCGAAGCACATGAAAAATTCTACTATGAAAAATTAAAAGAGGTACGCTATCAGGATGTGTACCACAAGGCACTTTGCTATTGCCTTGGTATCAGCGATGATACGAGAAGAAATGTTGATAGCATCTATGATTTTAAGACGTGATGTGTAAAAACTGAGTGTCTGCATGAAGGCTGGCAGACCAGTGGCAGTATGAAGGTGGTGCGAATGGCATTTAACCTGTATTGCAACGGCACACCGAGTGTAGATGATTACACGAAAACAGAAAAACAGTTAAACGAGTGCAGGCAGTATACAGTAGAGGATTTGTTCTGCTGTGCGTATGCACCATATTTTTGGCAGGCGATACAGATCCGTTATCCGGAATACGCAACCTACAACAAGGAACTGTATGCCTTATTTGGAGGAACAGATTAGTGTTAAAAGTCAGAGTGATGGGAACAAAGAATGATATTGTTTGGTTTCAGAAAATCTTACAGCGTCATCCGAAAATAGAGGTTATGGAGTTTTCGGAACTCTATACCAATAAGGGGACAAACAAATATTACAGGGCTTATGCGGAAGTGAAGAAAAGCAATGTAAAGGGCAACAAATAAAAGCAAAATAGTAGAGAATAGGAGAATTTATCATGTGTAAAGTTATTGCAATCGCAAATCAGAAGGGTGGAGTTGGCAAAACCACCACAACAAGCAATTTAGGAATTGGACTAGCAAAACAAGGAAAGAAAGTTTTACTGATAGATGCAGACGCGCAGGGCAGTCTTACGGCAAGTCTTGGCATTCAGGAGCCGGACGGACTGGAAATTACACTTGCAACTATTATGGCAAACATTATCAATGATGAGGAAATAAAACCGGGGTACGGCATTTTAAGACATGAGGAAGGGGTGGAGTTTATGCCGGGAAATATTGAACTTTCCGGCTTGGAAACCTCACTTGTAAATGTTATGAGCAGGGAAACGGTGCTGCGTACCTACATAGAACAGCAGAAAGACCGCTACGATTACATCCTGATTGACTGTATGCCATCCCTAGGCATGATTACGATAAATGCCTTTGCCTGTGCGGACAGCATCTTGATTCCGGTACAGGCGGCATATCTGCCAGTAAAAGGTCTGGAACAGCTTATTAAGACGATTGGAAAGGTAAAGCGTCAGATCAACCCGAAACTGGAGATAGAGGGTATTCTGCTAACAATGGTTGATAACCGAACCAATTATGCAAAGGACATCAGTACCCTGCTGATTGAGAACTATGGAAGCCGTGTGAAGATATTCAAAGAGAGTATTCCAATGTCGGTAAGAGCTGCGGAGATTTCTGCGGAAGGTGTGAGCATTTATCAGCACGATCCGAATGGAAAAGTGGCAAGTGCCTACCAGTCATTGACGGAGGAGGTGCTTGCAGATGAATAAGAAGGGGAGTGCCGCAAAGGTAAAGCTGAACAGCTTTGATGATTTATTTGGCAGTAGTGAAATGCAGACGGCAGGGGCTGAACAGATTATCAATGCTCCGTTAGCTGAACTGCATGATTTCAAAAATCATCCCTTCCGTGTGGTTGATGATGAAAAGATGGAGGAAACCACAGAAAGTATCCGTCAGTATGGCGTACTTGTACCGGGAATTGCAAGACCGAGAACTGGTGGAGGATATGAGCTGATTGCCGGACATCGCAGAAAACGTGGTTCACAGAGAGCCGGAAAATTGGAAATGCCGGTTATTGTCCGAAACTATTCTGATGATGAAGCTACGATTATCATGGTAGATTCTAATATCCAAAGAGAGGATATTTTACCGAGTGAAAAGGCAAAAGCCTATAAGATGAAATACGAAGCCATGAAGCATCAGGGAAAGAAATCAGGTAAGAATACTTTGGATGAGGTTGGGGAAACTGCCGGAGAGAGTGCAAAGACGGTTCAGAGATATATATGGATTTCACGCCTGTCGGATTCGCTGCTCGATATGGTGGATGCAAAGAAAATCGGTATCATGCAGGCAGTTGACTTATCGTTTTTATCAGAGGATGCACAGCAGTGGGTTTTGGTTGCAATACAGGAAACAAATGTTGTTATCACAACTCAGCAGAGTGCCATGCTCAAGGAAAGTGACAAAAAAGGGGAACTTACCTTTCCGATGGTTCGCATGATGTTGGAAAAAGAGAAAACCGTGGAGCGAAAGGTTGTCATAAAAACAGAGCGCATTAACAATTATTTTCCTGCGACATACAGCAGGGAAGAAATAGAGAATATTATTTATCAGTTATTGGAGAATTGGAAGAGCACGCAGTAGAAAGGAGGAGCCGGGAATGAGTGAAATATTACAACTGGATTATTATTATGGAATAGAAGCAGAACAGTTCTCATTCTATCGTGTTCCTCGCCTGCTGATCAAGGATGAAAGATTTAAGAAATTATCCAGTGATGCAAAACTTTTATACGGTCTGATGCTTGATCGTATGTCCTTATCTATAAAAAATGAGTGGTTTGATGAGGACAATCGGGCATATATCATATACACCATAGACAGTATTATGGAAGATTTGGGGTGTGGAAAGGAAAAGGCGGTTAAGGTTCTTGCAGAGCTGGATTCTGTTAAGGGAATTGGTCTGGTAGAGAAAGTGCGTAGAGGATTGGGCAAACCGGACATCATATATGTGAAGAACTTTGCTTCACTGGCAGAAAATGTAGATGAAAAAAAGTCTGGAAACACTGATAAAATCACAGAAGTCGGAAAATCAGGCTTCAAGAAGTCGGAAAATCGAACTTCAAGAAGTCCGGAAATCGAACTTCAAGAAGTCGGAAAATTGGACTTCAGGAAGTCGGAAAATCAGACCTCTGGAAGTCCGGAAATCGAACCTCAAGAAGTCGGAGAATCGAACCCTAATTATACTAACTATAA
>OGQO01000825.1_pt1 | contig 30996 bp, 25 predicted proteins | sample 1553241 | NCBI WGS metagenome assembly OGQO01 (sample SAMEA2579933, study PRJEB22360) | human gut metagenome | biome: human gut; feature: human-associated habitat; material: faeces | place: Denmark | collected 2008/2010
CTATGTAAGCTGTTTGCCTGAAAAATTGCCATGCACCGGAAAAATCCGCTGGTCCTCAATTCCACCTTTGACAATCGTATCATTAATGGTTTTGAGAGTAGAACTTTGTTGTGGTTGTGGAAGAGTCTCAAGCACTCGAATTTCATTACGAATTTCATCAAAATGTGCATAGTACAACCACATTTCAAAACATGGATTACTAATGATCCAAATCTCTTTCGGGTCATTACAATCTAATAGCAGTTGTGCCAATTCATCATAATAATGATCTACATCAGATATCATAAATATCTTGTCAATAGATGAATATAATATCTTCGACGTCTTTGTAGGTTCACGATATTCGATAATGTCATTTAACTTCTCATGCATCATTTTAGGAGATAGTCCGCCTTTTCCTTTCTCTGATGATACAAAAATGAGTTTTATATGAGGAAATGTTCTTTTCTTGGATAATTCAGAGAGATAATCAGATTCTCTTACTTCTCCTCCAGATATAACAACTATTAGGAAGCTGGATATTAATCCCTCTCCCTTCTTGTAATCATCTGAAATGACATTATCCTCAGATTTAATAATGTCAATTCCATCAGAAATGTCTCTATGCTCGACAGACTCTCTTAAATCAGAATTGCCTTGCTGCTTAGAGTATTGATTGAGCAAATCGGTTATTGTATCCATTCTATATCTCCAATATATGGTATAGCACCGTATCTGCCATTTATATATCCGTTCTCAACCGAAATTGTATTATGCTCTTTAAAGTCATTAAGAGAATAGAGTTTTGTTGCTCCCTCAATTTTTTCAGCAAACCAAACTTCATCCGCTCTTAATAAAACTTTTTGATTAAGCAAACAAGTTTCGTGCGTGGTAAATATGATTTGACCTTTTGTCGATTTATCAGCGAAAAATTTTATTAATGCAAAAATCAATATCGGATGAATACTATGATCTATCTCATCAACTATTATAGTATGTCCAAGCTCAATTGCGCCGTACAAGGCAGGAATTAGATTTAATAATCGTACAGTACCGTCCGATTCTCCATTAATATCCATTTCAAACAGAGAGCCCTTTGAGCCAATATGCTTGAACACAAATTCCTTGACAATTGTCTGTTCGTTGTCTTTTACAGCAATAAACATCTGACGATTGTCTTTTGTCACACCTAATACTTTATCATCTTCTAATTCGGATGATATCTTACTGAAAAGTTGATGAGATTTACTCTTTATCCAATTTTCAAATAATTCCTCTTTAATGTTTATGTCAGTAACTCCTAATCCAATCTTGGACATCATCTCTTTTGTGAATTCAAGTAATCGAGGATTGTTGTCCATTTGATCAATGAGCTTAATTGCAACAGCATTAAACGGCACGATAACTAAAGAATTCTGAAGCCACTTTGTCGCAATTTGCATATTTTCGTCCTGAACAATTGGGAATTGCTCATTTAATTGCATTAAAGAAACGGTTGGATTCTTAACTAAAAGCTTATCGATTGCTTCTTTTACTTTTACGTCAATTGGAAGAGCGACATTTATAGTATCTAATTCTCTCTTAAAAATTAGAATATTATCATTTTGCCCTAAACCTGAATGATATAAGGCTTCCGATATCACTCGTTCACTTGATAGTGTAAACGAGTATATGAAATATTTACTCTCTGACTCGAATTCAATAATAGCTGTTAGATGTTTTGACTGACTGTCAGGGTTACCCTTATGTATGTATGAAGAGATGTCATTATCCTTAAAAAAATCGTTGCTTGACACAAAATCGTGAATAAAATCTAATCCTTTCACAAGGTTAGATTTCCCTGAACCATTAGCACCATATACCGCCGCCATTTTCAGTACAGGAACGTCATTATTATAAATATGTCCTTCGTGAATAGAGCGTTTAGGATTGGGGAACATGTCAAATTGAACAGGCTCCCTAAAGGATAAGAGGTTCTCAAAAATTACTCTTAATAGCATGGCGGTTTACTATATATGGTTTTACTACTGCAAAGTTAATCATAAAATTTGAAATACACGCAGCTTTGCCGTGAAAAATTCACGGCAGGACATTGTGTTATATAACACAATCACCACATATCGCTTTCTTTCTTCGACATGGCGGCGATTTCGTCGGCTATCTCCTCGGAGGAAAGCTTGATGTAGTCCATAAAGGTCTTTTGCGTCTTGTGTCCGCTGACGTGCATCATCTGGAGAATGGTGTACTTGTGGCTGAGATACATATTGGTAATGCCGGTGCGTCGGGCGGTGTGACTTGTCACGCAGTCATAACGTGGTACGATCACATTGCCGTTAAGGTCGGTCTCCGGCTCCTTCTTCTCTTTTCTCAACGCCTCTTTCTGCTTCATGGTGAGTTGGGTCGGCACCTTTTCTTTCAGTGACGGCAACTGCTCAGACAGGTCTTTGAGAATATCCTTGATGTAACGGTTAAGCACCTGCTCGTTGGCTTTCGGGATGTTATAGCCATATTTCTCGCAGATGGTAATGAGGTTCTCATTGAGAATGGGGATGGTCACCTCGGTCTTGGTCTTTTGCTGGACAAGACGGATTATGCGCGTTCCTTTTCGGGTGGTTTCAAAGTTGTCGGCATTGAGGTTGTTGTAATCACTCACTCGCTGACAGGTATAGCAGCCAATGAGAAAAACATCACGGATGTGTTCTTTCTTCCCGGAGAGTGGCATTTCGTAGAGGGCTTGCAACTCTTCCTCGGTGAGATAGATTTCGACAGCCTTGTCGCGGTCTTCAATTTTCTTCTTCACGATGAGAGCAGCCGCACGTTGGTTGTCGTGTACGCAGTCGATGAAGGCTGCGTTGATAAGGGCTTTCAAATTTGTCAGGTGCTTGTTGACCACTTTCTCCATATAGCCATGTTTCTGCAAATAGTTGATGTAGCGCGACACAAATGCACGGTCAATATCCGCCCATCCGAATTTGTGCAATGGGTCGAAGCCTTCATAAACACCGATAAAACTTTTCCACGCCTTGCAGGTGCCGGGTGCATAGTCATCGCTGCCTATCTTGCGCGCTCCGCTTCTGATGTCATCGACAAACTGAATAAGGAACGGCCAGATAAGACGGTTCTTCTCATCCTCGATGCGTTTCTTTTCCTCGGCTTTCTTGCGGGCTTTTTCTTTAGCCGCCTCGCGTTTGGCAATCGCCCTTCGCTCGATTCGGCGGCTTCTTCTTTTGCTCGGCGTTCAGCGTCCACCTTTTCAGGCTCGGAAATGTAACGCACATCCATATCGAGAGCCTCGCGGTCAAAGTTCACCTTTGCAAGATGAGCCTTGACGATGCCTTCAATCTGCGTCAGCTTGGCGTGAAGCTGATAGTTCTTCTTCTGATGTGCCAGCCATGCGCGGGGAGATGCCGTAGCCTTCTGCCAGTCGGCGACCTCGACTTGAAGTATGGTCGAAACCAGCACATCAATCTTGCGGGTATGTATGCGGATAAATAGTGTCGCGGACTCCTTCTTCAAGTCCTTGGTTCGGACATAAAATGGTGTCAGTTTTTTCGGAGAGGGTGTTCTTGTCATATTTTTCGGAGTAGAATTTCTGAATGGTACAAATCTATGGTTGCTGACCTACTTTTGGAGGCTTATAAGGAGGTTTTGTCAAATTTATTCTTGGCCATGCCCTTGCAATAAGGAGTATTTGACAAAGGGAGGAGGAGAGGATTGGAGTGGCCAACTTATGGGTAGGTATTTGTGTTATATGTTTGCGTTTATAGCGTGTGATTGAAGTCAGGTTGCAGGTTATTATGCTGCCGCTGTATTGAGATTACGCAGCTATATTGAGATAGTATAACCCTTTGTTTTGAGGAGGTATGGGCCGGAAGGATAATAGGATCAGGAAGTGGAGTGCGGCGGGACTGCTCGTCGCCATAGGGATAGTGTTTGGCGATATAGGAACGTCGCCGCTCTATGTCATGAAAGCTATTCTGAATGCCAGCCCTGAATTCGACCGGGATAATATCATTGGAGCGGTGTCGTGTGTGATATGGACGCTTACACTTCAGACCACAATCAAGTATGTGGCGGTAGCTCTCCGCGCCGACAATAATGGCGAGGGGGGCATTATGGCTCTTTTTTCACTGGTTAAAAAGACTGCTACAGGCGGATGGCCCTTCATTGTGGCCGCAATTGGCGCAAGCGCGATGCTTGCTGACGGAATAATAACGCCGGCAGTGACCGTTACATCGGCCGTAGAAGGATTGCGTTCATTATATGTCGCTACGCCGGTGGTGCCGATTGTGCTGGTGATAATAACCCTGGTGTTCTTTGTACAGCGTTCGGGATCGTCTAAGATCGGCCGGTTTTTCGGTCCGGTAATGCTCGTGTGGTTTCTGATGCTCGGCATACTCGGACTGATGAACGTGGGGAGTGATCTCTCCATATTCAAGGCGTTCAACCCCTATTACGCTGTCCGGCTGATTATTTCCAGCCCTGAATGGATGTTCATACTCGGGGCGGTGTTTCTCTGCACTACGGGAGCGGAGGCATTGTATGCCGACCTGGGGCATTGCGGCCGTTACAATATTACCTTCAGCTGGCTTTTTGTCAAAGTCATGCTCATTCTCAATTATCTCGGGCAGGGCTCATGGATTCTGGCTCATGCCGGTTCCATCGACGGGCAGGTAAATCCGTTCTACGGCATGATGCCGGCAGGCTTTCTGGGTGTGGGCATAGTCGTAGCTACCGTTGCCGCCATAATAGCGAGCCAGGCGTTGATAAGCGGTGTGTTTTCCCTTATAGGCGAGGCTGTGAATCTTGATATCTGGCCAAGGATGAAGATCAACCATACGGGAAATGTCAAGGGGCAGCTGTATGTTCCGGGTATAAATCTGTTTCTGTATGTGGGATGCGTCGGCACGGTGCTGTTGTTCCGGTCTTCGGGCCGCATGGAAGCCGCCTATGGACTCGCCATTACCATAACGATGCTTGCCACGACCATACTGCTGTGGCGCTATATGAGGAATATAGGAATGCCTGTGTGGCTCACATACTCTTTTTTCATGGTGTTCTGCCTGCTCGAAGGGGCTTTCTTCGCCGCCAACATGTTCAAGTTCGTGCATGGCGGCTGGTTTACGGTGATGATAGCCTGCGGGCTGTTCTGCATAATGTTTGTCTGGAACAAAGGACGCTCATTCCATCGCAGCCATCTGGAGTATAAATATTTCCCGGATTACATAGACATAATTACGGCCATAAGGGATGATGCGGAGATACCCCGCTATGCCTCTAATGTGGTCTATATCAGCTTCTCGCCTACAAAGAATATGGTAGAGAGCAAGCTGCTGTATTCGATGATAAACAAACAGCCTAAAAGGGCCGATCATTACTGGATTATCCGCATAGTGCACACCGAGATGCCCTATACGCTCGATTATTCCGTGGATACGATGGTAAAGGATGCCGTTTTTCTGGTCACTGTAAGATTCGGCTTCAAGGTGCAGCCACTGATCAACGTGTTTCTCAGGCAGATTGTGGAGGATCTTGTGGCCTCAGGCGATCTTACGCTGACAAGTAAGTATCCATCTATGAAACGGTACGGAATAGCGGGCGACTTCCGGTTCGTGCTGATTCATAGGGTGTTCTCACCATCGAGCATATGCAATGCTTACGAACGCAAGGTCCTGACCGCGTATGAGGCACTCCGGCATATATCAGAGCCCACGGAAAATGCTCTGGGTCTGGATACAAGCGTGGTCTCGGTGGAGACTGTTCCATTGGTCATCAGAAGCTGCCAGGAGATAAGGATCAGGAGAAATCATGAATGAATCGTGCCTTTGATATGCGGGTAAGCGGGACGGTATTATCTGAGTATTGAAGTCGAGATATTCTTTTCGCCGCTAAGCTCACCTGACCGATTGACCTTTCTTCCGTAATTGAATGTATAGGTTACAGACAGCGATATGCGGCGGTGATAGTCTGACCCGAACTGAGTCATGCTGCTGTCATACCACCGGCTTGTCAATGTATCCTCGCTGAGTTTCCATGAAGACTGGAAAACATTGACCAATGACAACTGAATGTTCCATCCATGCGACGACCATCCCACACCTGCCGAATAACTCATCGGTATCTTGCGCAGGTATGCGTTCTCACCGTCAACATAACTCGTGCCGGAATCATAATATGCGTTGAAATAGCAATTTCCGAGATAATAATCAGCATTGACGCTTGCCATAAACGGGAAATGCGATATGCTGTTGCTGCCGGTGATTCTATACAACAGCAGCCGTGGAGCCACTGAGAAAGACAAACTTCCGTCCAAAAACTTTCCGGTAAGGCTGGCACCGATCTGTCCGTGATTATAGTTTCCGTCGTTCTGATATTTTTTCAGTATCGCTCCGTCGGGACCGTCGGGGGTATAGATGGCTATCTGTCGGTCTGCGATACGGAACATCGTGGCGTATGCCGACATCTGCCACGTGTTGTTTGGCAGCCATGTGTAGCTTACGTTGGCCGAGGTGTTGCGCGAACACCTCAGGTCCGGATTGCCTGATATATACATCAGCTCTGACTGCCGCATTATATTTGGATTCTTCATTGTCGCGTCGGGTGAGAAAGTGGCAAACTGGAACCAGAGGCTGATGGAATGTTTCTCATTGGGTGCGTACTGCACGTTTATGTGGGTAAAAGGATAATTGTCATACATTGTCTTCCCGTTTATGTAGTTGGATTCAAACGCATAGCCTCCGTCAATGCTTCCGGCGATCTTTTGATAATTCAATGCCACGCCAAAGGTTATACCGGTGAAAGTCTGCCGAAAACGGTTGACGGCATTGCTTGATCCGGAATAGTCGATTTCAGTGCGTCCTGCGGCTGAAGATACACTTGAAAACAATGTTGTCTTATCCGACAACGCTTTATTTGCCTGTGCGGTGCCTCTTACGAACCAAGAATCTTCATCGGCATGGTTTTGGATTGACTCGGTCCCGGTCCTGTAGTCGGAAGTGGTCTGGTTGGCGGCATATTCAGCCAGAAAGGTCCCGTTTAATGACCATCCACGACCCAGGGAGGTAAAAAGTTCACCGTTCCATCCGAGGGTATTGTTCTCAGATGGTGATTCGGAATGATAAGCCTCGGAAGGGTACATACTTGAAAAATTCACATATCCTGATGTCAGATATTGAGGTGTATTGATTTTGTTGTATGACACAAGATTGCGAAATGTGAATTTATCATTTTTGTTCCATGTGGCACGCAAAGCAGAGTACAGGCCTCGCTGGTGCTTCCGTCCGGTTTCTGTGCAGCTCTCTCGGTTGACGGTGCCTGATTCAAGTCGATATGTCTCGTCTGAAACCGAGCCGATATGTGGATTGTAGTCATAATCACACGATAGCATAACGTCATATTCCATTGCCTTGTAAGCGAATTTTGAGTACACGGAAGCCTCTCCACTGCTCACCATGAAACGCTCTTTCGCGTTGAGTTTGGTGTATCCTCCATAAGTATAGGAAAGGGTTATGAAGTTCACGACATGCTGGGCGCGCTGAAATCGAGGATCCGTAGGGAAATCGAGATATTCCACTCTTTTTATTTCCTCCGGATTCAATCCGCTGACGTCCTCCTCAGTCGCCGTATGGAAATTGATATATAGGTTCACCACCTGATTATCGGCTGTAGTGACTGTCGCGTTTATCGGATTAACACTTAACTGCGGTATGTTCATCCTTGAAAGTAGGGAAACGCCGTCGGATGCTGTCGTTTTTTGTCTTTTTGATGGAATATAGACCGTTTTGGTCGCGCTTGTGTGCTGTGCATCTGCTATGACGGTAATTTCTCCGAGTTCCTTGACATTCAAGGAATCCGGTTCCGTTGTCTGCCCCTGAGCCAATACAGGGAGCATTATCAGGGGAAGTATATGAAGTTTCATGTCGCGAAATTAGGACAATCAGTCTTATTCAATCCTTATTTTCCCTTATTTAGTCTTAATCTTGCAATCAGCGCAATAATGTAATGGCTGATTTTTTGTAATTTTGCATTGATATGAAACACTTTAAGTTGATTCTGATCTCGATTCGCGTGGTGTTCACGCTACTGCTTGCAGCCAACGTGTTTTTCATGGTGCGGCTATATGAGTCAATAAAAGCCAGATATATGGATGATGTGGAGCAAAGTCTGAGCCGGGCCGACCAGATTGAGACCGTAGACCGTATCATTGATGCCGGCCTGGGTGGAGAAAATGATGTGGTCTGGATTAATATCGGACTGCAGAAATCCGATGTAGGCAATACGATGGATGCTGATGAATTGCGTGACAAGGACTATTCACAGGGCTTCCGCCGCGTTGACAAGCAGCTCATGACAATGATAGCCCGAAATCTTCATGATGACCGTATCGACGGCAGAATCGGGCTGCCTGATGTATCCGGATTGGAGGAAGCATTTCGCCGTGACCTCGCTTTCTCTGGTTATTATCCCGAAGAGGTATATATCGTTGTCCCGGGCGCCACTTTAGAATGTCCCTCTGGCTTATGGGAAGTGACTTACAGGGTCAGCGATGACAAGACATACTATGCCTATATCTCCCCTCTGACAGAAAATATACTCAGGGAAATGAGCGGAGTCATCGCGACATCAGCGCTTATCGCGTTGTTGCTTACATTCGGATTCTGGTATTTACTTCATGTTATCAGGCGACTCCGCACCATCGAGGAGATGAAAGACGACTTCACCAACAACATGACCCATGAATTGAAAACTCCCATAGCCATCGCTTACGCCGCGAATGATTCATTGCTTCAGTTCCCGGATCCGGGTGATGAGGAGCGGACAAGGAAATATCTGACAGCGGCGCTTGACCAACTTTCCAAACTTTCAGGACTGGTGGAGAATATTCTCGCGATGAGTATGGAGCGACGTAAACATCTGGCGATGGCTAAGGAAAGGATTGACCTTAAAGCCTTTCTGAATTCCGTCATTGAGCAGCAGAAGCTTCGTGCCGACAAACCATGTGAAATATCTCTCGTATGTGCTGAATGCGCGAGTGTCGATGCCGATCCTACACATTTTTCTAATGTCATAGGGAATCTTATTGACAACAGCATCAAATATTCAGGGGATTCGGTTTCAATTATTGTCGAAGCGGATGACTCGGGTGTGTCTGTGTCGGATAATGGAATCGGCATCCCGGAAAAGTCATTGCCCGACATCTGGAGCAAATTCTATCGGGTACCCCATGGCAACCGCAGTGTGGTGAGAGGTTATGGCATAGGGCTTTTCTATGTGAAATCCATCATTGACAAACATCGCTGGTCGATCAGCGTCGAAAGTAAACCGGGGAAAGGGAGCAGGTTCATGATAAAATTCAAAACTGATGAGCAATAGAATATTATTGGTGGAGGATGATTTGACCCTGACGATGATTATCTCCGAAACCCTGCAGCGAAATGATTTCGAGATCGTGACAGCCCGTGACGGGGAAGAAGGGCTGGGAGTTTTCACAAGGCATGGAGCCGACCTCATAGTGGCTGATGTGATGATGCCGCGCATGGATGGCTTTGAGATGGGGCGCCGCATCCGTCAGATCGACCGCAATGTGCCTCTTCTGTTCCTGACCGCGAGATCGGAAATCGACGACATAGTCGAAGGCTTTGAACTTGGAGGAAATGACTATCTTAAAAAGCCGTTCAAGATGCTCGAGCTGATAGTCAGAATCAAGGCGTTGCTACGTCGTGCGACACCAGAAGAGAATCACACATTTGCAATCGGCGGTTATACGCTGGATCTTTCAACGCAGACTCTGACGTATCTTGAAAAGGAAAGTACGGAACTCTCGTTGATTGAAGCGAAACTCCTGAAGGAGCTGATCATAAACGCCGGGCATACCGTGGATGCCTCTACTATGATGCAGCTGATATGGCAGCGTGACGACCCGTATAGCCGCAATTCGCTCCACGGATTCATCCACAAACTCCGTCATTATCTCCGGCACGACCCGTCTATATCCATACTCAATCAGCGGGGCATCGGATATATGCTTGCGGTCAAAAGATAAGATGGTTGTTTCATTCCATCTGCGATTGGCGTGATACGTTACCGTAGACCCTTGGTAATCAGGGAATGCCGACATCATGCCGACATTGACGTCGAACATATGGATGCTTTAAGTTGTTGGATTATTAAAACTCATCATAAACATGAAAAAAATATTACTCATATTTGTAATGGCGGTTGTCTCCATTGCAAGCGCATCGGCAATCAGCCTCAAGGAGGCTTTCTCGGCATTGTCGAATCTTCCGAATGTATCTGTTAAAGAGAATCTGGACTTAAAGGATCTGACGAATGGAAAGTGCCCTGTCAGATTGGACTCCCTGAAGATCGCACAATTCGCAATCGGTTATGACCTCGATGCGTCAGAAATCTCCGCTACTGGCAATGGCGCGTATGCCATACTCAATCAGATACCGTTCCGATATATGATCAATGGGGCGAACAATAATAATGTCTGCGCATTCATATACTCCACACCGTATGAAGGTCAGCCGGGGATGAATCATATCCTCATCGCTGTGATGAGTGGCCAATGGGGAACAGTATATTTTATAGACGCAATCGCGGAGGATAAGGAGAGGGATGCCATACAGGCTGCATCCATAGAAATGAAGGGAGATTATTTAAATATGATTATTCCGGGCTATTTCAACATTACTATTAATTAGAGTTACTTACAGATACCGTTGATAAATGTTGCGATGGCATCGAGCACTTCGGGGGAGATGGTCTCGCGGATCTCGTCATACTCCGTCATCTCACCCGTGACGGCATGCTGCATCAGGTGGTTGAGGTCCGGCATAAGAATCGTTTTCGCCTGAGGGGCAAGCTCCGATATGACGGTCAGATTGTCGGGATACACCTGCCGGTCCTTTTCGCCGTTGACCGCAAGGACCGGGCATTTCACTTTCTCGATATATTCGCGGGGATTCAACATCAGGAAGGCATCAAACCAGGGAGCGCGTGTGCTCTGCGTCATCTTCAGCGACTGAAGCACCTGCTGAGGAAGCAGTAAGTCGTTCTCTGTTGCAAGCGCGTCTATGTCGATGGGCTCTGACACTCCTCTCCGCGTCTGGCTGATGATCGTGTCGAATACGAGCTCGATCATTTTCATGCTGTTGGCTTTGTCTGCGTCAGATAAAGTCAGTTTGTCGAGGCTGTGGCTGTTCTGCCTCATCAGTGTCTCCTTGGCCGAAACAGCCATTCCGGCCAGTGACACTATGAAGTCCGCCTTATGTTCCGCGCCGACCATAAAGGCTATGGTGCCCCCCTCTGAATGACCCAGCATTCCCACACAGCCTATGCCGGGGATGGAACGCAGAAAGTCGACGCCGCTCACCGCGTCATCCTTGAAGGTATGGGTCGTGGAAATCAGGAAATTACCGGTTGACTTGCCTGTTCCTCGGTCATCGTAACGCAGCGAAGCGATGCCGTTTCTGGCAAGAAAGTCGGCGATGACGGCAAACGGCCGATGGTCGCAGTATTCCTCGTCGCGATTCTGCGGGCCGCTTCCTGTCACCATGACCACAGCCGGAATCTTCCTGCTGTCGGCTGTCGGCGGAAGAGTGAGTGTCGCGCTCATCACGGCCCCGTCGGGAGCCTTGAACGTCGTGTCGATCACAGTATAGGGGAACGGAGCTTTGGGCGTCTGCGGGCGTCGTTCTGCAAGCGGTGCGTCCGGGGTCAGGTCAAGGGGAAACTCATAGCCTCTCTGCTTGAAACGTCCCGTGATGATAGCTCCGGATATCCGGCCGGAATAAGACGCGCCTATGACGTTGCATGTCAGCGATATTGAGTCGGCGCTGCACAACACTACCTCTGTAGCTATACCTTTGGCTCCCTGCGAGGGAGAATCCATGGTGCATTGTGTCCCGCCGGATTCTGTTTCGGAGAAATTGAATACCAGAGGCACCTTCATCTGCCCCAAATTCAGTTCTCCGCGCCATGCGCCGGTCAGCGCATACGCGTTGCCTGCCATCAGCAAGACTGCGATGAGCATAAGGCAACGGCAGATTATATTGTTACTGTGGTGGAGATGTGTGTTCATATCATTAATGATTTATATGTTCTTGATTAATTGGATGTGGTCTTGCCTTCGCGCACCACTACAGGCTCGCCGCCTGTGCAGTCGATTATCGCGGAGGGCTCAAGGCTGCCAATGCCTCCGTCGACCATAAGGTCCACCTTTCCGTCATAGACCTCGGCAATAAGGTCGGGATTGGTGCCCTCGTCTTCATCGTCATACATAATGGATGTGGTCATGACGGGATGACCGAGTTCCTTCACCGTGCTGCGGCATGTGGCATTGTCGGGAATCCGGACACCTACCGTTTTCCTCCCTTTGAAAGCCTTAGGCAGCGAATTGGTGGCTTTGAATATGAAAGTCACCGGTCCCGGTGTCATCTCCTTCATCATCTGGAAGGCGTAGTTGTCGATGCGGGCGTATTCGGCAGCCATGGAAATGTCGGAGCAGATGATCGACAGATTTGATTTGTCAGGATTGAGCCCTTTGAGACGGGCCACCCTCTCGATTGATTTCTGCGACAGCGCGTCGCAACAGATGCCGTAGAGCGAGTCGGTGGGCATGATTGCGATATCACCCTCCTGAAGGCAGCGGGCTATGTCTCTGGTCTGCCTGTCGGAGGGATTGTCGTTCCAGATCTTTATTGTCTTCATTATATTGATGTGTCAGGTAAACACTGGAAATATCACAGGCCTTTGAAAGGTCAAGGCGGCGTCCCGACGGGATGCCGCCTTGAAAGCATGACTTGTTGAGGCCGTTTATTTATACTCGCTCCAGGGAGCGATGGAGAGGTCGTCGAGCGTCATGGTGCAGAAGGCGTTGATAAACGCGCTTGCCAGACGCACGTTGGTGATCAGCGGTATGTTGAGGTCGATGGCCGCACGACGTATCCTGTATCCGTTGCGTAGCTCGCCGGGCGTGAGGTTCTTTGGCGTGTTGACCACCAGTTCGATCTCCTTGCTGTGGAGCAGGTCGATGGCCTGGGGCTTCTTCTCCGGCTCATCGGGCCAGTAGACGCGGGTGTTCTCGATGCCGTTGTCGCTGAGGAATTTCGAGCTTCCCCCTGTGGCGTAGATGTGGTAGCCTTTCTCGCTGAGAAGACGTGCCGCCTCAAGCATCGCGACCTTCTGTTTCGGGGTGCCGATTGAGAGGAGCACGTTCTTCTTCGGAATCCTGTAGCCCACTGAGAGCATCGACTTCAGCACCGCGCACTGAGTGTCGCGTCCCAGACAGCCTACCTCGCCGGTCGACACCATGTCGACGCCGAGCACCGGGTCGGCGTTCTGCAGACGGTTGAACGAGAACTGCGACGCCTTGATGCCCACATAGTCGAGGTCGAAGAGATTCTTGTCGGGCTTCTCCACGGGGATGCCGAGCATGATCTTGGTGGCCAGCTCGATAAGGTTGATCTTAAGCACCTTGCTTACAAAGGGGAACGAGCGCGAGGCCCTGAGGTTGCATTCGATCACCTTGATGTCGTTGTCGCGGGCCAGGAACTGGATGTTGAACGGGCCTGAGATCCTGAGCTCCCTGGCGATCTCGCGGCTGATGCGCTTGATGCGTCTCACGGTCTCGACATAAAGCTTCTGGGGCGGGAACTGGATGGTGGCGTCGCCGGAGTGTACGCCGGCAAACTCGATATGCTCGCTTATGGCGTAGGCGATGATCTCGCCGTCCTTGGCCACCGCGTCCATCTCAACCTCCTTGGCATGCTCGATAAACTGGCTCACGACAACGGGGTGCTGCTTGCTGACGTTGGCGGCGAGTTTCAGGAAACGTTCAAGCTCCTCGGGATTGGAGCAGACGTTCATGGCGGCGCCTGAAAGCACGTACGACGGGCGCACGAGCACCGGGAAGCCCACCTTGTCGACGAAGGTGTTGATATCCTCCATCGAGGTCAGGGCGCTCCATTCCGGCTGGTCTACCCCTATGCGGTCGAGCATGGCCGAGAATTTGTCGCGGTCCTCGGCGTTGTCGATGCTCTTGGCGGAGGTGCCGAGGATAGGCACGTGCTCCTCATCGAGGCGCATGGCGAGATTGTTGGGAATCTGACCTCCGGTCGACACTATGACCCCGTGGGGAGTCTCCAGCTCGAGAATGTCCATCACGCGCTCAAACGATAGCTCGTCGAAATAGAGGCGGTCACACATGTCGTAGTCCGTGGAGACTGTCTCGGGGTTGTAGTTGATCATCACGCTGCGGTAGCCTTCCTTGCGGATGGTGTTGAGCGCCTGTACGCCACACCAGTCGAACTCCACGGAGCTGCCGATGCGGTAGGCGCCCGAGCCGAGCACCACGATCGAACGGTCGTCATGCTCATAGTCGATGTCGTTGGTCTTGCCGCTGTAGGTGAGGTAGAGGTAGTTGGTCTGTGCCGGATATTCGGCTGCCAGAGTGTCGATCTGCTTCACCACCGGCACGATGCCGAGCTCCTTTCGGGCCAGGCGTACGGCCTTGATGCCATGGTCTACGCCGAGTCTCTTCTCGAGGCCGACTGCGCGCGACACCTGGAAATCTGAGAAACCCTGCATCTTGGCCCGCAGCAGCAGCTCGTAGTTGTCGGGCTGGCGGCAGAGCTCGGTAAGTGCCGCTACACCGCTGTCTATGTCTTTCACATCCTTCGCCACCGTGTCGAGGGCGTGGAGCTCCTCGCTGGTGTGCATGATGTTCATCAGTTTCTCAAGAAACCATTTGTCGATCATCGTGAGCCTGTGCACCTGGTCGACGGTATATCCGGCCCTGAATGCTTTGGAAATGACGAATATCCGCTTGTCGGTGGGCTCGCGCAGGGCCTTGTCGATGTCGGGAATCACGAGTTCCTTGTTTTCCACGAAGCCGTGCATTCCCTGGCCGATCATGCGGAGGCCTTTCTGTATCGCCTCCTCGAAAGTGCGGCCTATGGCCATCACCTCGCCTACGGATTTCATGCTGGAGCCGAGCTCCTTGTCGACGCCGTGAAACTTTCCGAGGTCCCAGCGTGGTATCTTGCAGACCACATAGTCGAGCGCCGGCTCGAAGAATGCCCCTGTGGTCTTGGTCACGGAGTTCTTGATGTCGAAGAGCCCGTAGCCGAGGCCGAGCTTGGCGGCAACGAAAGCAAGAGGATAGCCGGTGGCCTTCGAGGCGAGGGCCGACGAGCGGCTGAGTCGGGCGTTGACCTCGATCACGCGGTAGTCCTCGCTCTCGGGGTCGTAGGCATACTGCACGTTGCATTCGCCCACGATGCCGATATGCCTGATGATCTTGATGGAGAGCTCGCGGAGCTTATGGTAGTCGCGGTTGCTGAGCGTCTGCGAGGGAGCGATCACTATCGACTCGCCGGTGTGGATGCCCAGCGGGTCGAAGTTCTCCATGTTGCAGACCGTGATGCAGTTGTCAAAGCGGTCGCGCACCACCTCATACTCCACCTCCTTCCAGCCGCGCAGCGACTTCTCGATGAGCACCTGCGGAGAGAAGGAGAAAGCCTTCTCCACAGTGGAGAGGAGTTCCTCCTCATTGTCGCAGAAGCCGGACCCCAGACCGCCGAGGGCGTATGCGGCCCTGACAATCACAGGGTAGCCGAGACGCTTCGCGGCCTCGCAGGCTGCCTCCGCGCTCTCCACCGCCTCGCTTTTGATGGTCTTGACGTCGATCTCGTTGAGCTTCTCCACGAATTTCTCGCGGTCTTCGGTGTCGATGATGGCCTCCACCGGAGTGCCGAGCACCTTCACGCCGTATCTCTCCAGCACGCCGTCGTGGAAGAGCTGCACTCCGCAGTTGAGTGCCGTCTGGCCGCCGAAGGCGAGCATGATGCCGTCGGGACGCTCCTTCTCGATCACCTTCTCTACGAAATAAGGGGTCACTGGAAGGAAATATATGTTGTCGGCCACGCCTTCCGAAGTCTGCACCGTGGCGATGTTGGGATTGATCAGTACTGTCTCTATGCCCTCTTCACGGAGGGCCTTGAGGGCCTGCGAGCCCGAATAGTCGAATTCACCGGCCTCGCCGATCTTCAATGCCCCGGAGCCGAGCAGAAGCACTTTCTTTATACTCTCGTTTCTGTTTGTTTCCATATCTGTTTTCAAGCTTGGGGATTAAAGAAGTTTTACAAAATCGTCAAACAGGAATTCCGTATCGGTCGGCCCCGAGGCGGCCTCCGGATGGAACTGCGCCGAAAACCACGGGTTCTTCTTGTGGCGGATACCTTCGTTGGAGCCGTCGTTCATATTGATGAAGAGGGGTTCCCAGTCTTTGGAGAGTGTCGATGAGTCTACCGCATAGCCGTGGTTTTGCGAGGTGATGAAGCATCTGTCGGTGCCCATCCTCACCGGCTGGTTATGGCTGCGGTGGCCGTATTTGAGCTTGTAGATGTGGGCTCCGGCCGCCTTGGAGAGCAGTTGGTTGCCCATGCAGATGCCGAAAATGGGGAGCTCCGGATTGGCGAACGCCTTGCGGAGGTTGGCCACGGCCGCCTCGCAGCGGTCGGGGTCGCCGGGTCCGTTGGAGAGGAAGAGGCCGTCAAACTTCAGGTCGTTGTAGTCGTAGTCCCAGGGCACCCTGACCACGTCGACGCCGCGTTTAAGCAGACAGCGGATGATGTTCGACTTCACGCCGCAGTCCACGAGCACCACCCTTTTGCGGCCGGGCTCGTTGAGCGTGCTGTCGATCTCATCGGCGGAGGCGTCGGCGGTGAGAACGCGGCTCTCGCCCGGGGCATACACCACAGGCCTCTTCGTGCTCACGATGTCGACGTAGTTGATGGCGCCGTAGTCGGGCATCTCGGGCTCCTCGGCCTCCGGTTCGTCGTCAAACACTATCTTGCCCATCATCACTCCGTGCTCGCGGAGGTTTTTCGTGAGGGCGCGGGTGTCGATGCCTGTCACTCCCACCACCTTCTCGCGTTTCAGCCAGTCGCCGAGGCTCTCCCTGGCGTTCCAGTGGCAGTAGGCGGGGGAGTAGTCGCTCACGATGATGGCATCGGCGTGTATCCTGTCGCTCTCCATGTTGACAGGCAGTCCGTCGGGACCTGTCTCCGTGGAGGGCACGCCATAGTTGCCCACAAGAGGATAGGTCAGCGTCATCAGCTGCCCGGCATACGACGGATCAGTCAGGCTTTCCGGATAGCCTGTCATGGCCGTGTTGAACACCACTTCTCCGGCTATCGGTCTCTCATAGCCAAACGACTTGCCTTCATATCGGCTCCCGTCGTCGAGGATAAGCGTCACTTTTCTCATTGTGTATGATGGTGTCAGATATAAAAAGAAGCGCCCGGGCTCCCGGGGACGGAAGCGTCAGGCGTTCTTTATATGTGGTTCGTAGATTTGTTCTATATAATTGATAAAGGCTTCGTTGACGAGCTTCACACCTCCCGGGGTGGGATAGTCGCCGCTGAAATACCAGTCGCCCGGATGGTCGGGACATGCCTCATGCAGCCCTTCGAGTGGCTGAAACACCAGCTCCACATCTGCTCTCGTGCCTTCCGGAGTCAGCAGCTCCGCTATCTTGCGCGAGATCTCCTCATCGGTGAAGGGAGCGTAGATCTCCTTCACGTGGTTGACCATCTGTTCCTTCGGCAGACCGCGCTGTGCCACTGATGCGGCGTACGCCTTGTCGATGATGTCGGTCATCCCGTGTTCCACCAGCAGCGCTATCGCGGCCTTGAAGGCGATGAACTCGCTCATGCGCGACATGTCGATGCCGTAGTAGTCGGGATACCTCACCTGTGGCGATGAGCTCACCACCACGATCTTCTTCGGATTCAGCCGGTCGAGGATCGAGAGTATGCTCTGCTTCAGAGTGGTGCCTCGCACTATGCTGTCGTCGATCACCACCAGATTGTCTTTTCCGGGGCGTATCGTTCCGTAGGTTATGTCGTAGACGTGGGCGGCAAGGTCGTTGCGGCTGTTGCCCTCCGCTATGAAGGTGCGCAGCTTGATGTCCTTGATTGCTACCTTCTCGTTGCGGATGAAGCGGGAGAGGATCTTCTCTATCTTCTCGGTCGTGGCCTCGGCTCCCAACTGCTCTATCTCGTAGGCTTTCTGGCGGTTGAGATAGTCCTCGAGCCCCTGGAGCAGACCATTGTATGCCACCTCGGCCGTGTTGGGGATGAAGGAGAAGACAGTGTTGTCGAGGTCATGGCCGATGGCGTCGAGAATCGCCGGCACGAGCTTGCGTCCGAGCTCCTTGCGCTCGCGGTAGATGTCGATGTCGCTTCCGCGGCTGAAATAGATGCGTTCGAAAGAGCAGGGACGCACCTCACGGGGCTTGTTGATCTGCACAATGCGGCTCTCGCCGCGCTTGTTGATGAGCAGCGACTGTCCCGGCTGGAGCTCGTGGATGCTCTCGGCCGGCACGTTGAAGGCCGTCTGTATCACGGGGCGTTCCGAAGCCAGCACGGCCACCTCGTCGTCCTGATAATGGAACGCGGTGCGGATGCCCCACGGGTCGCGGATGGCAAACGACTCGCCGCTCCCTGTGATGCCACACATCACGTAGCCGCCGTCCCAGTCCTTGCTTGTGGAGCGCAGCACGTTGGCCAGGTCGAGATGGTCCTCTATATAGTGGGTGATGTCCATGCCCGTGAGCCCCTCGGCCTCCGCGATGCGGAATACCCTCTCCACCTCGCGGTCGAGACGGTGACCCACCTGCTCGAGCATTATGTAGGTGTCGGCATATTTGCGCGGATGCTGCCCGATGGCCGTGATGCGCGCGAATATCTCGTCGACGTTGGTCATGTTGAAGTTTCCGCAGAGCGCCAGGTTCTTGGCGCGCCAGTTGTTGCGGCGCAGGAAGGGATGCACGTAGGAGATGCCAGACCGTCCGGTGGTGGAATACCTCAGATGCCCCATGTATAGCTCGCCTGCGAAAGGAAGTGTCTTCTTGGCGAGCTCCGCGTCGTGGAGCTCGCTTTCGGTGAGGTCCTTGAAGTTTTCCTGAAGCAGTCCGAAGACATCGGTGATGGCGCCCGAGCCGAGGGCACGTTCCCTGAACATATATTCCTCGCCGGGGTTGGCCTCGAGCTTCACGCTTGCCACTCCGGCTCCCTCCTGGCCTCTGTTGTGCTGCTTCTCCATAAGCAGGTAGAGCTTGTTGAGACCATACATCCAGGTCCCGTATTTCTCCTGATAGTATTCAAGAGGCTTCAGGAGGCGTATCATTGCAACGCCGCATTCGTGTTTCAACTGGTCCATGTCTATTCTGTGGAGGAAGCTTGGTTTGTCGGTCGGACCCTTATCTTCCATTCCCGCTGCAAAGTTAATAAAAATTTGCCGAATATCTTTTATCGCGGTGGCCGCGTTGCCGTTCATGTGGCGTTTTTTGGGCTTTTTTTGTTAACTTTGCCGCAGATAACAGGATTTACGATATATTATGAAGATTCTCATACTGGTGGCCATGGATAAGGAGCTGAATCTCCTTCTTGGCGCGATGGCTGAATATCAGCAGGATGAAGTTGACGGGATGACTGTCTGGCGCGGACATGCCGGGCGCCACGAGGTGGCTGTGGCCAGATGCGGCATCGGCAAGGTAAATGCCGCCGTCAATGCCTGGCGTCTCTGCCGGGCGCTGGAGCCGGAGCTGGTGGTCAACAGCGGTGTGGCGGGAGGCGCCGACGCCTCCGTTCCCGTCGGTACACTGCTGGTGGCTTCCGAGGCCACAAATCATGACGTGTGGTGTGGCCCCGGCACTCAGTGGGGTGCCCCCGACGGCTTCCCGGTGAGGTTCCGCTCCGGATCCCGTATCCTTGAGCTCGCAGCGGCCCTCAGGCGCGATGACGTAGTGGAAGGACTCATATGCAGCGGCGACCGCTTCATCACGTCGCCCGACGAGGTGGCAGCCATAAAGTCTCGTTTCAGCGACGCGCTCGCCGTCGACATGGAGTCGGCCCCCATAATGCAGGTATGCTCCATGCTCGGCATCGAGTGCAATATCCTGCGCGTGGTGAGCGACACACCCGGAAGCGGCGACAATCTCGCGCAGTATCAGGACTTCTTCGAGCGTGCGCCCGAGAAGTCGTTCGCTCTCATTTCCTACTTCCTGGAAAATTACTGAGATGAGCACTTGCTGTCGCCTTTCTCCTGGCATCTGCCGGAAATGGGACACCCGCAGCACCCGGAGGACATCTTGCCGCTCTTGCGGTCCTTATGGGCTTTTATGGACTTTACGATCACCCATATCAGGGCGCCGGCAAGCACTCCGCCGGCGAGTATGTATTGTATTATGAGGTTCATGTAGAGGCTCCTTTCTTCTTGTCGCCGGTGTTGTCGGCGCGTTTGCGTGTCCTTGCCGGCTTCGCTGCGTCCGGTGGCTGTTGCGCGGCTATGCGCCTGTTGCTCGTGTCGAGCATCACCGACTCGGTGATGGCCCATATCATCTTCTTGATCTGGTCGATGAATTCGGTCGCGCTGTATGTGCCCCGCTCTATCTCACGCAGCTTCCCTTCCCAGATGCCCGTCAGCTTAGCGCTCTTGAGAAGCTCCTCCTTGATGAGCGATATCAGCTGTATGCCGGCCTCGGTGGCCCTCAGCGACTTGCGTTCCTTGCGTATATACCCCCTTTTGTATAGGGTCTCGATGATGGCGGCGCGTGTCGACGGACGGCCTATTCCGTTGGCCTTAAGCGCTTCACGCAGGTCTTCGTCGTCGACAGTGGCGCCGGCTGTCTCCATTGCTTTCAGCAGGGTGCCCTCTGTGTAGTATTTTGGTGGTTGAGTGGTCTTCTTCACCACCTTCGGGGTGTGCGGCCCGCTCTCGCCGGGGGTAAAGGCAGGGAGTACGCGGTTGTCTCCCTCTTCTTCGTTTTCAGCCGTCTCCGGCCTGGCCTGGGTGCCCGACTGGAATACTGTGCGCCATCCAGGATCCATGATTACCTTACCGCTGGTCTTGAATCCTGTCTTCCCCGCGTGTCCCTTCACGCTGGTCTGCTCGAAGGTGCAGTCGGGATAGAAGGCTGCTATGAAACGGCGCGCTATGAGGTCAAACACCTTCCGCTCCGTGTCGCCGAGTGTCGGCGGGAGTGGCTGACCGGTCGGAATGATGGCGTGGTGGTCGGTCACTTTCGATGAGTCGAACACCTTGCTGCTCTTTTTCAGCTTTTTGCCGCGCAGGGGAGTGAGCAGGTCGCCGTATTGCGTCATGCCGTTGAGGATGGCGCCGCATTTTGGATATATGTCGTTGCTCAGATATGTGGTGTCGACGCGCGGATAGGTGGTGAGCTTCTTCTCGTAGAGGCTCTGGATGGTCTTGAGGGTGGCGTCGGCTCCGAGACCGAACTTCCGGTTGCATTCCACCTGTAGCGAGGTGAGGTCGAAGAGCTTCGGAGGAGCCTCCTTTCCTTTCTTTCTGGCAACGTCGTCGATCTGGAATTCCCGGCTGCTGATCTGTGTGGCGAGCGCCTGAGCCTCCTGCTCGGTCTTGAACGCCTTGCAGGTTGCTGAGAAGAGGGTATCTCGGTAGACGGTCTTGAGCTCCCAGTAGTCGGCGGCCACGAAGTTGTCGATCTCGAGCTGGCGCCCTACGACTATGGCGAGGGTGGGGGTCTGCACCCTGCCGATCGAGAGTATCTGTCGGTCGCTGGCGTATTTCAGGGTGTAGAGCCGGGTGGCGTTCATTCCGAGCACCCAGTCGCCGATGGCGCGGCAGAGCCCGGCCTCGTAGAGCGGCTGCATCGACTCGTGGGTGCGGAGGTTGCGGAAACCCTCCCTGATGGCCTCGTCGGTAAGCGAGTTGATCCATAGACGCTTCACGGGCTTGTTGCAGCCAGCTTTCTGCATCACCCAGCGCTGGATGAGCTCACCCTCCTGTCCGGCATCCCCGCAGTTGATCACCTCGTCGGCCTGCGTTATCAGCCATTTGATGACATTGAACTGCTGTTCGATTCCTTTGTCTTCTATGAGCTTGATCGAGAAGCGCTGCGGAATCATCGGCAGCGTCGAGAGTGCCCAGTGTCTCCATGCCGGCGTGTAGTCGTTGGGAGCCTTGAGTGTGCAGAGGTGGCCGAAAGTCCACGTGACGCAGTATTCCGGCCCCTCCATATATCCCGGATGGGAGGTATCGGCGCCCAGTATGCGCGCTATGTCCTTGCCTACGCTCGGCTTCTCGGTGATGCAGAGTATCATTCGCAGCTCTATGCCTTATTGCCGTTCGAGGCGTTTGGCCTCGTCCCATATCCCGTCCATCTCGGCGAGGGTCATGTCGTGGAGGCTTCTGCCGGCCTCGGCAGCCTTCTTCTCGAGATAGTTGAAGCGTCTGATGAATTTCCGGTTGGTCTTCTCAAGGGCGTTGTCGGGATCTACCCCATTGAGACGCGCGGCATTGATCACCGCGAAGAGAAGGTCGCCGAATTCCTCCTCCATTCCATCCTTGTTTCCCTTGCGTATCTCGGCCTCGGCCTCGGCGAGCTCCTCTTTCACCTTGTCCCATACCTGAAGGGGCTCCTCCCAGTCGAATCCGACGTTGCGCACTTTCTCCTGGATGCGGTTGGCCTTGATCAGCGACGGCAGCGACGAAGGCACTCCGGCGAGCACCGTCTTGTTGCCACCCTTCTCCCTGAGCTTTATCTCCTCCCAGTTCTCGGCCACCTTCTGGGCCGTGTCTGCCTTCACGTCGCCGTAGATGTGGGGATGGCGGAATATGAGCTTCTCGGTCAGCGCCGTGCAGACGTCGGCTATGTCAAACTGTCCTTTCTCCTCGGCGATCTTCGAATAGAAGGCCACATGGAGCAGCACGTCGCCCAGCTCCTTGCGTATGTTGGGCGTGTCGTCGGATATGAGGGCGTCGGCAAGCTCGAATACCTCTTCCACGGTGTTGGGCCTCAGCGACTCATTGGTCTGCTTTGCGTCCCACGGACATTTTACCCTCAGCGTGTCGAGCACGTCGAGCAACTTCCCGAATGCCTCTGTCTTCTCTTCTCTTGTATGCATCTTGTAGTGTTTTATGCCCTTTATGCGCCAGGGGCGCCAGCGGCTTTTCACAGTGCAAAGTTACACAACATTTCTTCAATTGCCAAGAGCGTCGCGATTTTGCCGACATGATACCCATCTCACCCGCCGCTATCCATCGAGAGGTTTATTTTGTTATTGAGAGGATTTTTGTTAACTTTGTGGCTTGAAATCGCGTCGGGCCGCTCCCGGCGGTTCAACGCCCTGATTCATGGAAAGATTAATCGACAACTCTCTGGCCAGCCGCCTGTCGGATTTCATCGACGAAAGCCGCAGGATCGTGCTCACGTGCCACGTTCGTCCCGACGGCGATGCCATTGGAAGCACCCTCGGCCTCTGGCATCTGTTCCGCTCCCTGGGCAAGGAGGCGGCGGTAGTCGTGCCCGACCAGCCCCCGCGCTCCCTCTCGTTCCTACCGGGATTCGAGCAGATTGCCGTCTTCACACGTCACGACCCGTATTGCAAGTCGCTCGTCGACGAGGCCGACCTCATCATGATGTGTGATTTCAATACAGCTTCGAGGCAGGACCAGCTCGCTCCGCTTATTCAGAACGCGCATTGCCGCAAGGCGCTCATCGACCATCACAGGGAGCCCGACAGGATCGCCGACCTGATGATATCATATCCCGACATGTCGTCGACATGCGAGCTTGTGTTCCGGCTCATCGCGGAGATGGGCCTGGCGGGAGAGGTCAACCTCGACTGCGCAACCTGTCTGCTCACCGGCATAATCACCGACTCCAGAAACTTCACCGTCAACTGCAAGCACCCCGACATCTATGAGATACAGATGCGTCTGCTCGGCATGGGGGTCGATAAAGACCGCATCGTGCGTGAGGCTCTCACGTCGAAATCCCTCGACGCGCTCCGCCTCGAGGCTTACGCCATACTTAAGAAGATGGAAGTGTTCCCGGAGCACAAGGCCGCCCTAATCACCCTCTCGCGCGACGAGCTCACCCGATTCTCCTATGTGAGGGGCGATACGGAGGGACTTGTCAACCGTCCGCTCGAGGTCAAGTCGGTCAGGTATTCCGTTTTCATGCGCGAAGACGACGACTGCGTGAAGGTGTCGGCCCGGAGCGTCAATAATTTTCCGGTATCCGAGATCTGCAAGGAGCTATACGGTGGCGGAGGCCATATCCAGGCTGCCGGCGGGGAGTTTTTCGGCTCCCTTGACGACTGCCGCAGGATTCTTCTCGACAACATGCATAAATTCGACAAATATCTTAAAGAAAAATATATCCCGGAATGAGAAATTTCAATATAGTGGCCGTTGTGGCCTTTCTTGCATGCGCCCTGACCTCGTGTAGCGAATCGGAGAGCTATTCCGACATGCTTCGCGACGAGGAGCATGCTGTCAACTGGTGGCTGTCGCAGCATAAGGTGGAGACCTCCATACCCGCCGACTCCGCATTCATCACCGGCGAGGACGCTCCTTTCTATAAAGTGGATGAAGACGGATATCTCTACATGCAGGTGATCAGCATGGGAGACCTCGACCAGCGGGCCGAGAAAGGCGACATGGTCTATTTCCGATACTCACGCCAGAGCATAAAGGATCTCTATGAGCTCGGCTCCGCCTCGATAGAAGGAAATTCGGAGAATGTCGGCGGCTCATACAACGGCACTTACTTCGTGTATAAGGACACCCGTCTGCCGTCAACCACTCAATATGGCGAGGGCATCCAGAAGCCTCTCGATTTCGTGGGCTACAACGCGGAGGTCAATCTCGTGCTCTCAAGTTATTACGGCTTTGTCAAAGACCAGACAAGCTGTATCCCGTATATAATGAACATCAGGTATTTCCGTCCGGAATACTGATCACCTTAACACCTATAAGCAATGTCTTTAATCAAATCCATATCCGGTATCAGAGGCACCATCGGCGGCCGTTCCGGAGAAGGCCTCGGTGGCGTCGACATCGTAAGGTTCACCGCAGCCTATTGTGAGTTTATCAAGCGCGGCAATCCGTCCGCCCGAAAAATAGTTATGGGGCGCGACGCCCGGTTGTCGGGCCCGATGGTGGCAAATCTCGTGAGCGGCACCGTCATGGCGATGGGGCTTGACCTCGTCGACATAGGTCTCGCCACCACGCCTACCACTGAGCTCGCCGTAGTGGGCGAGAAGGCCGATGGCGGCATAATCATCACCGCGAGCCACAATCCCAGGCAATGGAACGCCCTGAAGCTCCTCAATGCCGACGGCGAGTTCCTTTCCGATGCCGAGGGCAAGCAGGTGATTGCCATCGCCGAGGCCGAGGATTTCGTATTCGCAGATGTCGAGGCCCTTGGCCGTGAGATGCACAACGACACATGGGGCGAGCGCCACATCGACATGGTGAAGGCTCTTTCCCTTGTAGACTGCAAGGCAATCGCCGATGCCGGTTTCACTGTGGCTGTAGATGCCGTGAACTCTGTTGGCGGAATCGTCATCCCGGCTCTGCTCCGCCGTCTCGGCGTCAGAAACGTGATTGAGCTCAACTGCGAGGCCAACGGCAGGTTCGCCCATACTCCGGAGCCCATTCCCGAGAACCTCACCCAGATCGCCGACCTCATGAAGGAGGGGAGGGCAGATGTGGGGTTTGTGGTAGATCCCGACGTCGACCGCCTCGCCATCGTGATGGAAAACGGCGAGATGTTTGTGGAGGAATACACTCTCGTGGCTGTAGCCGACTATGTGCTTTCCCACACTCCCGGCAACACCGTATCCAATCTCAGCAGCTCGCGCGCTCTGCGCGACGTCACCCTGCGCCACGCCTGCTCCTATGAGGCCGCAGCCGTCGGCGAGGTCAATGTGGTGAAGAAAATGAAGGATACAGGCGCCGTGATCGGAGGCGAGGGCAACGGAGGGGTAATCTATCCGGAGCTTCACTATGGCCGCGACGCTCTCGTGGGTGTGGCCCTCTTCCTCACTCTGCTGGCTAAGTCGGGTAAGAAGGTGAGCGAGCTCAAAAAGGAATATCCGGCGTATGCCATCGCGAAAAACAAGATCCAGCTCACTCCCGAGATAGACGTCGACCTCATCCTTGAGAAGATGAAGGAGAAATATGCTTCGGAGCGTGTCACCGATATCGACGGCGTGAAGATCGATTTCCCGGATTGCTGGGTCCATCTGCGCAAGTCTAACACGGAACCCATCATCCGCATCTACAGCGAGGCTCCGACAATGGAGCAGGCCGTAGCCCTCGGTGAGGATATCAAGAAGATTATCAGTCAACTGTAAATACATTTCAGGAAATGCTGAAGAAGTTTCTGTGGGGGGCGCTGTCCTCTTTCGTGGGTGCCTGGGTGGCGCTGGCGCTTTTTGTGGGCCTTGCCGTTGTGGTCGTAATCGGCATCATCGGCGGCATCGCGTCGCAGGGAGAGCCGGCAGGTATCTCCAAGGGCTCCATACTCACCGTCGAGCTCAACGGCCCTGTGTCTGAGATCGCGGTGACACCCGATTTCAATTATATGGACATCGTGAACGGCGGTATCACCAGGTCGCAGTCGCTCCTGGAGCTGACCACGGCCATCAAGGAGGCCGCCGACAACAAGCATATCGCCGCCATCTATCTCAAATGCGGGGGTATATCCGCGTCGCCTGCCACCCTTAACGCCATCCGTAAGGCCCTCGTGGATTTCCGTAAGTCCGGAAAGCCTGTCTATGCCTTCGGTGAGTCGTATTCCACTGCTGATTATTACGTGGCCAGCTGCGCCGACCGCATTTATGCCAATCCTTCCGGCATGATCAGCCTACATGGCATCGGAAGCACATCGATCTATATGAAGAATCTCTTCGACAAGCTCGGAGTCTCGTTTCAGGTGGTCAAGGTCGGAAAGTTCAAGTCGGCGGTTGAGCCCTACATTCTGGAACACATGAGCGAGCCGGCGCGTGCGCAGATCGACACGCTCTTCAACAATATGTGGGGATACATCGCTGGGGCTATCGCCGATGCGAGAAAGCTGAAGTCGTCATCGAGCATCGACTCCCTCATCGGGAGGGATTATATAATGTATGCCCCGATGGACGAATGCCGGCGTGCCGGTCTTGTCGACAGCCTCGTATATGAGCGTCAGGTCGACGGCATCCTCGCAGACCTTGTTGGCAAGAAGAAAGACGACCTCAATTTCGTGGCTCCCGCGGCGCTTACGGCCCAGACAGACTGGGGCATGGAATACGGCTCCAAGAAGCAGATCGCCCTGCTCTACGCCGTGGGCGAGATCATCGACCAGGGAGGCAACGGCACCATCGACTACACCAGTCTCGTGCCTCAGATCGTGAAGCTGGCTGAAGACGATAATGTAAAGGGCATGGTGCTCAGGGTCAATTCTCCCGGCGGCTCCGCTTTCGGAAGCGACCAGATAGGCGAGGCCCTCGACTATTTCATGAGCAAAGGCAAGAAACTTGCCGTCTCCATGGGCGACTACGCGGCTTCCGGTGGCTACTGGATATCAAGCTGCGCCGACATCATCTATGCCGACGCGCTGACCATCACCGGCTCGATAGGCATTTTCGGCCTCATTCCCAATGTGAAGGGGCTTACCGATAAGCTTGGGGTCAATTTCGAGTCGGTCAATACTGTTCCCGGTTCTGATTTCCCGACTTTGTTCGCTCCGCTCACAGAGACGCAGCAGGCAGTGATGCAGAAATATGTGGAGCGTGGCTACGATCAGTTCGTTAGCCGCGTGGCCAAAGGTCGTCACCTCTCCAAAGAGCGTGTCAGGCAGATAGGGGAGGGGCGTGTATGGGATGCCATGTCGGCCGTGAAGATCGGTCTGGTCGACTCCATCGGCGGCATCGACAACGCCGTGAGATGGGTAGCCTCGAAGTCCGGCCTCGGCGGCAGCTACGATGTGGCTGTCTATCCCAAGGCCGAGTCCTCGATCTGGGATTTCATACCGGCCACAGGTCTCAACGTTCTCGAGGAGAGCCTGTATGGAGCTCTTGAGCCCGGCGCGTCGAAATGGGTGGCCCGTCTCGGTGCGGCCCTCCTTCGCCAGACGCCCGTGCAGGCCCGCATGATGCCGGTGCGTGTCACACTCTGATCTTTCTTCGATATTTTGCAATCTACTATAAGACCCTCCCATAAGTTGAAGACCACCAAAGACAAAATAATCACTTGCGTTCTCACCCCCGTCTCGTGGATATATGCCTCCGTGATGTGGGTGAGAAACAAGCTGTTCGACATAGGTGTACTCAAGGAGGAAAAGTTTGATGTGCCTGTGGTGGGCGTCGGCAACATCACTGTGGGGGGCACCGGCAAGACTCCGCATGTGGAGTATATCGTCAGCAACCTCGCATCGGTCTATAATATCGCGGTGCTCAGCCGGGGCTATCGCCGGCGCACCAGGGGATTCATCCTCGCCAACAGCAAGAGCACACCGGAGCTTATCGGCGACGAGCCATATCAGATATATCAGAAATATGGCGTCAGGGTCCAGGTGGCTGTCTGCGAGAGCCGCCGAAAGGGCATCCGCGAGTTGCTCAAGGCATATCCCGACATACAGCTCATTGTGCTCGACGACGCTTTCCAGCACCGGTACGTAAAGCCGAAGGTATCCATTCTGCTGATGGACTACAACCGTCCGATCAACAAAGACCATATCCTGCCGCTCGGCCGCCTCAGGGAGAGCCAGTCGCAGGTGCAGCGCGCCGATATGGTGGTGGTCACCAAGTGTCCCGAGACCCTGATGCCCATCGACTACCGTCTGGTCTCCAAGGAGCTCGACCTCATGTCGTATCAGAAGCTTTTCTTCTCGCGCTTCGAGTATGGCGGCCTGATGCCCGTCTTTCCCGATGATTCCCCTTATTATGTGATGCTCGGCTCGCTGACAAGCTCCGACGGGGTGTTTCTGCTCACGGGCATAGCCCACCCGAGATACTTCGTGAGGTATTTCAAAAACTATCCGTTCAAGGTAAGGGTCAATCATTTTCCCGACCATCATGATTTCTCCCGGGCCGACCTGCAGGATATAAAGAGGAAATTCGACGGAATGCCGGGAGAGAGGAAAATCATCGTCACCACAGAAAAGGATGCGGTCAGGCTTCTCCATAATCCCTATTTCCCCAGGGAGCTGAAGCCCTTCACGTTCTATCTCCCCATCGCGGTGAAGATGGTCAACGGCCTCGACGACTCCGATTTCATAGCCCAGCTCCGCGCGGCTATCGACAAGACAGATATTATGCCTCAATCATAATAAGTAAAACCCAGATTATGGAAAATTCAATGCTCGACAAAATCCGTGTCGCCGCCGGCTACATCCGGCAGAACGTAGACAGGATCCCGACAATTGCCGTGATTCTCGGCACAGGTCTCGGCGACCTCGTAAGCCACATCGACATCAAGGCGGAGATCGACTATAAGTCGATACCCGGCTTCCCCCTCTCTACAGTGGAGGGCCACAGCGGTAAGCTGATTTTCGGCAGTCTCGGCGGCAGGTATATCATGGCCATGCAGGGGCGCTTCCATTTCTATGAGGGCTACGACATGAAGCAGGTCACATTTCCCGTGCGCGTCATGAAGGAGCTTGGGGTGGAGACGCTGCTCGTCAGCAACGCCGCCGGCGGCATGAACAAGGAGTTCCGTGTCGGCGACGTGATGATCATCACCGACCACATCAATCTTTTCCCCGAGAATCCACTGCGCGGCCGCAACGACGACAGCATGGGTCCGCGGTTCCCGGCCATGACCGAGGCTTACAGCCACAGGCTCATCGACCTTGCCGACGATATAGCGAGTGAGGACGGCATACGTCTGATGCACGGCGTGTATGTCGGCACACAAGGTCCCACTTTCGAGACTCCCGCCGAATACGAGTTCTTCCGTGTGATCGGCGGCGATGCAGTCGGCATGTCGACCGTCCCGGAGGTAATAGTGGCCAACCACGCGGGAATAGAGGTTTTCGGCGTCTCGGTAATCACCGACCTCGGTGGCAAGGATGTCAAGGAGGTGCCGACCCATGAGGAGGTGCAGCGCGCGGCCGTAAAGGCCCAGCCTGTAATGACCCACATCATACGCAGGATGCTCGAGAGGCTCTGAGCCTGCCGCGTATCGCCTGCCTATACCGACCGGACACATCTACTTCCGAAGACTGTGTCCGGCTTTTGAACTTTTTAAGCCCACCAGACATTATTACAGACAGAATATCTTATTATCCATCATATCAAATGAGTGACAATCAGACAGAAATTTCCTCACTCGGGGAATTCGGCCTCATAGAGCGGCTCACACGCGACTTCCCGCTCCGCAATTCATCCACCATCAAGGGCGTAGGCGACGACGCCGCCATCCTCGCTTTCGGCGACAAGGACGTGCTCGTCACCACCGACCTTCTTCTCGAAGGTGTGCACTTCGATCTGCATTACGTCCCCCTGAAGCATCTCGGGTATAAGGCCGCTATCGTCAATTTCAGTGATATATACGCCATGAACGGCGCGCCCCGACAGATCACCGTGAGTCTCGGTGTCTCGAGTCGCTTCACAGTTGAGCATCTCGACGAGCTTTATGCCGGAATACGTCTCGCGTGCGACATCTATGGCGTCGACCTCGTGGGGGGCGACACTTCGGCATCGACCTCCGGACTCGTGATAAGCATTACGTGTCTCGGTGAGGCGGAGAGGAAGGATGTGGTGAGGCGCGACGGCGCGAAGGAGACCGACATTATATGCGTCAGCGGAGACCTCGGCGCGGCCTACATGGGTCTGCAGCTCCTGGAGCGCGAGAATGTGGCGGCCGCCGGGCGTGGCTCCGATTTCCAGCCCGATTTCTCCGGTAAGGAATACATTCTCGAACGCCAGCTGAAGCCGGAGGCCCGCAAGGATGTCATCGAGGCGCTCAGGGCAAACGGTATTAAGCCGACGGCGATGATGGACATCAGCGACGGCCTCTCGTCGGAGCTCCTCCATATCTGCAAGGCTTCCGGAGTGGGATGCCGCGTGTATGAAGACAAGATTCCGATCGACTACCAGACAGCGGTAATGGCCGAAGAGCTCAACATGAATCTCGTCACCGCCGCCATGAACGGCGGGGGAGAGTAAAAAGGGCCCCTCAGCATTTATT
>OGQO01000847.1_pt1 | contig 30551 bp, 26 predicted proteins | sample 1553241 | NCBI WGS metagenome assembly OGQO01 (sample SAMEA2579933, study PRJEB22360) | human gut metagenome | biome: human gut; feature: human-associated habitat; material: faeces | place: Denmark | collected 2008/2010
TACGCATATATGATCAGCGCCGGAAAACTTGTGTTTTCCGGCGCTGATCATATATGGTTGGGATTGCTGTAGAATGGCGGATATCGGTAAATCATAACGCCGCTAAAACCCATAGGCGGAAATTCAAGATATGCATATTATATGACTTTCTTGAATTCATAAGTCCAGATGCGTCCTGATCCATCTGTCCTTTGCAGTATAAGACGCTTGCTGTCTTGTGAAAGAATCTTGAAAACGATGTCTGACTCGTTGCCAAATCCCATGATGGCCGGAAATTCGCCCTCTGATGGATCGCCTTGTAGCCTCAGAGTGCTGTCTGTTGTCTCCCAGCGTCCGTAGATTTCTTTCCCATCAGCCAGCCCCATGTTGAAGAGGGAGCTTTGGAAGCTCATGAATACCGGATTGGCATTGTCGGCATTCACATCATAAGCGTCGAGTCGCTCTCCGTCGATATCTATGGTCTCAAGTATCCATGAGCCGAAATAGTGGCCTATATTTCCTCCAGGCTGTGTGCAGCCCAGCAGGAATGTAGACAATATCAACGATAATGTCAACGTCAAGGTCGTTTTAGCAATGATTGAGTATGGTTTCATTTTGTTTTCCCTAAAGATATTATATTGTCGTATGTTAGACCCACCATCACGGCGGCCGCGTTGGTCGGGCAATTCCCCCGGTCGAGTGCGATCTGGCAATTCAGCGACAGACCTTTCAACGATGCCGGTCGCCATTTCGCTTCCAGCATACAGCTGTTGGCCTGCATAGGGTATGCGAGGGCCATTGAGTTGGCCATGCCCCATGCTTTTCTATGATTATATTTCAGCCTCCAGTCGATTTGGCTGCCCACGCAGCCTTCTACCGCGACATGGATGCCGCGCACTCTGCTCGCCTTGATAGTGGGGCTACCGTCAAGATTGTAGATCGTACCCATCACCATGGGAGTGCCGATGGTCATTCCGTAATTGGTGTATGGGCGGTAATACCAGCTGTTGTAATAATTGTCGTGGCCTTTCACGCTCATGTGGAGATTACTGTCGGGGTGGTCAACTTCCGCCCATGTCAGCGGGCCGCTTTGATGGGTAAAGTCGAGATACTCCACGACCGCGCCGTTGATCCACCATCTCTTCGAGCTTTTATACTCAATACCCCACAGACCGTCCCAGCCATTGTTTTTAAGCAATCCGGATCCGTCTTCCCAAAACCATTCGAAATAAGCCCGGAGCTCATCTCCGTTGCGCAAACGATAACGGGCCGCGCCGTCCCAGGACCCCTTATGGTCGCCTACCTTATATCCCTCGCGGTCGCTGTCGAGAGGCAGCAGCATATCGAAAAAGTCCCGGATGCCTCCGTAATTGTCGATGGTCTTGATCAATAGTCCATCATCGTATTGATAGCTTTTGCCTCCGAAAAGGCCTGTCATCTGAAATCCGAACAGAAAATTGAAATTCTTGTCGGGATTGGTCTGCAGATATAAGCGTTTGTAGGTCCATAACGGAGACGGGCATATCTGCCCGTTACGGTATGAGAAATGATTCTCCACCCATTTCTTATCGAAAAACTTTCCGTAGCTCAAGGCGAGGTCTATCTGGACCCATTTATTGGTGAATGGGATGTCTTGAAATCCGACGAATCCTATTCTCACCTCCGGTATGCCCCTGGCATTGCCGCTCCAGGTCACGTCTCCGCTGGTGAGGTCCTGATTGAGCAATGCCGACCCTCTGTCTTTCATTCCTATCCCCAGATAGAGACATCGGTATTTCAATTCGCCATACAGTTGCTGAATCCATATCGGAGTGGGGCGCTGGCTGTTGTCTGCCACAAGGCGATGGCCTGCCCGGTCCCATCTCTGATAGTCGACAGATGACTGGAGCCCCCCGTAAGCTTCTATTCCCCAGGCGAAGTCAAATTTCTTGTCGAGATTCAATGAGTCGGACACGCCGATGTTGAGCAGTAGATTTTTTGATTGCGTTAATGTTCCTCCTCTGTTGGACGCCATATAGAACGGAGCGAATTCATTGCTCCCGTATGAGGCACACAAGCCGCCGGTTGTGTTGATCTGGTATTGGGACATGCAGGTCAGGCTACCCGTTATAAGCAGGATGCCGGCTATGAAAAGCTGTAAAGGTCGCGTCATGATGGTTGGTAATTTTGTGCGAAGTTACTCAAATTTTTCTTATCCTGCAATATTGGAGACGCTTTGAGGTTATATATTAAGGAGTAGCCGGAATCAGGCGTAAGTCTCCCTGCCCCGATTTCAGCATCGGTTTGGCAGCTAAGATGAAATTTTGTAATTTTGTGCATTGATTGAATCACCTGCATAAGAACACAATCATAAAGGATGAAAATAAGATATAAAGTAGCGGTGCTTGCGGCTGTGGCTGTTTCTCTGTTAGGAGTCACCAGCTGTTCTACACCCAAGAATGTGGCCTATTTTCAAGACATCACCGACAGCGCTGTGATCCCTGTCAGCGATTTGAAAAGTATCACCATCCGGCCGGGAGATAAATTGTCGATAATAGTGAAGTCGAAAGATCCCGCGTTGTCGGAGCTGTTCAATCTGGCAGTCACCGCAAGTCGAGTCGGAGCGCAGTCCAACCCCACCGGCGGCGCAGCGCGCAGCTATCTCACAGGCAACGAGGGCGTGGGAAATTATACTGTAACTCCAAAAGGAGACATCGATTTTCCGGTCCTGGGCAGTCTGGTGGTAGCCGGCATGACGCGTAGCGAGCTGGCCGGCTTCATCAAGGGTGAGCTGATGGGCAGGAATCTTCTTAAGGATCCCGTGGTAACTGTGGAGTTTATGAATATGGGAATATCCGTTATCGGCGAGGTGGCCTCACCCGGACGCTATGATGTGAACCTCGACAACCTGACTCTTCTGGATGCCCTGTCATTGGCCGGCGACCTCACCATTCAGGGACAGCGCGACAATATCAAGGTGATGAGGCGTGAGGCGGATGGCCTCCATACTTATGTCGTGGATATCACTAATATGGAGAAGACCCTCTCGTCTCCGGCCTATTCCCTCCAGCAGGGCGACATCATTTATGTGGAGCCAAATGGAGTGAAGAAGCGTGAGACCAGTGTCAATGGCAATACGGCGTTGTCGGCCTCGTTCTGGGTGTCGGTGGCATCCCTTCTCACATCTGTAGCCGTGCTGATATTTAAATGATCCTTCCTTTTGTAATTGACAATCAGATGAGAAATGATATGAATCTGGCTGCCCAGACATCATCCGACAAGGTTGAATTGTTTTCATTCAAGAAATTTTTTGAGAGTTGCAAGACCAGATGGCTATGGTTTGTGGTCTCGCTGGCGGTTTGCCTCTCAATAGCGTTTTTATATGCGTATACCCGTCAGCCGGTATATGAGCGCAGCGAGGAAATCCTTATAAAGGACCAGGATGGAGGTGGGAGCATTGCCGATATATCCAGCGCTTTCTCTTCATTGGGATTGGTGTCGAACAATACAAACGTCTACAATGAGCTGATATCCCTGACATCCCCTGCCGTAATGGGAGAGGTCGTGGAGAGGCTTCATCTCGACATGAACTACACCACACGAAAAGGGCTGCATCCGCAGACTCTCTATGGCACAACCCTTCCGGTTGTCGTGTCGATGCCAGACCTTGACAAGCAGCAGAGCGCAGGGTTCACCATGATGATAATGCCCGACGGAAGCCGTAAGCTATCTAAATTCTATCTGATGACTCCCGATGGGAAACAGAGTTTCGACAAGGAGATCCAGATAGCGCCTAATGTGAAAAAGACAGCGACACCCATCGGCCATGTGGTTATGGAAACCAATCCGTTCTATTCGGGTGAGAAAATTGAAGAGCCATTGAAGATCAAGGTCGGACGTGTAGGGCTGCAGTATACTATTGAATCTTACAGTCATAAGTTGAATGGAGATCTCGTAGACCAGGATGCCGATGTCATTGAGCTCAGTATCAAGGATGTGTCGCCTCAACGGGCTGTGGACGTGCTCAACACCGTCGTAGATGTTTATAACGAGAACTGGATAGAAGACAAGAATAAACTGGCAAAAGCGACATCCGCCTTCATCGATGAGCGTCTGCAACTGATCCAGCAGGAGCTTGGCGTCGTGGATACCGACATCACAGACTATAAGACCAAGACCATGATTCCGAGTCTGGAGGCATCTGTGATTCAAATGATGGAGGAAAGCAGCGAACTCACGGCAGAAAGCTTGAAGATCACAAATCAGCTTGCCATGGCATCCTACCTCAAGCAGTATCTTAATGACCCTGCGCACAAATTCGATGTCATTCCGGTGAATGTCGGAACAGGCAGTGAGGCGCTTGCAAAACTTATAGACCAGTACAATACGATATTATTCCAGCGTAACAATCTTGTGGCGTCTTCTTCCGTCAACAATCCTTTGGTGAAAGACTATGATACTCAGCTCTCCGGGATGCGAGACGGAATCGAGAAAACACTGAGGGCCGATATGAGCTCTATGGAGGCTGTGTTGAGAAACACCGGATCCGTGCAAGGGAAAAACCAAAGCAAGATTCGTGAGAATCCCTCTCAGCAGAAATACCTCAGAAACGTAGAGCGCCAGCAGAAGGTGAAGGAGGAGCTTTATCTCTATCTGCTTCAGAAGCGTGAGGAGAACGAGCTCGGCCAGACATTTACCGCCTACAATACACGCATCATCACTCCTCCGACAGGCGGTCTGGATCCGGTATCTCCCAAAAAGATGCTCATTATGTTCGTTGCCTTTGTGCTTGGTTTGGCCATACCAGGAGTGTTCATATACATTATGGAGTCGAACGACACAAAAATTCGTGGCCGCAAGGATCTCGAGACGCTGCCGCTGCCGTTTGCCGGAGAGATTCCGAGAGTGGGCAAGAAGAAGCGCCTCAAGGTCGACACAGGCGGTAAGAAGAAAAAGAAAGACACCGCGCCCCTCGCTGTGGTGCAGGAAGGGAAACGCGATGTGGTCAACGAGGCTTTCCGCGTGGTGAGAAGCAATATAGATTTCATGAAGGGGAAAGGCTCCGACACCCAGGTGTGGATGGTCACTTCATTCAACCCCGGCAGCGGCAAGTCGTTTGTCTCCTACAACCTCGGCCTCAGCTTCGCCATCAAGGGTAAGAAGGTGCTCCTGATCGACGGCGACCTTCGCCACGGCTCCACCTCCATGTATGTCGGCTCCCCGTCGAAAGGTCTCAGCACCTATCTGCGTGAGCTCACCGACGACTGGGGTTCCCTCGTGAAGCATTCAGCCGACAACGCCAACCTCGACATCCTCCCGGCAGGCTCGCTGCCTCCCAACCCCGCAGAGCTTCTCGACAACGGGCGTCTGCCGGAGTTGCTGGCCGAGGCTAAGAAGCATTACGACTATATATTCATCGACTGTCCGCCGGTCAACATCGTGGTCGATACCCAGGTGATCGACACTATGATCGACCGCACGCTCTTCGTGGTGCGCGCCGGACTGCTTGAGCGCTCGGCCCTCGACGAGCTGACGATGTTCTACAACGAGAAGCGCTACAAGCACATGAGCGTAATACTCAACGGCACCGACACCACCCACAGCGGCTACCATGTATATGGCAACTACGAGAGCGTGGAGGCTGCGAGATAATCTGTTTGTAATTATCAATAGAAAGGAGAAAGGCTGATGTGGCCGTTTAAATCTGTAAAAAGTCTGAAGGCATCGGGCATCTTCGAGGGATTCACCGACTGGCATTCCCATATTCTTCCCGGAGTCGACGACGGCATCAAGACGCTCGACGACTCCCTGAAGGTGCTGGAGGCCTACGAGCAGCTCGGCTTCCGAAAGGTGTGGCTCACTCCCCATGTGATGGAAGACTATCCCAACTCCCGGGAAAACCTAATGCCGGTGTTTGAAGAGCTCCGAAATGCCTGGAAAGGCAATGTGGAGCTTGCCCTCGCCTCGGAGAATATGCTTGACACCGCTTTCGAGTCGAACCTGCGCGACAATACGTTTCTTCCGATCGGAGACGCAGGCGACCATCTGCTCTTCGAGACCTCGTATTTCACTCCCCCCATGGAGATGGAGGAGATGGTGGAAGGCATCATGAAGGCAGGCTATTTCCCGATCCTCGCCCATCCGGAGCGCTACCGCTATATGGAGAAGGACGATTATGAGAAATGGAAGGGACTCGGCGTGAAGTTCCAGGCCAATCTCACTTCTTCTGTCGGCGCCTATGGCGAGCAGGCCATGAAGAAGCTCGAATGGCTGCTGGAGAAAGGGATGGTCGACCTTGTCGGCACCGACGTCCATCGTCTTGACTCCGTTCTGGCCTGGATCGAGAAGTCGCCTAAGAAAAACGACGTGCTGGAAAGGATTCACGAGATAGCCCGGCATCCGCTTGAAATCTGATAGTGTAATACAATCGGAACAGATAAGACCGATGGCCCAGTCACTACGTAAAGAAGTCTTTAATGGTCTGATATGGAGTTTCGTCGAACGATTCTCCGGTCAGATTTTAGGTTTCGTGGCTGTAGTCATAATGTCTCGTTTGCTCTCGCAGGCGGAATACGGCCTGGTGGGAATGATAATGATATTTATCGACATTGCCCAAGGATTGGTGGATTCAGGCATAAGTCAGGCGTTGATAAGGAAGCAGGACAGAAGCCAGATCGACAGTTCCACTACATTTTATTTCAATCTGGTGATGTCAGGCTGTCTTTATCTCATATTGTTTTTTACCGCCCCTATGATAGCGAGGTTCTATAATCAGCCTATATTAGTGCCGTTGGTGAGGGTGGTGTCGATAAGTGTGCTTATAAATGCGTTGATTGTAGTTCAGAGGGCATTGCTCACCATAAGGATTGATTTCAAGACCCAGGCGAAAGCCTCTGTGATTGGAGCGGCTGTTTCAGGAGGTATTGGAATATATATGGCATATAATGGCTATGGCGTATGGTCGATAGCGGTCTATCAGCTCTCAAATCTTTTCATATCGGGAATACTTATCTGGTGTTTTGCCCGTTGGTTTCCCTCATTCTGCTTTTCCTGGAGTTCTTTTAGGTCGATGTTCCGATTTGGAGTAAATCTGACAGTCGCAGGCTTAATGCACACCATATACAATGACTTGTATCTTGTCTTTATCGGGAAGATTTATAATGCCGCTGCCTTAGGAAGCTATACGCGGGCCCATCAGTTTGCCGCATTGCCGTCAAGCAATCTCAACGGTATACTGCAGCGGGTCTCATACCCGGTGTTATGTAGATTTCAAGATGACAGTGACAAGCTGCGAGAGACACTGAGAAAATTTATGCGTCTGACCGTGTTCGTGGTGTTCCCATTGATGACAGGGCTTTCGATGCTGGCGCAGCCTCTCGTGGTGGTGCTTATGGGAGAACGTTGGCTCTTGTCGGGAGTGCTTCTTCAGATCATATGTTTAGCCTTGATGTGGATTCCGGTCGATTCCCTTAATGTTAACCTCCTGCAAGTCGTGGGACGCACCGATCTTTTCCTGCGGATTGAAATAATCAAGAAGGCAGTAGGCATCGGAGTGATAGCGGCCACAGTGCCTTTCGGACTTCAGGTTATATGTTGGGGACAGGTGGTAAATCAGTTTATAGTCATAATAATTGATACGTATTACACTGGCAAATTCATTAATTATGGATTTAAAAGGCAGCTCACCGAATTCCTTCCCACAATATGCTATTGCCTGATAATGGCCGTAATGATGTGGTTGGCGACAAATTGGATTTTCAGCAATCTGCTAAAGCTTATAGTCGGTATCTGTGTAGGGATAATATGTTATTGGATAATCGCTAAAATCACAGGCTCGGCCGATTTAAGGGAAATTAAGACTATAATCGCGAATAAAGAAACTATACAGGAATGATATATCTTGCAATTTTCATAGGACTTCTGATTCTGATATATTATTATGATTGGGGAGGCCATTATAAAGAGCGGCTTTTCTGGTTTGTTCTGACATTGGTAATCATGATATGTGTCACTGGATTACGCTATCGTATCGGCACAGACTCCATTAGGTATGAAAATGAGTATAAAGAGTATCCGACTTTAGGGGAACTTAAGGCTGAGCATTTTAAAAGCACACGCTATGCTCCGCTTTATATATTATTCAATTCTCTGTGTCGCACCATAACACCTGAATTCATGCTTGTGCAATTCATGGTATCGATTTTTATCAACTCTGTTGTTTTCTGGTTTCTTTATAAGAATACACGTCATATATTTTTCGGAGCCTTTCTTTATTATATATTCCTATATCTTAATCTTAATACGGAGGTTCTCCGCGAGGCTATGGCTGTGGGTATGTTTCTGCTATCATGGCCGTTTTTCCAAAAAGGGAGATGGTGGGCATATTATCCGATTATAGCGGTGGCGTGTCTTTTCCATGTCTCGGCTTTCGTGTTGTTGCTTCTTCCGGTAGTCACGATACCTGGGATTAGATATTTTTTCACTTTCGGAAAGCGCACGTGGATTATCTGCATAGTATTACTTGGCCTTACCTTTGCGGTCAAAGCGTATTTCTTCGATTTTATCCAGGTGATTGCCCTGACTGAGAACATGGCGGAGAGAGCCGAAGTCTATTCAAAGAAAGACATCGGCGGAGCCATATTCAATTTCTTTGGATTTATCTCCCAGTTCATCAGAGTGATTATATATCCTTTGATCGCGATGCTTTTCATTCAGAGGGCAAGGAAGGCTGCCCACGAGAGAATCAACGACAAGAAGGAAATGGTGTCATTGGTATCGGTCTATTTTGGTATAATGACGATTGGCATTGCGATTCTTCTCAGATATAACAATTATTTTCTGCCTTTTTCATTTATAGTAATATCCAACTGGGCCTTTTCGAACTTACACTTTCATAAAAAGACCTATCGGCTTAAACTGTTTTATTGGTCGTTGATTTTTCTTCCGCTTGTGTCGGTTCAGATATATTCCGCCTATTTTGCAAATTTCAATTCAAGCGGCACTTTGAAGGCTTATATGGTCTATTATCCATATTATCACAGACTCGATCCCCAGGAAGATCCTGATAGAGAGAGCTTGATACGCTATAACCGTCGCATTTGATATAGGAGCTCATGCCATTTTGGGATGATGACATCTGCGGAGAATCTCGTGCTGCTCTTCAATGCATTGGCCGCAATCTTGACTCTTAATGCTTCATTTTCCATCAATTCTGCAATTCTTGAATAATAGGAATCGAGATTGAAAGGTTCTACAAGATAACCATCGATTCCATCGGTTACGATGTCGCTTGCTGAGTCAAATGAATTGAACACTATCGGGATGCATCCATTCTGCTGGGCTTCTGTGATGGTTAGGGGAAATCCCTCGTAGCTTGAGGCCATGAGCAATATTGAGGCTTCCTTGTAGAACTGAAGTGGATTCCTGCGCCCTTTGAATATGGCTCGTGTGAGGTTTAGTTGTCCATGTGCGTATTCCTCCAGTTTTTCTGCATCCCGTCCGTCACCTACAATGTCGAGAGTCCAGCCATTGAATTCCGGCCTGCTTTCGATTTTTTTCCAGATTTCGAGTATCATGGTTATGTTCTTGGGATTGTCTTCAAGACGTCCGACCACAAGAACTTTCCTTTTTTTGAGATTTCTCAAGTCAAGCCCCTTTTGCTGATTGAAGGTGAGCATATTGGGGATTATGCGAAATTTGCTTATGTCATCAAATCTTCCGAAGCGGGCAAAGCTCCTGATAAACTTACCCGACAGAAGCACTGTCGCATCGGAATCCTCATAAATCTTACGATATTTATTGTGGATATCGAATTTGCGGTAGACTCTGAATGGATAGGCGAATAGACTCAATACGTTTTTTAATCCTTCTCTTGTTAGTCCAAGATGACGGATTATATCTTTTATGTCGGCACCGATCATATCGGTCCCGGGAGAATAGTGATGTGCGAAAATCAGACTGCATGATCTTCCGCTTGCCGAGATGGCTTTCCGTAAAAACGAGGCATGGTAGAAATTGCTTTGGTTCAGGATAATGTCGATATCGTTGTCCTTGATGTATTTTGCCAGAGCCTTCGTGTCATTGCGTTTGATTTTCACGTTCCGTTTAAATATGTGTGCTGAATCCGGAGCGTTATATGGATTTAGGTTGTAGAATGCGAAGCAGGTGTGTCCATAGCGGGTAGACAGTTCAGTGGCAAGACGGCTGCTGATACGTTCGATACCTCCACCCTCCGGCAATATTTTAAATGTTGTGAAGAAAAGGATATTCATTTTTTAATTAGATCTGTTGGGAGTTCAGACCAGCAAGTTAATGTTTAATGGTACGGTGGTTTGCGGTTATATCTTCAATCAGGTTGAGCCATTTGTTGATTATTCTTGAAATCTCAAATGACTGCGATTTGGCGTATGCATTTTGCTGCATGACATTCAGATTATCTGGATTCTCGACAAGCCGGACTATGGAATTAATGAATGCTTCCTTGTCAAGTGGCTGTATGTTGTGTCCCTCTTTGCCGTCTGTCACAAGATCGGATAATGCGTTAAAGGAATTGTAGCATACGGGCACACATCCATATGACATGGCTTCAAGCAGAGACATTGGGAAACCTTCATGATCCGAGACAAGCACGATTATGGAGGCTTTGCGCAAATATGGGTTTACATCGTTCTTATATCCTGTGAAGTGGATATTTTCAAGATGGCGTCTGTCGGCTTCTTCCCTGCAAGTCGGGAGTGCATCCCCATCTCCCACGATGGTGAGGTGCCACGATGGGATTCTGACCGAGAGGACTTCCCAGATATCTATAAGTCTGGAGACTTTTTTCTGCAATTCGGCCACGCGTCCGACATACACGATGCTATGCTCCTTTGCTGTGATGTCTAAAGACTCAGGCTCGTGGATGAAGTTTGGTATAGCCACGATGGAGGTTCTTTCGATGTGTTTACCGGACTTCCGATACAGACTGTCTATATATGTGGGTGAAAGCACCACCATCCTGTCACTGAGACGAACTGTCTGCTGTAGGCCCCTTCTGAATCTGCGATGCATTATCCCTCTGTATATCGGCCATAATGTGGTCTTGACGGCCGCTTTTAGCCGTGGGTCTGTGCCGGGCAACGGCTTCGATACTTTGGTGGCGTGCGCGGGGTCGTTGTGCAGAACGGAAATTATCTTGATATTTGATATGCCGCGTGCCTTTCTCAGAAGCGGATTGAGGAAGTGAAAGCATCCCTGATTTATGATGATGTCGGTCTCTCGGGATCTGAGGCAGTTAAGAAAGAAAGCTGAATCATGAATGTCGAAGACATTTACAATTTCCACACCTTCCACAAAATGATAGGCGTCTGCAGGTGCATTGCCTCTCCTGCCATAGATCGTCACCCTATGGCCCCGTATGGTCAATTCATTGGCTAATAGCGCCGTTATCCTTTCTATACCCCCGTAATTGGGAAAGCAATCGAGAAGGAAGAGTATGTTCATGGTCGGCTTGGCTTGCGGTAGATAATTGATTTTACTAATTCCTTCAATCTCATTCCTCCGATGCGGAGGAGCAGTTTTCTGCCGATACGTCTGGCAGGAGATTGCCAGCTTTGGGAGAAATGATGTATCGACTGCGTGTTGGGCGTAATTCTTAATTTAGCGTCTATGGTCGATATCGGACAGAAATAGTCTACCGGATAGATAGTGAATCCCTCGGTTTCCACCGGTTTCTCTATTCTCTCAGGCAGGAAATGATTTCTAAGTATCTTTGTAGTGTGTGTCACAACCGTGTCGTATGCCTGCTGGCCTTCGGAATTCGTGAATGCCAACTTATCGTAGTAATCGAGGATTTCCTTTAAAAGGCTCATGCCGGCGACGGCTCCTAAGCCAAGACCGGGATTCACGATGGCCGGATTGCCGGGCGTGGTGGTCTCGCATCCCATGAAGGGGCCATGTGCTATCAATGGGCTCATGTCTTTGATCACTTCCACGTCTGTGTCGAAATATACACCTCCCTCATGATATAATATGTAAAAGCGCGCATAGTCGCTCACAAATGCATATTTCCCGGCCGTGTATGCGTCTCTTGTATAACTGTTGGAGTCGATGTTGAAATTCGTCTCATCCCACCGTTTGATTTCATAATCGGGGAGGAGCCTGTGCCAGGACTCAAGACACTCCAATGCGGATTTCGGAAGAGGTTTTCCTCCGAACCAACAATAATGTATTACTTTAGGAATAGTCATCGCTTTTTATGGCATGTTCCCTTATTTATGAGGAGGTCGATGATTTCGTCATATTTCTTTATGACAAAATGTATGTCGAATATGTTTTTAGCCTTCAGATGGGAATTTGAAGCCATCTGTCGGCGTTTCTCGGGGCTATCGGTAATCACTTTAAGCATACACGATGCCAAATCGTGTGGGTCTTTGATTTTAGACAGGTATCCGTTGATGCCGTCTTCCACAAGCTCTTTGCATCCGGGTATGTTGCTTGCGATACATATACGGCCCATTGCGCAGGCCTCCATCAATGACCGGTTGCATCCTTCGTGATGGCTGCTGATCACCACGATTGTGCCTTCTCTGCCTACATATTGCGTGACATCGTCTGTCTCGCCTAGATATGTGATGAAGCCGGAATCATGGTCTCTCCTCATTATCTCGGATGGAACTCGCATTGGACTTGCCTCGTCGAGCGGCCCCAATAGCTCGATTTTTATGTCGGGATATTGCTGCCTTACGATTTTTGCAGCGTCTACGTATTCGGTGTAGCCTTTGTCGTACAGCACACGAGACACCATAAGAAATCGCACCTTGTCGTAACTGTCTTTCACCAATGGATATTCATCAAGATCCACTCCTTCTCCACCATTGAATAGGATAAGGTTGTCGCGTGTGGCGAAGCCGTTGTCAAGAAGTGTCGCGTTGTTCGACTCATTCAGCACTATCACCTTGTCTGCTTTCTTCACTCCAAATTTGTATAGGAGTCTCACAAGCTTATGCTTCAGGGTGTTGCCGGCAAAAGAGTATCCAAGACCTGCAACCACGGCCACGACTTTTATATTAAGTAGGTGTGCCGCAATTGATCCGTAGATATTAGGCTTGATGGTATATAGGAACACAATATCGGGACGTGTCTTTTTGAATATGCGGAGTAATGCATTGAAATAGACTATGTCGCTGAAGGGATTGGAGCTGTTGCGGTCCATGTCGACGGGATAAACGGCAAGATATGACGGCACCTTATCCATAATGGTGTCATCACATGTCGACTCAGGAACCACCACTCCGGTTTCCCAGCCTAAATCATGAAAATGCTGCGCAATATGGCCACGGAAATTCAAAAACTGTTGAATCGTGTTATCGCAGAATAATATTTTCATAACTAAATCGTTGTGTTCTTTTCATGCGGTTAGGATATGGAGATGAGGCTGACATCCTAATGTTTTAACGGAATTCTGTGTGAAAAATTGAATATGGTGTTAATTTAATTTTCTGCAGGGGCGACCGGCTGCATCCCCTGATGATCATACGTCTTTAGGTTTCAGGCTTAAGGTGTCCCGGGGCTCTGCTATATAGCATGGAAGCGATTTAAACTCTTCTTTGCCGGCAAACGATATCCCGTCGAGTAGGCCTTTCACCATCTGGCAGAGAGGCCCTAGCCCGCCTTGTCTGAATCCTGCCGCCAGATGTGCCGGCATCATCCATAGAAATTGAAATCCAAATGCCACACGGCATTTAATGCGCATCTTTCTTGAATGGGGATATGCGTCCAGACATGTACGCCGCCACACCAGATAGCGGGCCATGCTCCTTTTGCGTAGCCGGTCCGGGTCTCGCTTATATAGTCCGCTTGAGGTTTTGGAGTCGCGGTGTTCACATCCGCTTGCAAACATCATACCGAGTCTCTTCTTGTTCTTTACCAATTTATTGAACAGTATCTGGTCGTCTCCGTACGCGAATCCGAGTCTGTCAATCCAGAGCTCATCTTCATAATGCATCTCGTGAAATGAGCTCAGCCTCCATAACGATGCGGGACCTGCGCCGCTTTCGGCAGGATACCATGGCTTCTCTATGCGGTGGAGATAGCTGAAGGTGCTTCCGCAGTTCACCTTGATCGCTTTGTCTTCACTGAAATGTGGCAATGTGAAATTTGTTAACGCCGAATATATTCTCGATGGCAATGGATCGCTCTGGATATGAAATGTATCGGCAACCACACAATCGAGTGAATTCCGGGTCAGAACATCAAGCATTTTTGCTGCGCTATCAGGCTCGAGCGTCACGTCATCGTCGAGCATTAGGAGATATTGACTCTCGATTTCTGAATAGGGGAGCACACGTTGCCTCATCATCCCCTTCTCGACTTCGACATATATCTCGTTGCCAACGCGAAAGCTGGGCCTGTCATATCCTTTGGCTATATAGATCACCACTTTGTCTGGAAGGACAGTCTGAGAAAATATAGATTCAAGTTCAAGACGCAACACCGGAGATGTGCCTAATGTGCGAATTGCAACAGAATAACCTGGCATGATTTAGCAGAGGTGACAGTGAATGATAGGCACGGAGCGGGACATACTGCTGTCTCGCTCCGCGCATTTGAAAATTGTGGGTCTGGTTACTCGGCTTTGCCTTCGGAGCCGAGCACGTTGATGATCTTGTGCTTGTAGAGACGTTCCATCTCGTCGCGTGCCGGGCCGAGGTATTTGCGCGGGTCGAACACATCGGGATGGTCGTGGAATTCCTTGCGGACGGCGGCTGTCATGGCCAGACGGCTGTCGGAGTCGATGTTGATCTTGCAGACGTCCATCTTGGCTGCCTTGCGGAGCTCGTCTTCGGGGATGCCGATGGCGTCGGGAAGCTTGCCGCCGTATTCATTGATGATGTCTACATATTCCTGAGGCACGGAGGATGAGCCGTGGAGCACGATGGGGAAGTCGGGGAGCTTGGCCTCGACAGCCTCAAGCACATTGAATGCCAGAGGCGGGGGCACGAGGCGTCCGGTCTTCGGGTCGCGTGTGCACTGCTCCGGTGTGAATTTGTAGGCGCCGTGTGATGTGCCGATGGAGATGGCGAGGCTGTCTACGCCGGTGCGTGTCACGAAGTCGATCACTTCCTCCGGGTCTGTGTAGGTGTGGTGGTCGGCGCTCACTTCGTCTTCCACGCCGGCGAGCACTCCGAGCTCGCCCTCTACTGTGACGTCATATTTGTGGGCATAGTCCACTACTTTCTTTGTGAGGGCCACGTTCTCCTCGTAGGGGAGGTGGGAGCCGTCGATCATCACCGATGAGAAGCCATGGTCGATGCAGTCCTTGCAGAGCTCGAATGTGTCGCCGTGGTCGAGATGAAGCACGATCTGGGGATGCTCCCAGCCGAGCGACTTGGCATATTCCACAGCACCCTGGGCCATGTAGCGGAGAAGGATCGGGTTGGCGTAGTTGCGGGCGCCCTTCGACACCTGGAGGATCACCGGCGACTTGGTGTCGGCGGCAGCCTTGATGATGGCCTGAAGCTGCTCCATGTTGTTGAAGTTGAAAGCGGGGATGGCGTAGCCGCCATGTACGGCCTTCTTGAACATCTCGCGGGTGTTGACGAGGCCTAACGATTTGTAGTCTACCATGATAATCTAAACGTTTATTTATATTTGGATGTCGCTTGGGCATCCGAATGGTGTTGTCGGTGTGTTTGCGTAAACGCTCCGGTTTCGGCTCCGCCGACGCAGGGCGATTACTTGTCTAACTGTTTGGTGCTTGTTTTGTCTCACAAAAGTAATATAATTCTCCAATAATTCCAAATATAAGGGAATTTTGACTTGAAATCTCTTTTTGATGGCCACAAATCAACCATAATTACAAATTTTATTGTATCTTTGTAGGCTTTGGAGTGTCAAGGCTGCATATCGGCTATGATACATTCGACAATTAAAACTCTCGAAACAAGATTATTCGACTCTAATGAAGATATTTCCCTCATCGGTGATTCCCGAGATCGACAAGGCTACCTGCGAGGTTCAGAATATTGACTCCGTGGAGCTTATGGAGCGCGCCGCCTCCGAGGTGAGCTGTGAGATCATATCCCGTTTCCTTCCCGGCAAGCGCATCGTGGTGATCGCCGGCCCCGGCAACAACGGCGGCGACGCCCTCGCGGTGGCCCGCATGCTTTTCGAGCAGGGCTACCGCAAGCTCGTGGTCTTTCTCTTCAACATCAAAGGGAAGCTTTCCCACGACTGCCAGCTCCAGCTCGAGAAACTCATACCCCTCGAGGGAATCGATTTCACCGAGGTGAAGAGCAAGTTCAACCCTCCTTTTCTCGGCGAGAGCGACGTGGTGGTCGACGGCCTTTTCGGCTCCGGTCTCCGGCAGCCCCTTCAGGGAGGCTTCGTAGCCCTTGCCAGATATATAAATGAATCAGGGGCATACGTAATATCTATCGACACCCCTTCCGGGCTCTTCGGAGAGTGGAACGAGAACGCCAACCGCCGCGATATGGTGCATGCCGACCTCACCCTCGCCTTCCAGACGCCGCGACTCTCCTTCTTCTTCGAGGAGAACGCCGACGTGGTGGGTGAGTGGAAGCTTCTCGACATCGATCTCGACGACCGGAAGATGAAGGAGATTCCCTCCGAATTCATGCTGGTGGAGGCCCGGAGCGTGCGCCCCCTGCTGAAGCCCAGGCCTCTCTTCAGCAACAAGCGGGACTTCGGCTCGGCGTTGATCTTCGCCGGGAGCACCGGCATGATCGGTGCCGCGGTTATGGCCGCCAGAGCCACCCTCAAGACGGGCGCCGGCCTTGCCACCGTACACAGTTGCCGCAACGCGCTGCAGGTGCTCCAGACGGCTGTGCCGGAGGCGATGTTCGAGCCTGACCGCAACGAGCATTTAATCACCGACATGACCGTGCATCATCCCCATCAGGTGATAGCCGTCGGTCCCGGCATCGGCACCAACGAAGTGACCTCCAATGCTCTCGAGAGCCTGCTGCTCAACTGCAAGACCCCGCTCGTGCTCGACGCCGACGCCCTCAACTGCATAGCCCGCAAGCCTTCGATGCTCACCCAGATTCCCGCCCAGTCGATCATCACCCCGCATGCCGGAGAGTTCGACCGCCTCTTCGGTGATCACTCCTCGCAGGAGGCACGCCTGCGTAAGGCCATCGACATGGCGAAATACTACAACATCATAATCGTGCTGAAGGGTCATTACACCGCCACCGTGCGCCCCACCGGTAAGGTCTATTTCAATTCCACCGGCAATCCCGGCATGGCCACGGCCGGAGCCGGCGACGTGCTTACCGGAGTGATCACCGCACTGCTCGCCCAGGGCTACCGCCCGGAGCATGCCGCCACCGTGGGCGTGTTTATCCACGGTCTCGCCGGCGACATAGCTGCCGAGGAGAAGGGTGCCTACGGCATGACGGCCTCCGACATCGCCGACAATGTGGGGCGCGCCATCAGGATGGTGATACGCCGCGACAACCTTCCGGGTACGCTCCAGGCATGACCTCTTCACGATATAAATCAGTTTTGCCAACCATCACACTTTCTTTAGGATGAAAGCTTACAAAATATTGACCACAGCATGCGTAGCGCTGCTCTCCGTCTCAGGCGCCTTCGGCCAGCAGACGAAGATACTCACGGCTGACAAGCATAATGAATACGGCATCGTTTACTCTCTGCCGGTAACCTCCCTCCGCATCGACGTCAAGGCCGTGAGGGAGGTGCGCAAGGCCGGTCCCTACTGGCAGTATGCCAAGAAGTTCATAGGCACCGACAAGGTGGTGCGCGAGGATGCCGAGGTCTGGACCATCGAGTCTGTCACCGTCACACCCGTGGGCGTTCCCGACGAGGAACATCAGTATCTCATGCAGCTCAAACCCGGCGCACTCACCTATGTGGGTGTGGCCGAAGACGGCATGCTCCTGAGCATCAATAAGGAACCGGAGGCAGGCCCCGGAGAGCCGGAGGCTATTGAGGAGACCGCGGAGGTGGTCTATGCCCCGAATGAATACCTCCAGTATGTCGACGGCGATTTCATCGCCTCACAGTCTACCGCCAAGCAGGCGCAGATGCTGGCCTCCAGCCTTATGGACGTCAGGGAGTCGAAGGTGGCGCTGACACGGGGCACCGCCGAGACTATGCCTACCGACGGGCGACAGCTCGAGCTCATGCTCGGCTCGCTCGAGCGTCAGGAGGGGGCCCTGACTGCCGCATTCATCGGCAATGTCTCGCATGAGACGGTGACACGCTCCTATACATTCACTCCTAAGGATAACGCCAGGGAGACGCTCTTCCGCATGAGCGGCTTCGCCGGTTTCGTGGAGTCGGACGACATGAGCGGCGAGCCCGTGTATATAGAGGTGAAGGTCACCTCGCGCGGCGAGCTTCCCGTTGATGCCAAGGGTGAGGAGAAGAAATGGCCCAAAGACGGCGTGGCCTACTGCATTCCAGGCGCCGCCAGGGTGAGGCTCACCCTCATGGGCAATGCCCTCTGGGAAGGGGAGTTGGAGCTCTCGCAGCTCGGCACGGTGTTTGCCCTCAATCCCAATATCTTCACCGACAAGAAGAACCCTTCTTACGCAGTGTTCGACCCCGCTACGGGTGCCCTGCGTGAGATCGGCGTCATGCAGCAATGAGCGGCCCCTCTCTCTTCGACGCGCCTGTGGGCGTCAGCCTTCGCGAGTTCACGGTGGCGCTCGGCAATGCCATCCGCACGCAGCCTGCGCTGCAGGGCGCGTGGGTGAGGGCCGAGCTAAGCGATGTGCGCTACAGCGGCGGCCACTGCTATATGGAGCTTGTGGAGAAAGACGAGCGCGGCGCTACGGTGGCCAAGCTGCGCGCCAATATATGGGCCTCGACGGTACAAGGTCTCCGGAGGAAGTTCTATGGAGTCACCGGCCGCGACATCGCCAGCGGCATGAAGGTGCTCGTGAAGGGCTCTGCCACCTGCCATCAGGTCTATGGCCTCTCGTTCAATATAGTAGACATCGACCCCTCGTATACCCTCGGCGACATGGAGAGGTTGCGCCGCGAGATTCTCATGCGCCTGCAGCGGGAAGGGATTATAGAATACAACAGATCATTGACACTCCCGCCGGCTCCGCAACGTCTTGCCGTAATCTCCGCTCCCGGAGCGGCCGGCTACGGCGACTTCATCAGCCAGCTCGACTCCAGCCCGGAGGGCTTCGTGTTCTATCCCGTGCTGTTCCCGGCCGTGATGCAGGGGGAGCGCACTTCCGAGAGCGTCAGGGCAGCTCTCGACCTCATCGAGATGAGCGTCGACGTGTGGGATTGCGTCGTGATAATCAGAGGCGGAGGAGCAACCACTGACCTTAACGGTTTCGACGACTATGACCTTGCCCGTAGGGTGGCCACATATCCTCTTCCTGTGCTTGTCGGAATCGGTCATGAGCGTGACCGAACGGTGCTCGACGAGATCGCCAATACCCGGCTGAAGACCCCCACGGCTGTGGCCAATTTCCTTATCGATGCCCTTCGTCAGGCGAATATCCGGGCCTCGGCCTCAGCCGATGCCATCATGCATTATGTGGCCGACCGCATAGCGGGCGAAAAACAGCGCCTGGCAAACTGCGGTGCCCTCCTTCCCACACTCGTGAGGGGGGCGCTTCAGGGGGAGATGCGTCACCTCGACTCGCTGACATCGGCTATACCTATGGCCGTCGGGGCGCGTCTGGCATCTGCCCGGGCCGCGCTGAAATCGTACGCCACGATGGTCGACACTCTGGCGAGGCAGAGGACATCCATAGCCTCGGCATGGCTCGACGATGCCCGGATGCGCCTCATGCGCTCGGTGCCACGGATCATCGATGATGCCCGTTTGAGCCTCGACAGCTGCGAGAGGCTCGTCGGGGCCTTGAGTCCCGACAACACGCTGCGAAGGGGATATTCACTCACGACGGTCGACGGCCATGCCGTGACGGATGCCGCCTCGCTGCGCCCCGGGCAGTCGATGGTGACGCGCTTCGCGCAAGGCAGCGTCACATCGGTTGTGGCCGGTGTGCCATTCACCCCGGATAAATAATTTAAGTAAAAGCTATTCCACCTTATTATAATGAATCCTGAAGAAATCACATATACCCAGGCCGTAGAGCGCCTTGAGGCCATCCTGGCGAGAATGCAGAGCAACGACTGCGATATCGACAGCCTCTCGAAATACACCACAGAGGCGATGACTCTCCTCAAGATATGCCGCGAGAAGCTCACGCGCACCGACGAGGAGGTTCGCCGGTGTCTCGAGGAACTGCGTCCGGAGTAGGCGAGCGCCTTATTCGCGGTAGTAGACCCTTTTTACCCTCGGCGATATCGAGGTGAGCACCTCATAGGGGATGGTGTCGAGCACTTCTGCGAGCCTATAGATTGGCGCGTTGTCGCCGAAGATCTCCACGCTGTCGCCCACCTTGCAGTCGATGCCGGTGACGTCGATCATACAGGCGTCCATGCAGATGTTGCCGATGGTCGGAGCCTCTTTGCCGTTCACTACCACGTTGATGGCGCCGCGTCCGAAATGGCGGTTCATGCCGTCGGCATATCCGATGGGTATGGTGGCTATCAGCGACGGACGTTCTATTCTGCCGTGGCGTCCGTATCCTATTGTCTCGCCAGGCTCGTACTCGCGGAGGGCTATGATGGTGGTGCGCAGTGTCGACACCACGGCCAGCGGCTCTTCCATGCCTGCGGGGAGCGTGTTGACTCCGTATAGACCGATGCCGAGCCTCACCATATCATAGTGGTGGGAGGGATAGCGCAGTATCCCGGCCGAATTCAGTATGTGGCGCATAAACGGCTCACGGCTTCGCCCGAGCATATATTCCGTGTATCGGGCGAACCTTTGCAGCTGCAGCTCCGTATATTCGTTCATGTCGGGGCAGTCGGCTGTGGCGAGATGGGAGAACGCCGACTTTATCTTCACTTCCCGGTGTGCCTCGATCATGTCCATGAGAGCCGGAAGCTCTTCCCATACGAAACCGGTGCGGTGCATTCCCGTGTCGAGCTTGATATGCACGGGATAGTCGGTGATCCCGCCGGCTGCCGCCTCTGTGATCACCTCCTCCAGCATTTCCATGCTGTAGATCTCCGGCTCCAGCCGGTTGGCGAACATCGATTTATAATTCACGGCCTTGGGATTCATCACCATAATCGGTATGTGGATGCCGTTGCGCCGCAGCTCTATGCCCTCGTCAAGCACCGCCACTGCGAGATAGGCGGCTCCGGCGTCCTGCATCGTCTTGGCTATCTCCACGCTTCCCGCTCCGTAGGCCGAGGCCTTCACCATCGCCACGATGCCTGTCGAAAGCGGCACCTGACGGCGGAAATAATTGAAGTTCTTTACGATTGAGTCGAGATTCACCTCCAGCACTGTCTCGTGCTTTCGCGCCTCAAGCATCTCGAAAATCCTGCCGAAGCCATATTCCGGGGCGCCCTTGAGCAGGATGATCTCACCGGAGAAGTCCGCTGGGCGGAGCGATGTGAGCATCTCCTCCGTGGTGTCGAAGAAAAGCGAGCCGCATCCGAACATCCTGCTGGCTCTCTTGAGCTTCGGACCTATCCCGATGAAGCGCATTATTCCGGCGCGCCTCACGAGATCGGCTATCTCCCGGTAGACATCGTCGTTGCCCTGAGTCTCGTGTTTGAGGTCGCTGAGCACAAGGGTCGGCGTCTGCCCGGGCATGGCGCGGCGCCGCATGAAGTCGAGCGCAGGAGCGAGACTTGAGAAGTCAGAGGTATAGGAGTCATAGATTATCGAGCAGCCATTGACGCCGTCCACCACATTTAGTCTTGTGTCGATCTTGTGGAGGCAACGGAATCTCGCAGCTATCGTCGCGGCGTCGTATCCTTGCAGATGCATCAGGCAGAGGGACGCCGCCAGATTGCTGAGGTCTGTGTCACTCACGAGTTCCGCCTCGAGCTCGTAGGGGATGCCGTGCCAGGTGTATGTCACACGCTGTATAACTTCGTCATATCGTGCTGGCCGCGTTATGAGAAGGTCAGCACCGGGAGTCGAGGCCGACCATGTCGTGATGTTTTTCCTGTCGGCATATCTGGCCACGGCGTTGCGGATCATGCGGTCGTCGAGTGGGATTATGATGTCGGTGGTCTCTTCTCCCATGGCCAGCGAGGCTTTTTCCTGGGCCTTCTCCTCCATCGAGGCGAATCCCTCGGAATGGTCGTCGCGGAGATTGGTGAAGATTACCGTATCCGGTTTGATGCATTTCCTCAGGGCCTCCATCTCTCCCTTGCGTGAGATGCCGGCCTCGATGATGGCCATCGAGGTTGAGGGCTTTATGGTCCACATCGAGAGTGGAACTCCGGTCTGGGAATTATAGCTGCGGGGCGAGCGGGTGATCTCCTCGAGTGGCTCGAGCAACTGGAAGAGCCATTCCTTGAGTGTAGTCTTTCCACGGCTGCCTGTGATGGCCACGATGCGGCCGTGAAAGCCGGGATGCCACGAGGCTATGCGCTGAAGGGTCTCGACGGTGTCGGGTGTGACTATGAAAGTGGCGTTTGTCTTGTCGGCCACATCCGTGGGAATGTGCGACACTACGAAATTCCTCACGCCCTGTTCATACAGGGCGCCTATATATCTATGACCGTCGTTGCCGCCCGGCGTGCTGATGGCGAAAAAGAGGGTTGATTCAGGCTTGCTCAGCGAGCGCGAGTCGGTGAGCAGTGTGTCTATCTGGGTGTCGTGGCCGGAGTAGGGGAGCCGCAGCCTGCGGCAGATCTCCGACATATACATTCTCATGTCGTCGTAAAGTTTTGGTTGTTATGCCTCTATCGGTGGCGGCCGCCCTGACGCGGCCAAACCGGCTGCAAAAATACTCAAAAAAACCGTCATCTGCACGCTATATCGCGAAAAACGATTGAATTTGCGTTTCCGGATGGTGGATAGCATGCACGCGGAAAGGTATGGACGAAAAAAGAGGCGCGTATCACTACGCCCCTCTTTTTTCCAGCCACCCGCGAAACAATTCGCAGATGACTGATGGTCCTAATCCTAATTTTAACTATTAATCCATAACTTTACTAATGCAACAATAAAATTGTCAATGAAACGATTAATTGGTCTTATGAGAAGAATTTTCTATCCTATTCTTTTTGATATCTATCCATCTGTCTCAATGCCTCGCTTGGCTTGTCTGGCAGATTTCCGATGCAAAATTAACAATAATATTTCTTTTAACGAAAAATTCTTTAATCTTTTCCCATTTTGGGCTGCTTAAAGAAACACTATTTTTGTTAAAATAACTAAAATTATGTTCCTTTTGGTATAATCCTGGTCATATCTACCTCTATTCCTCCGGCTCTTCAAGCCGTGAGAGCCATGCCGGAGCCTCCGCGAGAGGCATCGTGCGATCGAGAAGCGTAGGCACCACCGACACGATGTCATGGCTAAGACACCATTCGTCGGTGTCGCGGTTGTCGGGCTCCAGATTATCGAATTTTCCGGTGAGCCAGTAGAATTTCCGCCCGTGAGGGTCGGTATATTCCTTATATTCGTCGCTCCAGTTGCCTTTGCAGGCCCTCACTACCCGCATTTTCTCAGGCACGTGGCCGCAGTTGGGTATGTTGACGTTGAGACACATTCCTTCCGGGAGCCCATGAGCGAGCACCTCGCGGCTTATGCGGTCGATATATGGCAGGCATGGCGTGAAGTCGGCGTCGTGGGCGTGGTCGGTGAGCGAGAAGCCCACGGAGGGGATGCCGAAGGCACATCCCTCGAACACGGCACCCATAGTGCCTGAATACACCACGTTGATGGCCGCGTTGGAGCCGTGGTTGATGCCGGCCGCCGCCATCGCCGGGCGGCGTCCCCCGAGCACGACGTGCATGGCCAGCTTGATGCAGTCGACGGGCGTGCCGTTCACCTTATACATCTTCGCTCCCATGAAGTCGGGGAGCTCCGTGATACGCAGTGGCTCGTTGACGGTGATGGCCATCGACTGCCCCGAGCGGGGCCCGTCGGGACACACGGCCACCACCTCACCGTATGGGAGCAGGCGCCTGATGAGTTCATGCACTCCGGGTGCTTCATACCCGTCGTCGTTTGATACAAGGATGAGAGGTCTGTTATCTGTGTTCATTTTCTGTCTTTGTTTTATCGGTGTCGCGGTGATGGCTTCAGTTTGTCGAGGAGTATGAGGCGCTTGTGGCCGGGCAGCTTCGACATGTAGTCGGTGGAGGGATGCTCAGGGTAGCTGCCTTTCATTCTACGGTAGTCGCGGTGGGCCTTCAATACGGCACGGGCGTTGGCCGTGTCGCCCTTGAGAAGAAACATGAAGAAGGCCAGCGTGTCGACAAGACGCCTCAGGAAAAGCACCCTTCCCGCCTTACCGGCCGGCAGGTTCTTGTTGAGCAGCAGCAGGTTGTTGCGGAAGTTGAGATATGTCTTTTTCGGGTTTCCCTGGCTCAGCGACGCGCCCCCTACATGATACACGAGCGAGTCGCTCAGGGCATACACCTTTCGGCCGTCCCCCCACATGCGGCAGCAGAGGTCGATTTCCTCCATGTGGGCGAAGAAGGCTGTGTCGAGGCCGCCGAGCTTCAGGTATAGCTCCGTGTCGACCATCAGCGCCGCGCCCGAGGCCCATGCCACAGGCTCCGGAGCGCCGTCATACTGGCCGAGGTCTTCCTCCACGTAGTCGAACACTCGCCCGCGGCAGTATGGATATCCCAGACGGTCGAGATAGCCGCCGGCGGCCCCGGCATATTCAAAGCGGTCGTTGTCATACCACGACCGTATCTTCGGCTGGCATGCGCCGGCATCGGGGCGGCATTCCATGAAGGTCAGCATCGGCTCCCACCATCCTTTCGTCACTTCTACGTCTGAATTAAGTAGCACGGTGTAGGGATAGCGCGTCTGCTGGATGGCGCGGTTGTAGCCTTCGGCGAAGCCGTAGTTGCGGTCGAGGCGCAGCAGCCTCACTTGCGGCCAGTTTTCCTCCACCCATCGGCAGCTGTCGTCGGTAGAGCCGTTGTCGGCCACTATGAGGTCGGATTCATCCGATATGCTGTAAGCCACGGCGGTTGGCAGGAAGCGCTTCAGCAGTTCCAGGCCGTTCCAGTTGAGTATTATGACTGCGAGTCTCTTCATAATGCCTGTGCTTTCATTGTCTCGGGGTCGGAGGCGTCGGCCTGGAGGAGCCGAGCCGGAGTCACCCTGTTGAGGAGCTCCTCCCGCAGCGGGGCCTCGACGCGTATGTAGTTGTCGGTGTGGCCGTGCATCAGACGGCCGTCAGCGCTGTTTTCCCAGAGCACGGGGCGTGTGGCACCCTCGAAGCGCCGGTGGAAACCGGCGAGCTTGCTCTCGGAGAGAGATGTGAGCATGGCCACGCGCCGGTGTTTCTCCTCCTGGCTCACGATGTGGTCGATGCCGAGGGCCTTGGTGCCCGGACGCTCCGAATAGGGAAAGACATGGCAGCGCGACACCGGCAGCGAGGCCGTGAAGTCGAGGCTGCGCTGCCATTCTTCCTCTGTCTCACCGCGGGCCCCCGCTATGATGTCGATGCCGATGAAGGCGTCGGGCATAAGGGTGGCGATGGTCTCGATGCGGTGGTGGAAGAGCGCCGTGTCGTAGCGGCGGTTCATAAGGCGCAGCACGGCGTCGGAACCGCTCTGCAGAGGGATATGGAAATGGGGCATGAACGCACGCGACTCTTCGGCGATCCATCGCAACGCCTCGTCGGTGATGAGGTTGGGCTCTATCGACGAGATGCGGTAGCGCTCTATGCCCTCCACATCGTCAAGCGCCTTGAGGAGGTCGAGGAAAGCCTCGCCGGTGTCGCGGCCGAAGTCGCCGATGTTGACTCCAGTGATCACTATCTCGCGTCCCCCCTCGGCGGCTGCCCTGCCTGCCTGCGCAGTGAGGTCGGCGATGCGCCCCGAGCGGGAGCGTCCCCGGGCGTAGGGGATGGTGCAGTAGGTGCAGAAATAGTCGCAGCCGTCCTGAACCTTCAGGAAATAGCGTGTGCGCTCCCCGCGCTCGCACGACGGAAGGAAGGTGGTGATGTCGAGCGGCGGCGTCACCTCCATGATATTGTGCCTTTCGGAAAGCCATCGCTCCACATACTCCGCCGCACGGAGCTTCTCATTGGAGCCCAGCACTATGTCGACGCCTTCGATGGCCGCCACTTCCCGGGGCTTGAGCTGTGCGTAGCAGCCCGTCACCACCACTGTGGCCTGCGGATGTCGTGCCACCAGACGCCTGATGAGCTGCCGTCCCTTCTTGTCGGCTGTCTCCGTCACCGAGCAGGTATTGATCACGCAGATGTCGGGCGTCTCGGAGCCCGACGCACGCTCTATTCCTTTCTCTTGCAGCGCGCGCCCTATCGCCGAGGTCTCGGCGAAATTGAGCTTGCAGCCGAGGGTGTAATAGGCTGCTTTGGGCTTTTTATTGGTCTGAAACTGGATATTTGACATAAAACATGGCAAAATTAATCAAAAAAAAGCAGAAACTATTGACAAAGGGGGAATGAATTTATTAACTTTGCAATTCATTCTGGACCTGCTCCCTCCCGACGTGTCGGGCCTCCGGGGGTGTCCAGCTTCATCAGCCAGCCAAATGAAGCATAACAAAGAGGTAAAAATATCCTATTGGGCGGCACATCTCACCACCATCGTGAGTGTGGCGCTCGTATTGCTGATAATAGGTATCATAGCGCTGATCTGTGTCAGCGCCACCCATGAGAGCGACCTGCTCCGTGAGCGCATCGAGTTGAGCGCCATCATGACCGACAGCGTGTCGGATGCCGGAGCCGCCGGGTTTGCCGAGCGTCTTAAGGCGAAACCGTATGTGGCTTCTGTAGAGGTCGTCTCCGCGAAGCAGGCCCTCGACAACTGGACTGCCGACACCGGGGAGGATCTTGAGCAGCTCTTTGGCGTCAATCCGTTGTCGCCGGAGGTCACCTTCACACTCAGGCCGCAATATGCCAATCCATCCTCCATCGAGAAGATAAAGGCGCAGCTCCGACGCTCTCCCGAAGTGGAGGACGTGGCCGCGCCCGACGCAGTGATGGTCGAGAACATGAACGCCAATATCGAGACCTTCGCCATGATCCTCGGTGCGATTGCCCTCGTGATGGTGGTGATCTCTTTCGTGCTCATCAACAATACCGTGCACCTCTCCATCTATTCCCGCCGCTTCACAATCCACACCATGCAGCTGGTGGGTGCCACCGACGGCTTCATACGCCGCCCGTTCATCAACGCCAACATGCTCTCCGGTCTCATAGCAGGCCTCGCGGCCTCGGGCATCATCGCCCTGGCTCTCGCCGCAGCCCCGAAGGCCGGATTCGATGATATGGCCACTTATATATCCTGGACTGACTTCGGCATCATTGCCGCCACGCTCGTGGTGGGCGGCGCATTGCTCTGCGGCCTTGCCGCCTGGATCGCCACATCGAGATACCTGCATAAAGATTACGACGAACTCTTCAAGTAAGACCATTTCCCAATTATGAACAAGGATACAATCAACACTCCCGAAGACGCTAAAGCCCCGGGTCTTAAGAAAATGCCGGCTTCGCAACGCCCCTTCTCGAAAATCAATTTCCTCATGATGGCCGGATGTCTGGCTCTCATCATCATCGGCTTCCTGCTGATGAGCGGCGGAGGCTCAAGCGTGGATGGGGGATTCAATCCCGACATCTTCAGCACCCGCCGCATAGTGGTGGGTCCCACGCTCGCCTTCCTCGGATTCCTCCTCATGGCTTTCGCCATCGTGTGGCAGGGCCCTAAGAAAAGACAACATCATTCATCCAATTAATATTGTAAAATCAACACCGTCATAGACTATGGAATGGTTAGACGCATTGATTCTGGGCATCGTGCAGGGTCTTGCCGAGTACCTGCCGATCAGCTCCAGCGGACATCTTGAGATATTCCGCGAGATACTCGGCATCGACCTCCCTTCCGACAAGGTGCTCCAGTTCGACCTCATCCTCCATGCGGCCACTGTGTGCTCAACAATCGTGATACTCTGGCCCATGTTCCGGCGACTCTGCGCGAGCTTCTTCACTTTCAGGCGCGACGCCGACTTCTATTATGTATGTAAGATACTGCTATCCTGCATACCGGTGGCCGTAGTGGGCCTCTTCTTCAAGGACACTGTGGAGAGTTTCTTCGGCTCGGGCCTCACGGTGGTGGGCATATGCCTGCTCGTCACCGCCGCCCTCCTCGCCTTCGCCCATTGGAGCAGCATGGGAGCCAGAGGACTCATGAGCGCCAACAGAGGCCGCGACATCACCTGGCTCGACGCCATCGTGATAGGATGCGCGCAGGCTGTGGCGGTCCTTCCGGGTCTCAGCCGCAGCGGCACGACGATAGCCACCGGCATCCTTATCGGCGACAAGCGCGATAAGGTGGCCTCCTTCTCCTTTCTTATGGTGATCATCCCGATTCTCGGCGAGGCGCTTCTCGACATCAAGGACATCGCCTCGGAGCCCGCTTCCTCGGCCTCGGCCATCGAGCCCATGACGCTGCTCATCGGCTTCCTCGCCTCGTTTGTGGTGGGATGCTGCGCATGCCGCTGGATGCTCAGCCTCGTCAACCGCGGCAAGCTCGTGTGGTTTTCTTTATATTGCATCGTGATGGGTGTCGTCTGCCTGCTCTGGCGTTGACCCCCTTCCCCTACAGCTAAGGATAATGGATTTCATCAGTGGAGAAATCATTGGCATCGACAAACCGCTCGGCTGGACTTCGTTTGATGCCGTGAAGCGCATACGCGGCGCCATACAGCGGAGGCTGCATCTGCGCAAGTTCAAGGTTGGCCATGCCGGCACTCTCGATCCCCTGGCTACCGGCGTGCTCATAGTGTGCACCGGACGCGCCACCCGCAGCATCGATGCCCTGCAGAACGGCGTTAAGGAGTATGTGGCCCACATCCGACTCGGAGCCACGACGCCGAGTTTCGACCTCGAGACTGAGATCGACCGCACATTCCCGTGGGAGCACATCACGCGCGAGAAGGTGGAGGAGGCGCTCAGGCGTTTCCGCGGAAAGATCATGCAGGTGCCCCCCGTGTTCTCGGCCGTGAAGATCGACGGCAAACGGGCATACAACTACGCCCGAAAGGGAAAGGAGGTGGAACTCAAGGCGAAGCCTCTGGAGATAAAGGAAATCGAGCTCCTCGAGTGCGACCTTCCTGTCGTTGTCGTCAGGATAGTGTGCAGCAAAGGAACGTATATCAGGGCCCTGGCCCGAGACCTCGGCGAGGCCCTCGGCAGCGGAGCCCACCTTGTGGCCCTCCGGCGCACACGCGTCGGCGATATCGCCGTCGACTCCTGTCTCACCATCGACGACGCGCTCGGGAAGATTGCCTCGTGCCCGCTCTCTTTCCCCGACGACTGGCATCTCCCTCCAGGCAACTGACCTCTCGTGACTATCACGACTCATATTCAGATATCGGGACCTTTCCCGGCCAATAACCCGAATCTTAAAGATAAATACGCATAAAAGCATTTAATCCTGACATTCTTTATGAAACTGTCGCAATTCAAGTTCAAACTGCCCGAAGAGCTGATCGCTCAGTATCCCACTGAAAACCGCGACGAGTGTCGCCTCATGGTGGTGGATTCACGCAGCGGCGACATCTCTCACCATATTTTCAAGGAGATAATCAATTATTTCGAGGACGGCGACGTAATGGTCTTCAACGACACGCGCGTCTTCCCCGCACGCCTCTATGGCAACAAGGAGAAGACCGGCGCCTGCATCGAGGTGTTCCTGCTCCGTGAACTGAACGTGGAAAACAAATTCTGGGACGTCCTCGTGGAGCCGGCCCGAAAGATACGTATCGGCAATAAGCTCTATTTCGGTGAGGACGACTCTATGGTGGCCGAGGTCATCGACAACACCACTTCGCGCGGCCGCACTCTCCGCTTCCTCTACGACGGGCCGCACGATGAGTTCAAGGAGACCCTCTACTCAATGGGCGAGACTCCCCTTCCCGACTATATCACCCGTAAGGCGGAAGAGAGCGACGCCGAGAACTATCAGTGCATTTTCGCCAGGAACGAAGGAGCCGTGATGGCGCCCGCAGCCGGCCTCCACTTCTCCCGCGAGCTCATGAAGCGTCTTGAGATCAAGGGCGTCGAGCGTGGTTTCCTTACCCTGCATTCCGGCAGGGGGAGCTTCAAGGACATTGATGTGGAAGACCTCACCAAGCACCGGATGGACAGCGAGGAGATGTTTGTCAACGAGGAGCTCGTGGAGATTGTCAACAAGGCGAAGGAGCGTAACTCCAATGTCTGCGCCGTGGGCACATCCGTGATGCGCGCTCTCGAGACCGCCGTCTGCATGAACGGCAAGATCATGCCTTTCGAGGGATGGACCAACAAGTTCATCTTTCCACCCTACGATTTCACCGTCTGCTCCTCGATGGTCTCCAATTTCCATCTCCCGCTCAGCACCATGCTCATGATGGTGTCGGCTTTCGGCGGCTACGACCTCATCATGCGTGCCTACGACATCGCCATAAAGGAGAAATACCGCTTCGGCGCCTACGGCGACGCAATGCTGGTTTTGCGCTGATCACCACGGAGCCCTGGCTCCCGATCATACGGCAGGACGGGATTAAGGCCGCTGCGGCCTTAATC
>OGQO01000848.1_pt1 | contig 30547 bp, 44 predicted proteins | sample 1553241 | NCBI WGS metagenome assembly OGQO01 (sample SAMEA2579933, study PRJEB22360) | human gut metagenome | biome: human gut; feature: human-associated habitat; material: faeces | place: Denmark | collected 2008/2010
TATATATATAGTAGTAGTAAAGCCTCCTGCGGAGCCTTTTTTTTGAAAGAACCCTCCGCCCCGATGAGGGGGCGGAGGGCGGTGAATGGCCGAGCGGAGCGAGGACAATCACCGGGGAGGTGGGGGAGACACACAATTAGAATACAGTTATATAAAGTGAGTATGTAAGTATATAATGTAATTATAAAAGTATTTGTAATGTATGCCTGTCGCGCGAAGCGCACAGGGACATCAAGGTAGAGCACATAATTTATAGTGTAGTTCTGAATGTAGTGGGCACAAAGTGGACGACTAAGTGGATTACCAAGTGAGCCACTAAATTATAAGTGTAATTCTAATGTAAGTTATAAATGTAATTATAAGTGTAAATAAAATGTGGGCGTAGGTAGTACGCGTGGTGAAGTTTATAGAGTAATTTATAAATGTAATTATAATGTATGTTATGAATGTGAGTAAAATGAAGGGGCGCGCGAAGTAGGGGGGCAAACACCGGCGCCTTGAATGGTAAGGCGTAGGTTATAGGTTATAAGTTATAAGTTATAGGTTATAAGTTATAAATGTAATTTATAAATGTAATTCTAAATGTAGGTTGTAAATGTATGTTGTAAATGTAAGTAAAATGTGTGTTCTAAATGTAATAAGGCCCCCAAAAATTTTTCTTTCCGCCCCATATAGGGGATGCTTCGGAGGCTCTTTGGGGTAGGGATTGAGGGATACGTCCCAAATTTTTCCAAAGTCAAATTTTTTTTTACACAATAAATTTCTTCCAAAAATATACTACTCTCGTATAAAAAATACCAAAATGTATATTAAAATTTGACATAAGTAAAAATGTATGGTATAATAGAAGGGGAAGAGTATGTCCCGCGCACGCAAAAGTAAAAGTAAAACCTCGGATTACTCCGAGGTTTTTTCTCTATTTACATAAGGGAAGTCCCAGCCTGGGCGCTCATTAAGTATCTGGTCAATGGCGTCATTGATTTGGGCGTCAGTAAAATTTGACAACGGAACTAAGTCTTCTGAAGTCCAGGTGAATTTCGTGTGGCGTTCATCAAATTCTCTATTTGGGGAATTGCGCCACTGACGAAAAATTTCCAAAATTTTTTCCAAAAGAAAATTTTTGCGTGCTTCGGTGTCTTGCTTACATTTTCTTTCTACATCTTTTTGAAAGCCCTCACAGTAAAGTGCAAGTTTCCAATTAGAACCAAAATCTCGTTTGCCTAATTGTTTTACTACAAAATATAACCATTGCAATCCATAAAGATTATCTTTGGCGTAGGCAACAAGTTCAGCCATTTCTCGTTTTTCATCGCTATCAAGAGTGTCATAATAAGAACAAAGCTCTTCCAAGTAGTTGACTGGTTTATACATCGCGCCTCCATAAAATTAGGTTTTCGGTTTTTCTGGTTTTGCAACGCAATGAAATCATCTACGCCCGCGAACAGTTCTTTTCCAGAAAACTCGGAAAGAAGCTTCTTTCCATTTTTATTTTCATTTACATTATCATTATCATTATCATTATCATTATCATTATCATTATCATTGGGGTTTTTCGGTTTTTCGGCTTCCCCTTCATTGGGCCAACTATTGCGTATCTTACGAAGGGTATCCTCGTTTATATTATAATATTGTGCAACAGCCTTCCAAGTCTTTAGTTCTTTTTTCTTTGCAAGGACTTCTTCTTGGTCAAGCCAGATTGCCGGGCGTCCGCCACGTTTACCATTCTCTATAGCTAACTGATAACGTTCTTTAGCTCTTGAGATAGAAGTAATAGCTTGTTCAAATCCATAAAGCCATACATCATCATCATCTGCGGGAACTACGCCATACAACCCATATTGTGCTATTGCACGATAGAGTTCTAATTCTTCATCATAACGTTTACGTTTGTGTAGCTACTCTGTTTGTTTGAAAACTGTCTCATAAAAGACAAAACTTTCTGTGTTCATATATATTACCCACCTTTATTTTCTTCCTGCCTGCCTAATAATAAAATTAGATGGGGTGCGCGCAGGCAGGAAACGCTTAGGAGAACCAGCTACGTTCTCTTCGCCCCATCTTACTTATATTATACCACAAATTTTCCCAAAATTCAAATTTTATCCAGCCTCTCAGCGTTTTCTTTCTTGTCAAATTTTGGATTACATTTCGGGCTTACTCGTGCGCCCAGCTCTATCCCTAACTTTTTATTATAACATAAAATCTCTAAAAATTCAAATTTTCTGGCGCAGCTCCCCAGCTCTCAAAATTTGCCTATACTCCCCGCCCAGCTTTCCAGCTTCCAGCTTTCTTGCGCCCAAAATTTGACAGGCCTATCCAATGTTCTCCCTATGTGGTGCGCGCATCATAAAATTTGACACGCAACAAAATTTGCGTTGGTGGTTTACGATAATAATGTTATGTAAACTTTAGTTGTGTGATGAATTAGTGATTTAGTGTGTTAGTGATTTACTACGCTAAAGAAAATTTGACAAAAATGAAAATCTAACCTAAGATAGGTTAGATTTTGGGATAAAAAGAAAAGTCGGATTATTCCGACTTTTCCATACTTTTCAAAATGTAATACTCATTGGTAAGACGCTCAAGAGTATCAATTTCTTCGTCAAGCATCGCGCCACTATTGGCGACGCTCTCAATAAGAGCAAAAAGTTCTTCAATAATTTCAGAATAAGTAGGCATTAGTTTTCCCCCTCAATAGAATAACTTTCATATTTATAATGCAAATCAATCTGGTATTCCTTTTCACACTGCGGGCAATAGTAGATACAACATTCTGTATGATAATTGTCTCCATACAACTCATCATACATTTCATCAAAAGCCAAAACCGCGCCACAATTAGGGCATCTAATTTCTTCCATTTACTTTTTCTCCTTCTCTAAACAAGAGCCAACATCTTCACCAGTAAAAAAATGCAGACACTCTTTCCAGATAGGACAAATATCAGCACATTTCGCTTCAAGACAATCCTCTACTTTGCATTTCTTTATGAGAAAAATAATTTCCTCATTACTTAGGTTTTTCATTCACTCTTCCTCCTCTTCTTCATACTCACACGGCGGGATATCTCCTGCGCACTTTGCTTCAAACTTACAAGTTGGATAACTTTCGTCCTCTTCGCGCCAACAATACGGACAGTCTTTGCAATTCATACGCTTACCTCCTTTTGATGATACAATTATATCGCACCCGCGCCATAAAGTCAAGAAAACATTCCAAAAACCTAACCTATCTTAGGTTAGATTTTAGGAAGAAACTTTCCCTCGCTAAATCATTAGCAAGGGAAAATTTTCAAATATCGGCGCGTCCTACGATGCGGAACGGGAAAGCAATAATTCCGTAGGAAAATTTTCCTTTCGTGCGCTTGTGGATAAGGGAAAAAATTTCGGTTTCTATCTCGGCATCATTCAATGCCGTGTGCGCTTCTTCAAAATCAGTTTCCCCAGTGATAAACCGGAAAGACGTTTCCGCGCTTGTCTTGTAGTATTTCCCACTTTCGGTAATCCAACCGTTAGCTTTGCACGCTTCGCGGTAATCGTCGCTATCAAGAATATGCTCACAAGCCAAACCCCAGAGGTCAAACAGAGGATACGACCGACCACGGAAACGGAACACTTCCGGCTCATACTCTTTCTTGGAGGTATAGCGCGTCTTGCTTGCAATGTTGTCGCAGATGCGGTTCTGGAGGGCTTCCCAGTTGTGGAAGTCTGCGCTATACAGTTTGGAAATATAAAGCTCGGTAAACGGGATTGCTTTCTTGAAGTCAAAGTTGGCGTTATAAGCTCCGACGCCTACCACGTCGGCGAGGTCTGCTTCAAGTTTTGCGGACGCTTCGCGCCACGTTGCAAGCTCAATCGTTCCCGCTTCCAGAGCTTCAAGGTAAATCGGACGCTTAGACGCATAGTAAGCAGTATTGAAAATCGCAGGAACGGAGAAAATCTCGGTAATGAGATAGTTACGGCGGCGATAAACGTTACCCTTGGCGTCGCAAATCGTCCAGCCCAAATCATAAATAAGCGGCTTTGCGATAGCTACGGATTTTTTCGCTTCCGCGGACAGCTCCGACGCATAGGGAAGCGTTGCGGTTTCGCAATCGAGGACGCAATAGTATTTGCGGCGGCGGTCAAGTTTCTTCTCGGCAATAGACATAATATATACTCCTTTTCTGTCGGGGGCGTAACTTCTTTTCCCTCCTGACATTATATATATTACCACACCCTATACGGGAAGTCAAGAAAAATGTGTCCGGCTTCTAACCTATCTTAGGTTAGAAAAATTCCAAAAAAAAGCAGGGAATTACTCCCCTGCTTTTTCTTCCTCTGCCTTTTCCGCCTTGGCTTTTTCCTTTTCGGCTTTTTTCCGTTCCCGCTCGGCTTCTTTGCGCTTCCGTTCGGCTTCCTTGGCTTCGGCTTTCTCCGCCTTGTCTGCGAGCTTGGCGCGATACTCGTTAGCGAGCGCGTAACCGTCCGTGCCGTCCTCTTCGTCGGCTTTCTTCGGGATAATCACCGACAGCTTCACCCACCTATCCTCCCCAGCTTCGACAGTCGGGAACATAAGCGTTCCGGAAGCGGTCTGCATGACCTCTTCGCCGTCCTCCGTGAGAACTTCCACCAGACGCGCAAGCACGCGCGCACGCAGAGCATCATTCACATTTACTTTCTTTTCCATTTGGGATACCTCCTTTATCTTTGTGAGTATATGATACTATATATTGAGGGAAAAGTCAAGAAAAACTTTCGGTAGTTCTAACCTATGTTAGGTTAGATATAGATGGCTCGCGCCATCAATGAATAGTGAGTTCTACATCGAGTTTTTCGACAAAATCAGAGTTCTCAAAAGAAGCGAAACTACCATCCGCAATATTTACTGTATTGCACAAAATATTTTTTGACATGCAAAATTTCGTCCGCATATAGAGTTCGCCTTCCCAAGAAAAAACTTCTCCAACTTTGACGAGTTCAAATACCATATTGCTCTTTCTTCTCGTATCATTGACCTGCATTATACGTTCCTCCTTTATTTTGTAATCTTATTATATCAAATCTCTTTAGTTGTGTCAATTGTAGTCTAACCTATATTAGGTTAGAATAGTTGGGTGTCAGAATGACACCCGTGCGGGAATGGGAATAACTTCCGTATCGACATTGTAAGAGTGAAAAACGCCGTCGGAAAGAGAAACTGCATTGAGGTAGCAATCTTCTTTTTCGTCGAAGACAACTTCGGTTTTCATAAGCAGACGCTTATCCGCATTGTTTGCAAGAAGAAAGCATTCACCTTTAGACAATTCCCCAAAAGAATTACTAGTTTCAATAATCATATTATTTCCTCCTTTTCTTTATGGTCGTATTATACTATATTATACGCGCATTGTCAACTAATCTCTAACCTATATTAGGTTAGAAGCCTCCAAAAAATTGTCTACCCTCAACCGAGGGCAGACAAAATTTCCATAATCTGCGACGGGTCAAAACTGTATTCTCCCCAGTTTTCGCGGTTCTTCTCTTCATCATCGAAAAGAATATCTTCCGCGCCGAGCTTGAAAGTTTCTTTCGGTGTGCCATACTCTACGACGTGGATAGCGTCCCACTTGACAGAGTGGAGATGCTTATCAAGCCATTTCTTTTTGGCTTCGCGCACGGCTTCAAGATAGGCTTTCGAGCTTGTCTTGCTTCCCCACGAGATAACGCCGATGGTGTAGCCTGCGCGGTGGAGCTTGTTGAGTTTGCGCGCGAGCGTGCGCATATTGCCGAGCGGTCGTGCTTGGGTATAAGGTTTTGGATTTTCTGCGCGAAGCATAGAAAGCCAATCTTCCACGGCGTAAAGGTCTGAAATTGTGCCGTCCATATCGAACCAAATCGTCATTTTAGTATGTCCTCCTTTATCCTTGTGAGTATATGATACTACATAATAAGTAAAAAGTCAAGAAAAAATTGTGTGGTTTCTAACCTATGTTAGGTTAGACTTGATGGAGATTCAATAATCTCCATCTTCTTCTGTTGCATAGGAAATATTAGCTTCATAATAGGGGTCGTTCTGTTCGAGTTCTTTATCAAGCCAGTCTTGATATTTCGCTGTGAATTCACACTTTTCATGCTCACTCATATTGAAAAGCTCATCTGTCCACGCCTCACGGTTCAGAAATTCCCGCCAGTTATCTGGCGTATCAATGCTAGCACGTAATTCCGAAAGATATTTATCATGTGCCATAGGAGAGAGAACACTATCACCATCTACAAATACAATTTCCAACATTTTGGGTATCTTCCTTTCTTATTTTGTATCTTTATTATACACTAAAAAATTTTTTTGTCAAGAGATTTCTAACCTATATTAGGTTAGATTATGATGGCTTATGCCATCAATGAATAATGAGTTCTGTATCGAGTTTTTCAACAAGCTCGGAATTTGCAAAGTAAACCAACATGCCATCCGCAATATCGACTGTATTACACAAAGTATCACCAACTTTGCAAGGTCGTATCCTCATCCAAAGTTTACCCTCCCAACAAAAAACTTCTCCTTTTTTGATTGCTTCAAAAAAAACGTGTTCTTTCATTCTCGTATCTTTGACTTGCATTATACGTTCCTCCTTTATTTTGTAATCTTATTATACTAAATCTCTTAGTCTATGTCAACCAGCTTCTAACCTCATATAGGTTAGAATAATTTGATGGCGCCAGCGCCATCAAGAGATAACAAGCTGAGCTTTCACCGGAGTTACTTCCTCATTATCATCGAAGTAGGCTCCTCCGCCGATGCTCATATTGACAGCATTGTAAAGCTCTCCGGTGCTCGCAGACAGAAGCTCCTGCGTGCTCATATACAGGGTACCACGGAAAGAGAAAACCTCTCCAATAGGAACCATCTTGTACGCGAACGTTTTCTTATTCTTATGAATGATTTCCATTGTTTTGTCCTCCTTTATTTTGTACTTACAGTATACACTAAATTTTCCAAAAAGTCAAATACTAATTTTGGGAAATGCTCCAAAACCTAACCTATCTTAGGTTAGAAACCCTCCAAAAAAAAGAGAGGGGAAAATTCCCCTCACTTACTCCGCGTCCGCGGGATGGGCAACATAGCACTTCTGCGCGCCCTTGCCCTTGACCTTGACGTCCTCCACGTCAAGCTCACCGAGCGCGACAAGCTGACGGAGCAGAGCGGACGCCTTGGGCGTGGACAGCTCAAGCTCGACAGCGACCTCGGAGGTGAGACGCTTCTTGCCGTCGTGCATCAGGTTGCGGATGGCGTCGAGGATGGGCGCGTTTTCGGCGAGCTTCTTGGAGTTGACGCGAGCCGAAGCCTTTTCGCGCTCTTTGGTAAGCTGGTCAAGCATAGCCTGCGCCTTTTCGTTCATTTCGTCGGAGAGGTTCGCGCTAATCACGTTCGCAAAAAATTCCTTATTGGTCATGGTGTATTCCTTTCTGGTTTTTCGGTCTTGTCCTTGACCTTGAATTTTAGGGGATTTTGTATCCCCCTTACGAGTATTATATTACCACATACTCTAAAAAATTGCAAGCAAAATTTTTTGGGTTCTAACCTATTTTAGGTTAGAGAATATTTATTCATTTTTGGGCGCAAATAATGTATAAACATTCAAAAAATCATAGGTTAGAAACGATTTTTTGCATAAATATTCATGCATAATATTCATGCATATTCATTCATTATGCATGGATATTTATGCAAGGTTGATTACAGGATGTATACTTTCATGCTTTAGTGCGGTAAAGTGGCAGGATAAAAAAAAGAGAGACGGAATTATTTCGTCTCTCTCTTGTTTCTCTTGCCAAACCAGTATTCGGCGTCAATTTCCGGCATATCAACGCCGGCATACCAGTCAAGCCGGTAGAAAATATCGTATTCATCGGCAATATCGGCAACAAACCAGTACGCATTTTCGGCCTCGTTAATACTCACAAAACCGCGCTCTTTAATGACGCCGGTAGTGTTGGAACGGATACGAACGACAGCATTGTACTTTTTGATTTTGCTTTTCATTTTTCAAACTCCTATCTAAAATTTGTATTTTGGGATATGGCGGATTTTTCAATCCGCCATATCATCCAACAACCAGCTAAAATGCTTAACCAAAATAGGCAAGTACTCAACAGCGTCATCCGCCAACATATAGGCGGCGATCATATCGCTATTGTAGGCAATTTGCCGCTCAATCATGCCGTAGCGCTTGCGGTTGTCTTTCGTGATAGGCTTGCTATCCAACATCTCAAGCGTTTTTTCAAGCGCCTGGTTTTCTTTCCGCAGCGTCTCAAGAGTGTTTTCGATCTGATCGTTCATGCGTTCCATAGTAGCAATTTTCATTTTATACAACTCCATTCTTATTTGTGGGGCGCGGTTTGCCCGCGCCCTTGTAGCTTAGTTTACGGCCTGTCGTATTTCGGGGATACACTGACAACCAATTCCCCGTCACCAATGCCAAAATCAAAGATACTGTAATCACGATCAAGCGCGTTGATATCGCGCACGGTAACGCCGTAATCGTCTACCAATTTACCGTCAACGACATAGCCCGTAAGCGCAACGCGAAACGGCCTATAGTGGTAAACTTTTAAGCGCATAGGTTTACCGAAATTGTAACGCATGATAAAATCATTAAGCTCCATTTTTACACACTCCATTCTTATTTATGCGGCGCGGGAATGTATCCCGCGCCGCTTTTGCTTATCAATCAATCAGCGCATACTCCAAAAGTACGCGCTTTTCGTCAGCGCTCCACGTCTTGCTGATATCGATTTTGCCTTGCGGCGTAGCGCGGTTTTTCCATCTACTATGCGGCGTCAAAATAGCTTTAATAGCCAATTCAAAAGCAACACCGTCATAACCACAGTAACCACTATCCGGTTTTTCAACTTTTTCAAGTTGCTTGTTGAAAAGCTCTACAAATTCCGTTTCACTGATAATGTATCCCATTTCAGCGAGAACGTCAAAGAGCTTGTCATGCTCCGACACCCAATTACGGATACGCATTTCAGACTTGCTTCCCGCGGCGGCGCGATAGGTGACGCCGTTCTCGCAGCTCCACTTGAACACACGGAAACGATAGGTTTTCTTGTCCGCGTCAAAGCGGATAAGCTCCGCGCCGTAGCCGCCGGTGAGCATATCCCGTACGCTTTCCTTGTGCATGAGAATAGCGTTCCGGTACAGCTCCGCGGGGGTGTAGCCGAACGACAACGCCGTGAGCGCGGGGTTGTTGCGTTCGTTTTCCGTGAAGTTGCTAATATTTGTCTTAATCTCAAGTTTCATTGTTTTAGCTCCATTCTTTAGTATGATAAAGTACAGCTTAGCGTTTTGGCGGTTATTGCCACGCTACAACATCCCCGCACCGTTGCGAAAAGGGTATAGTAACCCCTTTGCCGGCGCTCCGTCCTCGCGCGATTTACGCAAACGCATATTTACTTGACAAAGAACACCCGCCGCCGGAACTCTCGTTCCCTTGACTGTGCCCATATTAACACACAAGGTTAGACTTGTCAACGACTTTTTGCGATTTTTTAAAAAACTTTTTTGCCGCGCCTATGCTATGGGCGTATCCCCGCGCCCTTGCCCTTGCCCTTGACGGGGGCGGGTTTGCCCTTGCCCTTGCCCTTGCCCTTGCCCTTGCCCTTGACGGGGGCGGGTTTTCCGGCAGGCAGGCACACACGAATCGTGTACCCCGCCCACCTGGTACATTCTCTTCACAAACCTAAAATTCCAAACCTAAAATTCCAAACCTAAAATTCCAAACCTAAAATTTGAAATTCCTCACCCACCTGTGGTATAATATAAATATGGGGCAGGAATACACTTCTTCCCCAACCACAGATAATGGAGGTGAATTACCAAATAGATGTCGGACACAAAACAAAAACGCAATCCAGCGAAGTATGTTCCGCCCTACACTTTGGATTTCTCATTAAACGATGCGACCGCACGTTAGAAACTTGTAGATAATGTGCTGAGCGCGATGGAACGCTCTGGACGCAAGCCCAACCAAAAAGACCTAGACTTACTGTCTAACTATATTTTGTGCGGAGAAGACCCCGATGGCTACAACCCAGTACGTTCCAAAGACATAGAACTAGTCGGCTACTCCACCCCTGCGCGCCCCAAAGAACAATCCTTGGAAGCCCTAGTGGAAAGCCCCACTTTTTCGGAGTCTCTCTTTCGCCAAGGCCCAACACGTTACACCATCCCAAAACCCAATCTGGAGCGCGCGTCTTTCGATCCATCACTAGGTGTTGCGCCTATCCTCCAAAACGATGGGGCCCGCGCTACACAATCAAACCAACAATCCGATTCTTCTCCTGCCTTGGAGTGTATGAGAGCTCTTTGGAAGCGTATTGACCGCCTAGATGATGCACTTACTAACCAAGGTCTAACCTCCCAACAAACCTACCACCTACGCAAACTTCTCCTCGAACTTCGTCGAGAACAATACACCATTGGCGACTTCATAAAACCCCAAATACAACTCCATTCAGTTGTGTAGGATAAGTATCGAGGGGGAGAAGAAACCCAAGGACTTCTTTGGGATACGGACGCATTTCCCATACTTCCTATGGGCCTGTATAATGCGCGCCATCCTTAGACTAAATTCTCTAAACCATATACTATAAACTTACCTGATGAGCCTTTGCGCGAGCCAAAGAACAATTGCTTCTTGGACTTCCGTAATTGGAAGCACATTTACTGGATGAATGAGTTTAGAGAAGATTTGGAAGATTGGAGTGTGGGTGATGCGGAAAGCGCGATCCCCGCCTTATACGCCACGTTGGACTTTTACACTAATCTTGCCCATTTGCGCCCCGCGCAAAAACTTATATTCCAACTAAAATCCCAAAATTACACCAACGAGTTCATTTGTAGGGTACTACACGAAAAGTTGGGGGTAGACTACAGTGAACCCTACATTTCCACTATATATACCAAGCAAATTTGTGAAGGAATAGCCAATGCCGCACAACTCCATTGGGATACTTTTTGCGCGCGTAAGAACCCCAAAAGCTTCAAACAGTGTAAGGATTGTGGAGCAGTGCTACTTATGGATGGGCGCAATTTTGCCCGGTCTTCCCGTAATGCGGGGGGATGGAATTGCAGGTGTAAGTGGTGTGAGAGATAGAAACGTAAGGCCCAGTAGTAATTGGGCATTTTATACAATAATCTATATAAAAGATGGATAAATTTTTGGACTGCGCGCACAGACAATTGCGTAGTCTTGGAGGAACACATTGCGTTATAGTAAGATAAAGAAATAGATTGGAGTTGAAGTAAGCTCCGAAGAACTACTTCACTTTGTGGAGTAGAGTATGAAGTTGAATCCTGTAGAGTTTATGGGACTTTTGAAGATTATGTGTGTTGATGGCTGGGTGAGAGGATGTCCTAGGGTGGGGGGTAGTTTATTGGGAAACTAGGAAAATGAAGTGCCTAGTAGTTCCCCTCTTGAGCCTGCTACGCAGGCTCAAGAGGCAGAAGAAATTGGATTTACTTCCGAATCGCAGGTGCGCGAGCCCATGAATTTGTAGAATGGAGAGATATCCATTGAGGAAAATGATGCTACCCGCGCCCTCAAAATAGATAGTGTAAGTGAGACATCCAATTGTGAGTCTAATTTAGATTGCGCGGGCTCCATAAAAATGGAGCATGAAACCAAACTAAAATCTAAATCTCACCGAACTACGCGGCCTCTTGAGGAAATGTTATCTGAGGTAATTGATACATACCTCACCCTTGGACGAAAACAACGTCAAGAAATAGCGGTTCTCTTATATTAGATAACCGAAGAAAAGGAAAAGAAAACTTAGAAATAAGGAGGCTAGATATGCCGACACCGAAGAAAAAAGTTATTTTCCAAGATTGCGAGAAATGCGGGCGCACGTATGATAGTTCCAACTATCTTCCCACCCGCTCTCCGCTTTGTCCTTCTGGATATATTCATATTTGTAACAGATGCTTAGAAAAGTGGTTTGCAGAATAGCCAGAAGAAACCAAATGGGAGGCTATTGATAAGATTTGTTAGTTAGTTGATGTCCCATTTATTCCTGCACGATGGTAGAAATTATATGATGACCAAAAAGAAAAAGCAATTTCTACTTATGTAGCAATATTCTAGTCTGCGGAGTATTCTCATATTGGTTGGCGCGAATACCAAAAAAAGTATGAAGAACTACGAGAAGAAGGTACATTAGACTACCAAGTTATCCCTGGATTAGAAGCTCAACGGCGCGAAGAACTAAAATCCAAATGGGGTTCGAACTATGATGACGAAGAGCTACAATATCTAGAACGTCTTTTCTAGGGTGTATAGAATACCCAAAACATCAATGGCGACCTTCAAATGGACCAAGCATTGAAACTTTGTAAGTTGAGCTTGATTATTGATAGCCGTATTCGTGAAGGCGCGGATATTGATAAGATGCTTGGGTCTTATGAAAAGTTGGTGAAGATTGGAGAATTTACGCCAAAGAATGCAAAGAATGCAGAAGATTTTGATAGTATTGGTGAGCTCGCGGCCTACCTTGAAAAAACTGGTTTCGTAAATAAGTTTTATGATGGAGTAAAACGAGATATTGTTGATATTACAATGAACAATATTTAGAATTTTTGTCAAAGACTTTATACTCAAGAGCCAGGTATTGGTGAAGAAATTACAAAACGTATTGAGGCTCTCCAAACGGCAAAGGATATTGAGGATTCTATGGGGCTATTGGATAATTATACAAGTGATGAAATGACTCAAGAAGTTGATGATTATTTTGAGTCAGAAGATTTTGACCCAGGGGTGATTGAATGATTGACACACCTGGTAGCATAATTACTAAAAGCTGTTTAATAGCCACTTAGAAATTTTATAAGAATGGATTTGAAGTTGAAAAAGGAGTTATATTGACTCAACAAAAGATTGAAGCTAATCGTAAGTTATATGAATATTATATAAATTTATTTACGGCTTACCCCGATCTTTATCTTGATTTGATCACTCCTTCTTATGATAGCTTTAGTCTCTTCTTTTATCAACGCATATTTATTCGTGCGTCTATGCGTTATCGCTATCACTTTTGTACAGCTACACGCGCGTTCTCAAAAACTTTTGTATCAGTTTTAGCACTCATCTTGAAGTGCATTTTTCTTCCTGGCACTAAAGCATTCGTAGTTGCCCCTAATAAAAGCTAGGCTGCAAAAAATACTAAGGAAAAAATAGTTGAGATTTATTAGCATTTCCCTCTTTTGAGAAAAGAGATAATTGGTGGAGATATAAGCGATATGCCTGGCAATTTCGGCAAAGATTATATTACTTTGACTTTTAAAAATCATTCAGTACTTGATATAGTCGGAGCATTAGATTCTACTCGTGGCGGACGTAGAAATGCTGGCCTGATTGATGAGGTGCGCGACCACGATGCGGATGCATTGAATAGCGTTGTTATTCCTCTATTGAACGTTGCACGTCGTATGCCAAACGGAGAAGTAAATCCTTATGAACCACATCAAGCATAGTTATATATGACATCAGCTTCAATGAAATCTACATATTGTTATGAAAAATTGGTTGAGCTTTTTGAACAAGAAATAATTGACCCACATAGTTGTTTCGTATGGGGGACTTCTTATCAAGTACCAATGGCTCATGGTCTTATAAGTAAATAGTTTATTAATGAAGTACGTAGTGCGAGTACTTTCAAATCTGATGATTTTGCAAGAGAATATTGTAGTATATATACAGGCGGTTCGAATGAGTCTTGGTTCAACTACGACCGTATTTCTAAATATCGAAAAATTGTAAATCCAGAAACTCATCGAAAAAATATGAGCGACCACGATTTTTTCTACTTATTATCAGTGGATAAATAAAATGTTCACCATGCTTTACTTTATTGTGAAGTATGTAAAAAAGCTGTTTGAAAGCGAGAAACCCGCAAAGCTTGTTTTACTAAAAAGCATTCCTCAATGCTTCATGTTATGAAAATAGAAACAAAAAACAAGATGGCATATGGCGTGAGCCTAAGTGCTACATAACCGGCAACTCGCACCAACTGGAGGAATTATATGAAAATTGTAAGTTATGATGAAGCCACTAAACGGATTCAAGATAAGTGGCCCAATCAAGATTTTGAATTACTAAATTACACTAGAGTATCAAAACCTATTGATGTTCTTTGTAAAAGATGTAGAAAAATAACGCATTATTCATCTTATAACAATTTTATGTCAACAAAAAGGTTAGGAGTTTGTTCTTGTTATAATGAGAATAATAATTTGACTAAACATTATACTAATTTGGAACAAGCCAAAGCTTATTGTATTACACATAATATACAATACTATCGTATTTTTCAAGAAGAAAAGGATAGAAAGTATTATATTGAATTACAGTGTCCGATTTGTAAACAAATATATAAAAAGCCTATTACAGTTTTTTTGAAAAATGCAAGTTGCTACTATTGTGAGAACCGGCATAATCTAAATACACAAGGTTTTGCTTCGACCTTATCTTCTGAATATACTTTATTATCTGAATATAAAGGATTAGATGAGAAGGTTTTAGTAAAACATTCTTGCGGTTTTGTCTGGTCTGTTGTACCTCGAAAACTGTACAATTATAGAGGATGCCCTAAGTGTAATAAAAAGAGAAGCCAAGGCGAAAGACGAATAACTCAATATCTAGATGAAAAACAATTAGATTATGATATAGAACATCGTTTTTCATGGCAAACTAATCCATTGCGGCGTTATGATTTCTTTTTACCTGATTATAATCTAATTATTGAATATAATGGTGAACAGCATTATAAAGAAACTCATTTCTTTGAAACAGACCTTACTACACAAGAACAAATTGATATTGAAAAATATAACGATGCTGTGCGCAATGGACTGAATTATTTAGTAATTCCATATACTTCATATAATAATATAGAAAATATATTAGATAGTTGGTTCAACGACTATTCCTACGGGAAGTACACTCAAGTGAGTGGAAATGACAGCCACGAAAGTGAAGATATAGTCTAATCTCATATGAAAGTATGAGCTCTATGGCGCAGGACTAACGCCCCTGCGTAAATGTAATGGTTGGTAGAATTGGTTGTCAAACTGTTGTTAGTGTTTTCAAGGTTTTTCGAAATCCAGAGGGCTTCAGAAGTAACCTTGTAAATATGTATATACTTGGCAAACACGATTGTGACCGCCATATGGAATACCAAGTGCGCGATTTGAAACGTATTATAAAAGCTTTTGATCCATTAGAGGTTGTGATAGATGGTAATGGACTTGGGGTATCAATGCTTGATTTTATGGCGCGACCCACTTTCGATAGTGAAGAAGGTATAATGTATTCTGCATACGGTAGTTTCAATGATGAAGATATGAAGAAAACTCAACCTCGTGATGCTATTTAGATTATTTATGTTATCAAAGCAAATACAAAGTTGAATAGTGAAATTCATAGTAATTGCTATTCGCGCCTTTATAGCGGGAAAGTTGGCTTACTCATAAAAGAACAAGAAGCTAAAAATAAGTTGATGGCAACTAAAGTAGGCCAAAAAATGAGCGTAGAAGACCGCGCGAAGCGCTTATTGCCCCATGAAATAACTACACGCTTATGCGATGAGTTAGGTAATTTACGTCTCAAACAGACTGGCAATCAACAAGATATCGTGCTTGAACAAATCAATTCTCGATTTGGAAAAGATAAATTCTCTTCTTTCGAATATGGGCTATGGCGCATCAAAGAATTGGAAGATGAATACACTAAAAAGAAAGCCAAACGAATTGGCAAACGTATTTTGACCTTCTATACGGAGGCGAAATAAAAGGAGGTATAAATGGAAAACCAAAATGAAACCCCTAAACGCCTCCATGACTTTTCACTTGACGCTTTCAAAGCTTCTATAAATGCTATGATAGCCACTAGTGATAATGGTTATCATAGTATATATGAAATTGGAAGATTGCGTCGAGTAAAAGAATACAACGAGGAAGAAATAAAACGTATTATAGATAGCGGCACTTTACAATAGCAATAGGATTTATCTTACTCTTATTATTCTATTGATGGCTTCTATCGTAGAATTTGCATTTATTATGCAACAATTCTAAAGTATTTAGGTATACTAATTCCAGACCCTGCATTTGGACATACTATTACAGAAGAAAACATCTCTCGTCGTTATCACAAAGCTTTAGATTTTATCGATAAAGCTTCTATTCCAGCATTAGCTACCAATATGATGATAAAAGCTGTAGTTTACGGTGTATATTATGGAGTAGTGCAGACATTGGATAAAGAGCATTTTGCAATTTTAGATTTACCTGTTGGCTATTGTTATACACGATATAAAGATGCTAGTGGGAATGACCTTATTGAATTTGATTTGCGCTATTTTGCAACTCTGAGTGAAGCTGATGGCACTAGAGAGCGCGCTCTGCGTGCTTATCCCAAAGAGATAGTGCGCGCGTGGAAGCGCTGGGAGAATGGAAAGGGAAGTCAGTATTATCTTGTTCCATCATCTATTGGAATTTGTATTCCTTTCTTTGATGGCCGTCCTTTTTTCTTGTCCTCTATTCCTTCAATTGTAAATTATCGTGATTATGAAGCGATGGAAAAAAAGAAGGACTCGGATGAAATCAAGAAAATACTAATTCAAAAAATTCCCCATCTTACAACTAATGGTGAACTTCTTTTTGAGCCTCCTGAAGCCGAAGAAATTCATCGTGGCACTGTCAATATGTTGAAGAATAATAGTAATATTAGTGTACTTACAACATATGCAGACGTAGATGTATAGGGAACTAATACTCAAAATGAAAGTGTGACAAAAAATAATCTTGAAAAGATTGCAAATACCGTTTATCGCTCTGCTGGAGTAAGTGCTAATATTTTTGCTTCTACAAGCAATTTAGCTTTGACCGTATCGCTTCAAAATGACCTTGCGATGGTTATGCCCGTCGCACAAAAAATTGCAAATGTATTTACTAATGCAGTAAATACTATGTTTAGTAACTCTAATATAAGGTTCAAATATAATATTTTACCTATTAGTTATTATAACGAAAAAGAATTTCTTGATAATACTTATAAGGGTGCAACCACTGGATATAGTTTTATTCTTCCGGCTTTGGCTATGGGGCTAAATCAAAAGGATATTGTAAATGTGAAAGACCTTGAGAACGATTTACTTGGTTTGCGCGAACGCCTTATTCCACTTCAAACCTCATATACTGAAAGTAATAAAACTACTGGTAATGGTGCAGGGAGACCTACCTTACCAGATGATTAGAAATCAGATAAAACAATTCGCAATATCCAATCTCAAGGTGCGAGTGATGAAGGGGGCAATGAATAATGGAAGACCAGTTGAAAGACTTTCAACGGCAACTTCAAGTAGTTGTCTACGAAATAAAATCAAAATTTAACGAAATTAGTAGCATAGCCCGTGCACGCATTTTTTATAAGGGGTAGAATAGGAATGCTACTTATATAACAGAGGAGTTCGCGGAAAAACTTTTGGCTACAGTTCCTTATACTCCAGTAAAGGGTATTTGGGATGAAACTAAAGGAGATTTTCTTGACCACGGCGAAAGTCGCACGCAAGGTAAGATTTACGGCGTTGTGCTGGCTGAACCTAATTTTGCTTGGGAAGACTTCATAGATAAGGATGGAATTACGCGCACCTATGCTTGTGTTGATGTTCTTGTGTATACTGAAATCTATCCTGAAGCAAAATATATTGTCGGGAAATCATTGTCGATGGAATTACTTCCAAAGACAATAAAAGGTAAATGGGAAGATATAGATGGAACACAAGTTTATGTGTTTTCTGAAGCTTCTTTTGCCGGCCTCCAAGCTTTAGGTGATGATGTGGAGCCTTGCTTTGAGGGCGCGGCCTTCTTCGAACTTTTCAACCAAATGTAGGAACTCTACAGTAAAATACAGCAATATAATTTGAAATCAGGAGGAAAGAGCATGGAAATCAATTTCAAGCTTTCTGATAGTCAGAAGTATGATTTGATTTGGAAAGCCGTAAATCCTGAATATACAGAGGAAGGCGGTTGGGTGTGTTCCACCTCCGTTTGCGATGTATATGATGATTACGCATTGTGCTATGACTACGAAAATTCACAATATTTTCGTCAGTATTACACAAAGAATGAGGATAGCATTACTCTCGGTGATAAAGTAAATGCCTATATTATTGAAGTCAATGAGAGTGAAATGAATGCTCTCAATGCTCTGCGCGCCCTCAATGGTGGCAACTATGAGAAGATTGATGAGAATTACACTGCTTTGAAAGAGCAGAATGAACAATTCTCTGCTACTATTACTGAGCGTGATGCAAGTATTGAGGAGTACAACACGCAGATTACCAATCTCCAGAATGAGCTTGAAACTGCGAATAATAATTTAGCTACCGCGCAGGCTGACCTTGAAGTTGCAAATAATTCTCTCAACGAAGTCACCACAGAGCGTGATAGCTTGAAAGATTACCAGCATACTGTTGAAACTGGTAATAAGCAAAAGATTATTGAAAAATATGCTTTGAAGTTGGATGATGAAGTCGTCGCTAACTACACTGCGAAGATTGATGAGTATACTGTGGAAAGCCTTGAAAAGGACCTCTCTTATGAGCTTGTTAAGGCCACACCGTCTATCTTTTCGGCTACTGAGCCGACTGTTATTCCCAAGGCGGACACTCCGCTTTCTGGAATTGAAGCAATTTTGAATCAATATAAGTAATGGAGGGTAAAACCTAATGAGCAAGAAATTTGAAATCGATCTCTACTCTCAGTTAGAGTTGAATAACGTTGCCTTCCGCCGCGATGGTCGTATTGAGGCCCAGTGTGCGTTAGATGAAGGCTTTAGCGAAGCCCCTGCCGAAAATGGCATGCTTCTTGCCATTGACAAGGCCAATGGTCTTATCAAGCTTCCTGTTGATGGCTCTCTTCCCATTGCTCTGAATTATACTGCTGAGCATATGTATGATGAGCGCAAGATGGGCCTGAAGAACTTCTGCCTCCGTCCTGAAGATGGCTTCTATCCTCGTATGGGCTATCTTTCTGTGGGAGACCTTTTCACCACAAATTGCCTTTGCTATAATGAGACAGATTATACCACTCAGAATGCTCTTGAAGAAGCTCTTGGTAAGCTTAGCGAAACTGCCGTGTTTGGTGGCGCCGATGCTTCCGGTCGTATCTGCCTTTCGAAGGAAAAGCCTGCCTTTGGTCCTGTGCTCAAGGCTGTTAAGTTCTATACCATGCCTAACGGCGAGCCTGGCGTGAAGTTCCAGGTTATTGGTTAATCTAAGGAGGAGGTAAATATAATGGCTACTATTGCTGAAATTAAAGAATTAGCTCTTCATGCAGCCAAGGGTACTGCTCCTGCTAATTTTAGTGAAAAGAATGTAAACGATGCTCTTCGTGGCGAAATGGCCGCGATGTGTAGTTCTATTAATGAGTTCCGTCGTAATCAGTATGATATTTTCCAGATTATGATTGAGACTGCGGATGAGGTTGTTCCTCCCAAAGTTATCGCTCGTATGGGTTCTTTCGCGGAAATCAAGTCTGTTCCTCAGGGAACCAAGGCTCTCTTCCGCAAAAAGCTTGGTAAGAATCGCGCGAAGAGTTTTGTAACTCGCGTTGGTCTTTCTGGCGTATATGAAACCTTCCGTCTTGATGCTGAAGAGTATGAAGTCAGTGCGAAGGCTGTTGGCTCTGCTGGCACAATTGATTTTGAGCGTTTCCTTGATGGCGCCGAAAGCATGGCCGATATTATGGAGATTATTGTTGAGGGTCTTGAAGATGCAGCCTATATTGAAGTTGCTCGTTGCTTGATGGGTAGCTTGAATAACGTCAAACGTCCTGCCGCGAACCAATATATTGACAGTACCTTCAATGCTGCGAACCTTCAGAAGCTCGTCAACACCGTGAAGATGTATGGCGATGGCGCTGTTATCTTTGCGGCTCCTGAGTTCATTGCGGCCATGGGTCCTGATGCGATTGTTCCTCCGATTGCTGGCGCCGCGCAGGGTATTTATGCTCCTGATGACATTGAGAGTATTCATAATATTGGTCGTATTCGTATCTTCCGTGGTTGCCCGATTGTTGAAATTCCTCAGGGATTTGTTGATGAGAGCAACACTTCTACTTGGATTAATCCTCAATTTGCTTATGTCTTCCCCGCTGGTCGTGAGAAGGTTGTTAAGTTCGTGTTTGAGGGCGATACCCAGATGTGGCTTAGTGATAACCGTGACCAGTCTATGGAAGTCAACTTCTATAAGAAGATGGGCGCTGCAATTCACACCTTCAATAACTGGGGTATCTATCAGAATACCGGCATTGCCGATACTTCTGCTCAGCCCTATGGTTTCTAATTTAGATAAATAATTTATAATATAGGTGGGGAGGTTATCAACCTCCCCAACCGGAGTAAAAGGAGAGAATTATAATGGATGCTGAATATAAAGTAAAAGTTTCCAGTCAGTGCACTGGTCATGTGGGACTTACAGTTCCAAATCGCAATTTTGTGCGTAATTGGTCAAAGAAAGGACAAACAATTCCTATTCCTTTTGAAGTCCTCGAAGAAGCAATTTTTGATGAGGGCTTTATGAATATGATAAATCAAGGTATACTTCATATTGATGACCTCGCGGCCGCCAAGGCACTTGGTCTTGAACCAGAGGATACAAAAGTTCCCGTAAACCATAAAGTATATTCTGACGGTGATTTGAAGTATATGTTGAATTTTGATAAGCAAGCTGACTTTGAAGAAAAGTTTTTGGCTATGCCTCGTGAACAGCAAATGCAGTTAGTTGATATGGCTGTGGATATGCGTGTGCGCGATGGCGATAAAATTGCTTTTATCAAGAAAATTCTTGGAGTAGATATTGATAAGGAGATTTCTTTTGACCTTCGAATGAAGGAGGAGTAATATGAGCACTCCTTATTCACAAGTGTATGACGCATTCACTTCGAAAATTCTCGACGATGAATGGCAGACTTGGGATGATCCTGATATGGTTGCCGCGGATATGCGCCAACTACTTGAAGATGGAATTGTTCATTTCAAGTTCCCTCGAACCTCTCTTGTGAGAGACGATGATGGTTTTACCAATACTCTGAATGCCACTGAAATTCAGATTATTGCTACATATATGAAAATTGAGTGGTTAGATAGATGTATTTTGACGTGGCAACATTTGAAGCCACTGTATAGTGAAGCTGACTTTTCTCAAGCAAATCTTATTGATAAGTTTACCAAATTACTTGATAAGGAATGGACGCGCGCCCGAAAACTGGAAGCTAATTACTACCGTTCCGTGGACGAAAAACCGTGGCCTTTCCGCAATATGGCAGGTAATTGATATGGAACAACTTGATGAAAAGACAGTATGGGATGGGTATATAAATTAGTTTCGTAATAAATTATTTGGACTTCTTTGTGAATTTGAGAAACAGGGAGAATGGGAAAAATTTCTCGATAGCCTATTGATTGAATTAGGTGGTTTTGATAGCTCCCATAGGTCTATAAATTATTATAAATTGTCTCATAATATGAATTAGTTGCGCTATGTGAGGTATGAATATTTTCGTAGCATAATTTTTGAGTGTATGGGACTTTTATCAAAGATAAAATGAATTATTATGATGAAGTTTATTTGAAACGTCTAAATAGATATGGAACTGATTTTGCTTCACGAATACAAGGTTAGCGAGAAGCTGACTGGATGAGATATAAGTCTATGTCTACTTACAGGGTTGAATTTGAGGATGAAGAAGGGAATAAACTTTCTGGAACTCTTGAACCAAATAAGTAGGATGAGACGGAAACTACTCAATGGTTGCTTTTAGATTTAGATAAAAAGTATCCTGGAGGTACAATTTTTCTAATTTCTGGAAAGTATAGTGAGAATCGCTGGATGATTTTGTTTTTGCGCGAGACACAATCAAAAGGCTATAACAAATATATGGTGCTAAAACTGACCCATCTTATTCAGTGGAAAGATAGGGCGGGCGCGCAACATGAAAGTTGGGGATACTTTTATGGGAAAATGGACCGCATTATTTATGATGTAATTCGTTCTACAGCAAAGAACCCCAATTATCAAGACCCAGATAAAGAAACTCATATTATTATGCCGACCACTAAAGATTTGAAACGAGAAGATTATCTCGTTATTGATGAAGAGGGGTATATTGTAACTGGTTATGATTTGAGTTCTACGCCTGGAGTTGAATATTTTAGTTTGAAAGAGACAATGGTGCGAGATACTACACCAGTTGATATTGTTGGTGAAACTGGTGATGATACTTTCTGGCTTACAGGAGATAATGAGTGATGGGAGTAAGAAATCTAGGAGAAATGGGGCAAAACTTACAAAAGATAATAAAGCGTTTACTTGCTAATTAGAACCTTTGTAAGTTATTATATTATACTGATAAAGACCCCTTGAACGGAGAAGATATCTCTGATACTACAATTCTTTATGGTAAGCAAATTACTATAAATCCACAATATAATCCCGCTGAAAAGGATTATAGTGTTGTTATTCCAATGGTATAGCATGGTCGGCGCGGAAAGAATGATGAATTTACAGATATACTTATTCGTATTTATATCTATGTTCCGCAAACCCAGTGGATTATAAAAAGTGATAATTTGCGCCCGTATCTTATTCTTGGCGAATTACAAAACAGTTTGGAAGATAAGAATATAAATGGGCTAGGAACCATCAATTGTAGTGATTTTGTTTTGAACATGGTTACAGAACAAATGACTAGCTACTATATAGATTTCAACATTACTCAATTTGCATAATGATTGAAGAAGCATTCATAGGTTATCCAATAAACTTTTAGGATATTTGCTTGGTATATCCGCCTTTCAATAAAGATATAATTGCATTTGGATATTAGAAATTTATGGTGCTTACGTCTCTTTTGACACAAACCCAAGACGACATAGATGATTAGTTAGCTGATGCAAAGTTAGACCAAAATCCAACTCCTTTTTAGCAACTATTTCTTTAGGCTACTTTATATCCTCCAATGAAATCACATATTTGTGAAATTTTGAAGTTTTTTACTCATATGGATATCAGGCTATTACCAGAGATTGGTGGTATAGTATTTGGAGAAGTGACTGAAAAGCGCATTATTACAGAAGAGAACTTTTTTGATTTTCAAAATGTAATTCGCGCGGTCATAGGCAATAAACTAGAAGAAAAGCCTAAAGAAAATGAAAACCCACGTATTCGACGTATGAAAGCATTATCTCGAAAAAGAGATAGAATAAAAGCTAAGTAGCATAAAGCACCACAAGAACTACTTACTTTACTTACTTCGGTATGCTGTATGAATACTGGACTAAATCCATCTAATGTCGGTGAAATTACTTATGCAGCGACTAAGTCGCTTATAGATAGATATACCGAAAAGGATGCGTATGAGACACGCACCGCTGCGATGCTTGCTGGAGCAGAGAGTGAAGGCAAGGAACAAACTTATTGGATTCGAGACTTAGATAGCTGAGTTTTAAAATTAAATCTTAAATATAGGAGGTCATTATTTATGGCATCTATATTAGATCGTTATGGTAGATAATGCCACGCTAAAAGAGTAATCTTTTAGATGACAATCTCGTGAATTGCTGGAACATCCTAAAGCTAACTGAACTACAACATAGCGTAAAGCAAATGTGAAAGTTAAAAAATCAGTTAGATGGTAAATCTAAGGAGGTTTTAAAATGGACAATCAGCAGCCAAGCTTTCAAAAAACTTTTTTTATTCCCCCAATGAAAGGATATGGGTATATTTATAAATATACTAGTCCCTCTGGAAAAAGCTATATAGGACAAACAATGGGAAGTTTATATAGTAGAGCAAAAAGTATTTCTACTGGAATTGGCTATAAAAAATGTTCTTTATTTTGGAAAGCTATATAGAAATATGGCTGGCCTAATTTTGAAGTATTTATATTAGCTGAACTTCCAATTGAAAAGCTAAATGAAGCGGAATAGAATTTCATTTAGTTATATCGCACTTTATCTCCTAACGGATATAATTTATCAAGTGGCGGTGAAGGCGGAAAGAAAGTTCCTGTTTATACTTATTCTGCATAGAATGGAGAATTTTTAGAACGTTATAGTAGCGTAACAGAGGCTTCTTTATTTACTGACGTACCCATTGAAACTATTTCTGCAATTTTACATAATGACGGAAGAAAGCAGGCACATAATATTGTTTTTTTAGCCAATTATGTAGAATTTTATGATATAAAGTAGTTGGCGCGCGCAAATTATCATAAGGTTTATGCTTATGATATGGACGGTGCATTTATTCAAGATTTTATATCTATATAGGAAGCTTCAAAGTCTTTATCTGTTGCAGAAAGTAGCATTAGAAAGTGCTTGAATGGCACCGCTTTTTCTGCAAAAAATTATCGCTTTGATAGCATAAAATATGATAAGATGCCTGTCAAAAGAAGTTCTAAAGAGCCAATCTCAGTAGAACAAATTGATGCCACTACAGGAGAGAAAATTGCAGAATATACTTCTTTAGCCGAGGCCGCGCGGGCGGTTGGGCTAGCAAGTGGCGCTGGAATAAAAAAAGTAATTACCAGAGGAAAGGGGCTAAGTGGCGGTTTCTTCTGGAGGAAGAAAGAAGGTTCAACGACTAAGAGCGAGTAAAATCCTACTCGACTGTGCGAGACATCCTAAAAAAGGATGAAGATATAGTCTAATCTTGCAAGAAATTGTAAGCTGTCATTTGACGGGCAGTTTGGGAAACTGCTGAATATAAATGATTAAAGAGGTTGCTGACGTAACATTCTGGCACCTCAATGAGCATGGTGAACCTGATTTCCCCGTGCTTTATCTTGACACACTGAAGGTTTCAACGATTGAGCAGACTGCTTCTACTGCCGATGCTACTGGTGGTAAGGGTAATGCTAAACTTGTAAGTTGGGATTATGGTAAGGAAATCAATGTTACTCTTGAAGATGCGTTGTTCTCCCCTAAGTCCATGTCACTTATGTTTAGTGGTTCAAAGGGTACAATCGATACTACAGCTAAGAAAATAAAGAAGACCATCAACTACTTGAATACTACAGATGGCGCTACGCTTCCTCAGAAGCTTGTCAAGCAGGAAGATGGAACATACCGTGTTGCTACTGCGGAAGAAATTACCGCTGGTGGAGAAAACCTTATTGCGGTAGTATGGTATAAAGCTGACGCGAAAGATGCCAAGGATGCTGAAGTTGCAGAAGCTACTACGGCCAAAGCTGGTGAGCGTTTTATTGGCGTGTATGTTGTAGATGTTGCTGTTGGCGATGGCAAGACCATTACAATCGACGCGGCGCACTTCCCTGGCACTTATCGTGTTGTTGGCGACACTTATAGCCGTAGTGAAGCGAGTGGCGAGGATGAATTCTTCCAGTTCGTAATTTACAAGGCTAAGGTTTCTGCTGAGAATACCATTACTCTTCAGGCTGATGGCGATCCTTCTACCTTCAATCTCAACCTCACTGTTCTTCGTAATAGCGATGGTAAGATGATGGACCTTATTCAGTACAAGGTATAATTTATATAACATATTAGAGAGGGAGAAATCCCTCTCTTTTTTATTGGTTTGATTGCGCGGGCTCAACAAAAATGTAGGAACTATATGTATAAAAATCCACTTATATATGAGAAAGGAGGCTTTAGCACATGAGTGAACAATTATTTGGTGCCAAAGAACTCTATGACGTAGTTTTACGGACAACCTTTGAAACTACTATAAATGGGAAGCATTATGATGAAGGAGAGGTCGTAGTTAGATTTGGACGACTTCAAATCGCGCAATTGAACGGACGTTATTCATATGTCGCTGCGAAAGGCGGTTATGATAATAGAGAATTAGTTACTTGGGAAAATATGAATAGCGTGTCGCTTACTTTTTCTCAAGGAGTTTTTTCTAAAACTTAGTTGGCTTTTCTTATGAATAGTAGTATTAACCAGTAGGCTATGCCAGAAAAGAAATTGGTTCCTAAAACAGAAACTCTAGAAGCAGATGATGAAGGGGCTGTAAATCTTCATTTTATACCTCAAAAATTATTTGTGTATTAGAAAGATGGCTCTCGCGTAAAGGATTTTGTTCTTGAAGGACAAAAAATAAAGGGTTTAACTACATATGAAGAATATGTATGTGACTATTATTATGAATATCAAGAAGATATAGTTTATCTCCAAAGTGGGCTTGGAATAACTAATGGTTATTTACGCTTGGAGGGTAAAACGAGATTAAAGGATGATAATACTGGGCATATTGTAACGGGATTGATTACAATACCGAGACTAAAGTTGAAAACTGGTATATCAGCAAGATTGGGAGCTAATGCGGAACCTATTATTGGAACTTTCCAAGGTGAGGGCTACCCAGTTGGGACAAGGGAAAATAAGACGGTGTGTAGTCTTACTATATTGTCTGATGATATAGATAGTGATTTTTGACGGTATTGGTTAAGAACAATACCGTCATTTTTATTGGGTGGTGAATTATGGCACAGAATACGTTAGAGATTGTTGCGAAAGTAAGGGCTGATACTACAGAGGCTCAGAAGAAATTTTAGCAACTGTTTGCAGAGTTTAAGAATTTTAACATAGATTCACGCGCAGGAACAGAAGTAGCAAAAAGTTTTGAATAGGTCAATAAAGCCCTTGATAAATTGTCTATGGCTGGCAATAATATTGCTGGGGGCAAGGCTAGTGTAGATTAGCTACAAGCACTGTAGCGTGCAAGTATAGACGTCGATAAAGCAATTGGCAATTTAAATCATACTTTAGGTAAGATTAGTGGGTCTAGTTTTAATTTTGATATAGATACGCCAGCAATTACAAAAACAAAATAGGAAATTGAATCACTTTAGAAAACTCTTTCTGGGTCGTATGTTGACGCTTTAGAGAAAGCCAAACAAGCTTAGATAAAACTTTCTGCAAGTGGCTATGAGAAACCTATTGGGGGCTATTCTGATTTACTTGATGCTCTTTCGGCGCAAGATTTTGATAAAGCAAAACAAAATCTTACAAAGTTAGAGAATAATATTGATATAACTGCGAACTAGATTGGTGCAAAAATCTAGAACCTAAAAACTTCTATTGAAAATTCTGTAAAAAGCAAAGAGGGCACTTTAGTTCCTTTTGAAACATTTCGTAACGATATAAAGTCTGCTTTAAATAAGGTTAAAGCAGATTTAGATGATTTTAATCAATCTATTGAGAATACTGCGAAAAAAAATGATATTTTTACGAATTTTCTCGGGAAACTGGGCGATAATAAAGGGGTTGAAGAATTAAAAAGCTAGCTAGAAGAAGTAAAACGCACTTTAGCTAATTTCACTCTAAAAGACGCCACAAAACTGAAAACCCAACTCGAATAGATTTGGGAAACATATACAGACACTAAACGTCCAGACAGCATCTCTGCATAGGCATGGTCGGGTTTTGGTCGTGCTTTTTAGACACGAATGGGAGATGGCGGTGCTTTCCAAGAACTAATTCAATCTGGAGAGAGGGCATCATAGATAGTTGATAATTTAAAAACTAAATTAAGTTCTTTTATGGGTGAAGCTGCAAATTTAAAAATCAAGGGCGACTTTACTAATATGGTTAAAGGGCTTAATTTAGATAATTTAGATATAGGCAATTTTGACCAACTAATTGATCAAAAAATATAGAATATTAAAAAGTCTATTGCAAATTTACGCATAACTTCTAGTGATGCTTTAACTATAAAGGATTAGGAAAAATAGCTTGCCGCGTTGCAGAATTTTAAGACTGCTATTCACGATGCTTTTGGACAGACAACCTAGAATTTAGTGACAGATACTCGTGATAAACTACAGCAAGCATTAACAACACTTAGCGGACAAAACCAGGAGCGAGCGTAGGGCGCGCTAGAAACATTTCAGTAGTATTTTCAAACAGTATCCTCTACAGGAGATAATCTCCTTGGTGCTACTAGCAGCATAGAAACAACTACTTAGGCGATAATAAGATAGAAAGAAGAACTAAGTCAGGTAGTTTCACGTTTTGCTTATTTTGGAACCGCTGCTGGTATCTTGAGAACCTTTAGTAGAGTTGTTCGTAATGCTTTCTAGTCAGTAAAAGAGTTAGACGAAGCAATGAATAATATTGCAGTCGTAACAGATTATACAACAAAAGATTTGTGGAATTAGATTGATGCATATACTGCCATGGCTCAAGCTACAGGTTCTACAATCAAGGGCTCTTATGAGGTCGCACAATTATATTACCAGCAAGGTCTTACTGATGCAGAGGTAATGGCGGCTACGAATGAGACACTTAAAATGGCTCGCATTTCAAATATTGATTATGCGGCAGCGACTGACTATGCGACAGCGGCAGTCAAAGGATTTGGATTGGCTTACCAAGACTTGGCGCATATCAATGATGTGTATTCTAACCTTGCGGCAAAAACTGCGGCGGACACCGAGGAAATATCTATTGCTATGAGTAAGGTGGCTTCCATTGCACATAGTACTGGTATGGAATTAGAGACTACAGCAGCATTCTTGACATAGATTATCGCCACAACACGAGAGGCTCCTGAAACTGCTGGTACGGCATTGAAGACAGTTATTGCAAGATTTGCTGAAGTTAAAAAGTTAATTTCGCAAGGAGAAGTTACAGGTACTGACGAAGAAGGTACTGAAGTTAGTGTAAATAAGATTGAAGAGGCATTAAAAACTGCTGGTGTTGCATTACGTGATACTACTGGTTAGATGCGTGATTTAGATGATGTATTTATTGAACTTGCTTCTCGTTGGGACAGTTTGGATACTATGTAGCAGAGATATATTGCTACTTAGGCTGCGGGTTCGCGCGAGCAAAGCCGTTTCTTGACAATGATGAATGACTATGAAGGATTGCAAGAGACATTGGGCTATGCTATGGATAGTGCGGGTGCATCACAAGAATAGTTTAATAAGACATTAGATAGTTTGCAAAGTAAGTTAAATAATTTATCTAACGCCTGGACAGAATTTACTACTGGTATTGCTAATTCTGCGGCTATAAAAGGTACGGTTGATATTCTTACCAAAATACTTGATGTTATAAATGATTTGACTGGCGCACTTGGCAATTTCGGAGGAACTACTTCGAAAATTTTATTACTTTTTAGCGGATTGAGATATGGCACTGGTGCAATGGGGAATATATTGAAATTGTTAGGAGTGCCTAAAAAAGTTCCAACTATAGGAGATTAGTGGAGTACTGGTTTTGGGAGCATTTTTAATGGTCTAAAAGCCGTAAAAAGTAGTAAGCTTGTTCGCACCCAAGAAGTATTATTTGCTCAAAATGAACTAGCCGGTTTTGAAAGAATGCGCAGTTCATTGGCACAGCAGCTTTTTGCCGCTGAAGATGCGGGCGATATTTTAGGCGCACAAAAATATGGTAAATCATTAGAAGAGTCGAATGCCGAATTACTTGTTTTATAGACAAATTTAGCAAATGCATCAGCAGCCGCCGGAAGCGCGGGGGCGAGCTTTAAGGCCTTTTGGGGCGCATTATCTGCTCCAGCAAAAGTGTCTGTTGTAATTGCGGGGTTGACTGCTGTAGTTGCTATTATTTAGTTATTCGCAAAATGGATAAAAACTGCAAAAGAGCGAGCAGAAGAATTTTAGCAACAAATCCAAGACCTGACTTCGATGGCGCAAGAGCTTAATGATTTAGAATCTACCCTTAGAGACTACTAGAGCTATAATGAGGGGATAAAAAATAAGAACGGCAAGGTAGTTGAGCAAGATTTTTCCACTTTGGTAAAAGGGGTTGGGACATATGGTCAAAATCTTACTCTTACCACAGATGAGTATGATAGATATCTAGAAATTTGTGATGTCATTATTGCGAAAAATCCGAAATTGGCGGAAGGATATAATAGTAATGCCGAAGCTATTGCTAACAATAAAGAAGCATTAATAGAACTAATTGCAGAGTAGCAAAAGTAGATTCAAACGTAGGGAAAATAGATAAGCGCCCAAATGGATGCTAATTTTTTCAAAAACACTGAAGGTCAAGCAAAAACTTATTAGAATGAGATAAAATAGGCTAAGCAAGATAAAGTTATGCTTGGTGCCAAAAATCTTGGAGACATTTGGAATAAGGCTGGTATATCATTCAAAGACTTCAATCTGCTTGGTCGAGCGATAAATGTTAACTAGACTTCCTTATCGGGTCTTATACAAAATTATGATTATTATGGGGACCAAATTAAATAGAGACTTAAAGATGAAGATAAGTAGGAGAGAGCACTGTTAGCTCTTCAAACTTATTAGAGCTATTATAATAATGAGATGGAAAAATATGGCTCTGTAATAGATAACGCTAATTAGGGATTAGAAGACTAGAAAGATACTATAAAGGATATGTATATAGCAATGCTTCCTGGTATTGATGGATGGACTGAATTGTCAGATGCTCAGCAATCTTTTATAGAGCAAAGTATTAGGAACCAAGATGTAAATATTTTTGATGCGGGTTCAATGAGCCGGTAGA
>OGQO01000853.1_pt1 | contig 30455 bp, 21 predicted proteins | sample 1553241 | NCBI WGS metagenome assembly OGQO01 (sample SAMEA2579933, study PRJEB22360) | human gut metagenome | biome: human gut; feature: human-associated habitat; material: faeces | place: Denmark | collected 2008/2010
AAATAGCCAAATTCAAAAATGATTTATTTGATTTTTTTATATGTCCTCTAACCTTTGACAACACAATCAAAAAATCATCGCTAATCATTGCTTGAAATAATGCATATGCCCCAAAAACAACCGCTATAAATGCAACATCAATTTCCATAAATTTCTCAACAATGAAACTAAATTTCTCTTGTGTATTTATCCGAAAAGATAATATATATGCACAAAGCATTGATAAAACTATTACTATAATATATAATACCCAATTGTTTTTCGTCATTTTTATCTCTGATAATGCTTCAAACTCTAATTTCACTGAATCTTCCCGAAGCAATAAATCATCAATATTCTCATTTTGAATATCATCCATTATTGTTCCTCTTTCTAAGAAACTCCTCATAATATATTATATTATGAGCACTTTCTGTATTTAATGATTTAATGTCTCCTTTAGCGCCATAAACCTCATCATATGCATCTTTCAATTCACCCGACACATCAATATTCATATTTTCCGATATCTGCGAATCCTTAATAGTGGCAGTTCGTTTTGTTCCTGACAAACTCGAATCATTGCTATATCTTACTTTCATTTGCGTTTCTGCCATACCATCTGATTCTTCAATTATTTTAATAACAGCATTAGTATTTCCAGGAGAATTAAAAACCATTCTTCCTGTTCTACTATTAAGTTTTTTTCTTGTTTCATCTATTACCCCATAAAGAGGATCCAAATCCCATTCACCATTAAGCGGATAAAATTTCAAAGTTATGGATTCTACCTTTTCCACATCTTTAAGCACTTCCTTAACACTTTCTTCTGTTTTTATTCCAGTCACATTAATGCTCTTAGGCCTCAACAATAATTCTTTTTCTTCTATTTTCCTTCTCTCATTCTCACTTGTAATATATGTATTTATTACATTATGTAGTGTTGAATTAAATGACCTAATATCAGGACTGCCTTTCTGATTTTTCACCAATACCATTCTATGATTTTTCAAAAAAATCATAAATAAAGAATATGGTGCACTTGGCATCTGTATATTAGTATTTTTCAATCCATCACTGTCATTATATTCAGAACGAACCTCAAGTATTGTATCTTTAATTAATAAACCAGCTAAAACGATTTCATTTTTTAACTCTCTTAATTTTACATCTTCAAAAAACAACCTAGTATCACGCCCAGATTTCTTTTTAATTTGTGAATTTAATGCAGGAAGAATGATATCGTCAAGATGATAAATCATTGGCTCCTCGTCTTTTCCAAAAACCATATTAATATTTGCAACCGTCATTTTTTTAGTTTCCATTTTATCCTCCCAATAAGTATATTACACATGTCGTTTATTTTTTCAATTCGAGTTACTTTCCCTCTAAAGCCCTTACATACTGCACAAATCTCGACAACGTCCAAATTCTGTCCTGTCTATCAATAGGATATGTTTTTATATAAGGTTTAGGAACAACAAGAATCACATTTTCTGCCTGCATCTCATCCATTTGTGCACCAGATATCCCTTGCTGAAGCGTACAGAGATATTTAGGTTTCCCTTTTAATCTATCTGCTTCATTTAGTACCTGTCTCCATCGATCTTTACACGTAGTTTTGGCAGCCAAGGAAATCAATTTATCTACTGAAAAGTCACTATTATGATACGCTTCTTTAGAAGGAAAAATAAAATCTGGTTTTTTATTTCCTTCCGTTACCACCTGTGCAGAATACTCCAATTCATTTCCATCAAATATTGCTGCAAGATGATGTTCTAAACTTTTTCCAGCTCTACTCTTTCTTCTATTTAGTACAATATTGGCTACCTTTACAAATTCATCAACAGATGTGAAACCTTTAAATATAAGATTCTTGTATCTATCATGTTCTAAGGCCTTAAACAATCTATATTCCATATCTGTCCATGAAATCAACTTTCTATCCGGATTTGCCTGAATATCTTCAACATGATCATGTACTGTATTTTCAATATGTCTAGCAGCATCCGACATATCTTCAGATGCAGGAAAATCAACAGTCAGGTTATTGATAAATTCTTTTATCGCAAGTTCTTCTCGTTTTCCTAACAACAATCCTAGTTTTCCCGTATCTATTAGACAATTAGTCTGAGTCGGTCCAATGCCAAATGTATTTAAAAATTCTTCTATTTCTTCTTCAGTTTCTAAAAAAAATCCACTGTAATCTTCTTTACTCTGCTGAGTAAATACAAACATTGTTCCTGTCCGTTCTGGCTTTAGAAAATGGAATCCTCTACCAAATCGAGTAATTCTCAACTCATTCTTACTTTCATAATATGTAAAACTACTTTCTGTCACAAAATCGTCTTGCCATTTAATTTTTACACTACGTTTTATTATCCCACCACTTTTAAGCTCTTGTGGCGAAAATAGCATCAATTCTGCTGATTTTGAAATCAATATTCCTGATTGGTGTCCACCTGTTGCTCCAGTATCATTTGCAGACAAAAATTTACAAAAAGCCTGCTCACTGTTTAATACAGAATTTATTGCTTGATTGGAATAACTTATCGACATTAAATCACCTCTTTCTGCACTTCATTTGTTAACCCTACATCCAAATATTCAAGTTTTTCAACTATCAACTTTGCAACATTTTCCATCAATGGAACAACAACTGAATTTCCAAACTGTTTATATGCCTGCGTATCTGATACCGGAATTTTGAAACTATCAGGAAAGCCTTGTAACCTAGCACATTCTCTCGGCGTAAGCCTTCTCGGGTTTTTTCCTTCCTGAGCAATCAATATTTCAGAACCGTCTTTATAATACCTTGCACTTATTGTTCTTGATACACCATCCAACGGAGCTATTCCATAGCCAAAACCATTACCTGCTGCTCTGTGCTTTGCAGCATAGTTTTGCAAATATGTCCACAATTTATCTGACAAAGTATATTTTTCTTCAACTTCTTTATCCAAAATATCTCGCATAATTGGTTTGGGACTTTTCGGTGTCAGGTTGAATTCAAAATCAATATCATTTCCATATCTCTCTCTGTCAAATCCCACTATAATAATTCTTTCTCTATGTTGTGGTACATAATTCTGACCATCTAAAATTGCATAATACACTTCATAGTTTAGCTCACCTAAAGCTTCTTTTATAACTTGAAAGGTTCGTCCTTTATCATGGCTGCAAAGATTTTTAACATTTTCCAGCATAAATGCTTTAGGACGCTTTTCTTTTAATATTCGGCAAACATCAAAAAACAAAGTTCCCTGTGTTTTATCCGCAAATCCAGTTTCACGTCCCATACTATTCTTTTTAGAAACCCCTGCAATAGAAAATGGCTGACATGGAAAGCCTGCTACAAGAATATCATGATCTGGTATATCTTTCTCATCTACCTTCGTAATATCCCCATCTGGCTGTTCTCCAAAATTTGCAAAATAGGTCTGCTGACTATATTTGTTCCATTCATTTGAATATACACAATGTCCACCTGCTCGATCAAATGCAATTCTCATCCCACCAATTCCTGCAAATAAATCAATAAAAGAAAACTGCGTACGTGAAATATTTTTGTGCTTCCTTTTCATGTCAGTCACATAACAAGCAACCGCTTCCCTAACACAATCCTGCATACTCTGCTCACTCTGTAATGAATAAGCATTTAGTTTCTCATATAATTCATCTTCAACTCTGATGTGTACTTGCTTCATATCATTCACTCCTGGGACTTGTTTTATACCTGATTTTTCCCTATTATACTACTACATCTAAAAAAAAGCAAGCAAAAATCGAACATATTTTCGCTTGCTACTTTAATTCTTATGTTTCTCATCTTATCCAATAATATATGAACTTTTTTCTTATTCCTCTTTTTCATATATAACTTTACATCGTTGGAAAAGTTTCTTTGATAGTGACAGATTCCATGCATGCATCCTTTTGTACCATCGTTTGTTTCTCAAAAATGTATCCCAATCCATTTCAAGAACCGTCTGCAATTCATAGTCATCATCAAACTTACATACAATAACATACTCGAACTTTTGACGATCAGGTACATCTGATTCTGGTTCTTCCAGACCGTAAAATACACCTGTTGTAGTATTGCTTGTTGATTTTATGCTGTATCTATCACCTTTCCTACTAATTGCATCAATGTTCTCTGTTCCGACTGGTGCTGGTGCAAGATTTGGCAACCCCGGTGTATTATTATATATCTCAATTGCAAAATATTCCCCTAATTCCCCAACAACATTATTTGTTCGGATAACTTTACGCCGTTTTAATTCTTTAATAGCCTTACTATACAACTGAATTATTTCCTTTGTATTTTTTTCTTGCAAATTTTCCATTTCAAACTATCCTTTATTTTTTCTGCTTTCAACTTTTTCCAGTCATTCTAATATGCGGCAAAATAACTAACACCACAAAACTGTTGTCCGTACAATCAGCCGCCAAACACTTCTCTTTTACTCATATAACTCATATCATCGTTTTCTCTCAGTTAAGCAAAATAGCTCACATATATTATAGCATATTTTAGTTCTACTTACTATCTAATTGCTCAATTAAGATATCTCCATCAATAATAAACAAAATATCACATAATAAAACTATTGCTTCCTTTAATTCTAACAAAGAGACAAAAAGCCCCCTCCAAGAATCATTCTCCTGAAGAGGGCTTCATTATTTCTATGCTATTGCATTACCAATCTGGCGATTGCTCTACTTTGCAGCGATAGCTGCCTGTGCTGCTGCCAAACGAGCGATCGGTACACGGAATGGTGAGCAAGATACATAGTCCAAACCAATCTTATGGCAGAACTCTACGGATGAAGGATCTCCACCGTGCTCTCCACAGATACCAACATGAAGCTTGTTGTTTACCGGCTTACCTAACTTGATAGCTGTCTCCATCAACTTACCAACACCAGTCTGGTCAAGCTTAGCAAATGGATCGCTCTCGAAGATCTTAGCATCATAGTAAGCATCTAAGAACTTACCAGCATCATCACGAGAGAATCCGTATGTCATCTGTGTCAAATCGTTAGTACCGAAGCAGAAGAAGTCTGCCTCTGCAGCGATCTCATCTGCAGTAAGTGCTGCACGAGGGATCTCGATCATTGTACCAACTTCATAGTCAAGCTTAACGCCTGCAGCAGCGATCTCAGCATCAGCTGTCTCTACTACTATCTTCTTAACATATTTCAACTCTTTTACTTCACATACAAGAGGAATCATGATCTCCGGCTTAACTGCCCAGTCAGCATGTGCTTTCTGAACTTCGATTGCTGCACGGATAACAGCCTTTGTCTGCATCTTAGCAATCTCAGGATATGTGACTGCAAGACGGCATCCACGATGACCCATCATTGGGTTGAACTCATGCAGGCTGTCGATGATAGCCTTGATCTCATCTACGCTCTTGCCCTGTGCATCAGCAAGTTTCTTGATGTCAGCTTCCTCTGTAGGAACGAACTCATGCAAAGGTGGGTCCAAGAAACGGATTGTTACAGGGTTACCCTCAAGTGCTTCATAAAGAGCCTTGAAGTCAGACTGCTGATATGGAAGAATCTTCTCCAATGCAGCTTCTCTCTCTTCTACAGTATCAGAGCAGATCATCTCACGGAATGCAGCAATTCTGTCTTCCTCGAAGAACATATGCTCTGTACGGCAAAGACCAATACCCTCAGCACCAAGCTCACGAGCTTTCTTAGCATCTGCAGGTGTATCAGCGTTTGTACGAACCTTCAATGTTCTGAACTTGTCAGCCCACTCCATAACGCGGCCAAACTCACCAGCGATCTGAGCATCTACAGTAGGAATCAAGCCTGCATAGATGTTACCTGTTGTACCATCGATAGAGATTTCGGATCCCTCTGTGAATGTCTGTCCAGCCAATGTGAACTTCTTGTTCTCCTCATCCATGTTGATATCGCCACAACCGGATACACAGCATGTACCCATACCACGAGCAACTACGGCTGCATGAGATGTCATACCACCACGAACTGTCAGGATACCCTGGGATGCCTTCATACCTGTAATATCTTCTGGAGAAGTCTCAAGACGAACTAATACGACTTTCTCTCCACGAGCGTTCCACTCTTCAGCATCTTCTGCTGTAAATACAACCTTACCGCAAGCAGCTCCAGGAGAAGCTCCTAAACCTTTTCCGATTGGTGTAGCAGCCTTAAGTGCTGCAGCATCGAACTGTGGATGAAGCAGTGTATCCAAGTTACGAGGATCGATCATTGCTACTGCTTCTTCCTCTGTCTTATGTCCTTCATCTACTAAATCGCAAGCGATCTTCAAAGCAGCTGGAGCTGTTCTCTTACCATTACGGCACTGAAGCATGTAAAGCTTCTTGTTCTCGATCGTAAACTCCATATCCTGCATATCATGGTAGTGATTCTCAAGTGTCTCACATACCTCTAAGAATTTCTTATAAGCTTCTGGGAACTCCTGCTCCATCTGAGCGATTGGCATTGGAGTACGAACACCGGCTACTACATCTTCACCCTGTGCGTTCTTCAAGAACTCACCCATCAACTTGTTCTCACCTGTTGCAGGGTCACGAGTAAATGCAACACCTGTACCAGACTCATCGTTCAAGTTACCGAATACCATAGGCATTACGTTAACTGCTGTACCCCAAGAATAAGGGATATCGTTATCACGACGATATACATTTGCACGAGGGTTGTCCCATGAACGGAATACTGCCTCTACTGCTAATTTCATCTGCTCTACCGGATCAGATGGGAAATCTGTTCCTAACTGGTTCTTGTACTCAGCTTTGAACTGCTCAGCCAGCGTCTTAAGATCTGCTGCTGTCAACTCAACGTCGTACTGAACACCTTTCTCTTCTTTCATCTTGTCAATGAGCTGCTCGAAATATTTTTTACCAACTTCCATTACGACATCAGAGAACATCTGGATGAAACGTCTGTATGAATCATATACAAAACGCTCGAATGTTGGATCTGGGTTACCAGCGATCATGGATGCTACTACATCATCATTCAAACCAAGGTTAAGGATTGTATCCATCATACCAGGCATAGAAGCACGAGCACCAGAACGAACCGATACTAACAATGGATTCTGAGCATCACCGAATTTCTTTCCGTTGATCTCTTCCATCTTCTTAACACCGTCCATGATCTGTGCCATGATCTCATCGTTGATCTTACGGCCATCCTCATAGTACTGTGTACATGCCTCAGTTGTAACAGTGAATCCCTGAGGGATTACGTCTGCACCAAGAATGCTTGTCATCTCAGCAAGGTTAGCACCCTTACCACCAAGCAAGTTACGCATAGTCATGTCGCCTTCGCTAAACATATAGACCCATTTGTTTGCCATTGTCAAGTTACCTCCTAATATAATATTTGTTGCGAATGGGCAGAATTTGCCCATAGTTCACTTTATCGCTACTGCTTAGTATAACATACTTGCTGTCATTATGAAAAGACCTTTTTTGATAAAATCCGTCTTTTTTTGTCTTTTTTCATAAAATTCTTATGATCTGTTGTTACACGTCAGCCTCCGATTATTGCTCATCATCGTCTTCGAGATCGTCATGCATATATTCACGGTTCGTAACACGTTTTTTGTCACGGTTTTCTTCGATCAATTTAGAAAGCTGTTCCTTGACCTGTACCGGATTTTTGACGTTGACCAAATTAAAATTACCCATAGTCTTATCCGCTGATGATATTGCAATCGTTCCCATGCCAAAAATTTTCTGCAGCAGCGTGCGAGATAACGATATATCCAAAATACGATATAAACGCACCTCGTCCTCCACTGTTTTCAATAATCCTGTTGTCACAAACAAACGATCTTCTGTAAATGCATACTTTGTGAATGTCCAAGGCAGACCTAATGCATTGCGCTTACGCGCACTCCATAAATAGTTCATTCCTGTTTCTTCCATAATTTTTTTACTCCTCCTACTACTTAAAATAGTCATTCCCTTTTATGGTTTCCGGCTGTAAAACCACGCTGCGAATCGCGACGTCACCGGATACCTGCAACGTTAATTCGCATGTTTTATGCAGATCAACAGGAAGCTTCACTCCCTTGGTATACGCAGTATAAGAAACACATTTTCCATTTAAGTGTCTTGCCATTTCTGCTGCCTGCTCCGCTGAAGAACACTCTTCGCCAAGATTTCCTGCTGCCTGCTCCGCTGAAGAACACTCTTCGCCAAGCTTTCCTGCAGTCTGCTCCGCTGTTCCGAGTTCTTCCCCGGTATTTCGCCGCGTTAAGTGCGTACCACTTTGGAACACTGCTATTTCCTGTCCATCAACTAATGCACGAACCACCCAAGGTGCTTTACGTTCCGGCCATTCCTGCACCGTCACACAGATTTCATTATTTTTTCCTGTTGGCAGCTCTGTGTCAGCAAACGTCAATGTCATTTCGCGATCTCGGCGATCCGGTGTGGCAAGGCTGACATCTCCTGCCGGAATCCATACATCTGTCCTTGACGCAATCGGATTTCCTTCAATCAGTTCCACATTTGACGATGTGTCGAAATACTCTGCATAAATCGGTTCTCCAGCGTGGCGAACACCACGGGTGACTCCCCGCAAAGAAATCTCCTGCCGCAGCGGCAGATTTGCGCTGGATGCCCCGGCATAGATTTCGTACACTCCGTCTTCCAATACCATTTCACGGCTGATGACATCGAAATATTTCAAGCGATCCTGTGGGATATGGAACGTTACTGTACGCTTTTCACCCGGTCTGATCTGCTTAACGCGCCTAAAATCAATAAGTTGTCTATGCGGACGTTTGACAGCCGACTGCACTTTGTGTCCGTAAATCTGTACAACTTCGTCCGTAGTATATCTACCATTATTACTAATTGTTACATTGACAAACAATTCTGCCATGTCACGACTGACAGTCATCTTTTCATAGCGGATCTCTCCGTATGTTAAACCATGTCCAAATGCGTAAACCGGCTTGCCGTTGTAGTACTGATAGGTACGTTCCCCTTGTATAATGTCATAATCATCCATATCCGGCAATTCCGCTTTTTCAGAATACCACGTCATTGGCAGACGTCCTGCCGGGCTTTCTTGACCAAACAATATATCTGCAAGTGCGTTGCCAATCTCCATGCTTCCGGTTGCACTGATCAGAATAGCCGGAACATTCTTCGCTGCCCAGTCCAAGGCAAATGGCACACTGCTTATCAGCACCAGCACAACATTTGGATTGACATCCGTGATCTCTTTGAGAAGGCGGCTCTGATATGGCGGTAAATTAAGATCTTTACGGTCAATCTCCTCTTTCCCGTTGATCATTGGATTTGCTCCCAGAACCAATACCACCTTGCCGGAACATGCCGCAAGCTTTTTGGCTTCCTGAAGCCCACTGCGTACCCGTTCGATCACGATCGGCAGTCCGGCGGTCTGCTCCACACTATGCTGATCCGTTGTACCGGCTACGCCGATGCGGTCATCTAGCACTTGATCCTTTCTCTTTGCTACGCTCAAACGCCCAAGTTCATCAAAGCAAAGTGCCGCTCCATTCCATGCACTAATGCTGACATCCGCACAAATACCATGCTGTTCTGTAATAGCAGCTTCTGCCGTCTGTACATTCGTAAGATGGAAAATTTCTTTAACAAACCACCCAAACGGCTCATCTTTGCTGGCTGTGACAAGTCCTTCCTGTCCTTTTGCAAAATCATCTTCCACTGTAAGCAACTTACCGTTCTCCACAAAACGGATCGTCACCTGCTCATCGTCCCAGCATTCCAATTCAAAGAGTGCCGCATGCTCGAAATCTGCACGACAGACTACACCGCCATTGTCTACGCCAAGATAGCTGCCATCTGCCATACCAATATGTGCCTGTAATGCCGCACGTTCAAATGCCACATTGCTCTGACTTCTTATTCCATCTAGCGGTGTGACGAAATACGGCGGTATTCCGGAATACCAGTCTTTGTACCATACGTCTGCCAATGGTCCGATCACTGCGATATCTTCTTCCGGGTCGAGTGGCAGCATTTGTTTATTTTGAAGAAGCACCACTCCCTCTGTCGCCATCTTTCGGCTGACTGCCTGATTTGCTTTGGTGCCAACATCTTTCATCCCTACGGATGCATAAGGATTCTCCCCTTTGGCATCAAAAAATCCCAAGCGGATCAGCGTTCCATAATGGCAGCGAAGTGCCGGCGTCAGATCATCTGGCGTGATCTTGCCATCTTCCAATGCCTCACGCACTGCGTTCCAAACCATTTCTTCGCTGTCTGTGAAACAATCAATACCGGCAGCTAAACCTCCTACGATCGTATCTGCATGTGTTGCATAGTAGTGATGGAAATCCACTGTCTGTGAAACATCTGCACCATCACATACGACATGATGCAGTCCCCACTGATCTTTTAGGATTCTTTGCACTTCCGGATTGAGCATTCCCGGCACGCCGTTAATCTCATTATATGCAGTCATCAACGCCTCTGCCCCATGCTCTTTGATCACCTGACGAAATGGTTCCAAATAATACTCCCATTTATTTCTTGGAGAAATGGTCGAAGACTTCCAAACACGCCCATCCTCCACATTATTGGCATAAAAATGTTTCAAGGTTGCCGCCGTAAGCAGATATTGATCATCCTCTCCCTGCAACCCCTCGACATAGGCTCCTGCCATTTTTCCGGTCAGCAACGGATCCTCTCCATATGCTTCTTCCGTACGACCCCAACGTGGGTCGCGCTCCATATCGATCGTAGGTGCCCACACACTAAGAATGCCTTCGTGTTCTCTGGAATACAGTCCTCTCACCTCTGTTCCGACAACTTTTCCTGCTTTCCGGATCAACTCTTCATCAAACGAAGCACTCATGCCAATAGGATTTTGAAAAATCGTTGTGAGATCCGGCTCATGAACATCAAATTCTTGATCATGACGCGCCTGCACGCCATGTGCAGCTTCTCCACCTACTTGAAAGGCCGGAACGCCCAGCCGTTCGATCTCGGGATTGCCGGTTCCCATACTCTGTATCTTTTCCTCCAAGGTCATCTCTGACAGCAAATAATCCAAGCGTTCCTCTATGGACAGTGAACTGTCCCACAGCGGCGTATCATAATACGTTTTACTCATAGCAAACCTCCGTTTCTCCTGTATCATACTTCGATATTTATAAAAAAGGGGGCAGCGATACTTACGCTGCCCTTATATTTATCAGGACTTCGATCCATTCACCAAAACATCTTTAACGATTGTAGTCCTTAAAACTCAAATTTGTCTGCAAAATATGCCGGAAGATCTGCAATCTTCACGCGCTCCTGCTCCATCGTGTCACGGTCACGAACAGTAACTGCTCCATCTTCCTCAGAATCAAAATCATAAGTAATGCAGAATGGTGTTCCGATCTCATCCTGACGGCGATATCTCTTACCAATGTTTCCACGATCATCAAATTCGCAGTTATAAGTCTTAGAAAGCTCTTCATAAATCTTTGTCGCAGACTCGCTAAGCTTCTTAGAAAGCGGAAGTACACCGATCTTAACCGGTGCCAAAGCCGGATGGAAATGAAGTACTGTACGCACATCCGGTTTCTCCTCTGTACCGATATTTTCTTCATCGTATGCACCACACAAGAATGCCAGTACCACACGATCAGCACCCAATGATGGCTCAATAACATATGGAATATATTTCTCGCCCTTCGCATCATCAAAGTAAGACATATCCTCTTTGGATACATTCTGATGCTGTGTCAAGTCGTAATCCGTACGATCTGCGATACCCCAAAGCTCGCCCCATCCAAATGGGAACAGGAACTCAATATCGGTCGTTGCCTTACTATAGAAAGAAAGCTCCTCTTTCTCGTGATCTCTTACACGCATCTCTTCTTCTTTCATGCCAAGAGATTTCAGCCAGTTAATACAGAACTCTTTCCAATATGCAAACCACTCCAGATCCGTATCCGGCTCACAGAAGAACTCAAGCTCCATCTGCTCAAACTCACGTGTACGGAATGTAAAGTTACCCGGTGTGATCTCGTTACGGAAAGACTTTCCGATCTGTCCGATACCAAATGGGATCTTCTTACGGGATGTACGCTGTACATTCTTAAAGTTTACGAAAATACCCTGTGCTGTCTCCGGACGAAGATATACGGTATTCTTCGCATCCTCAGTAACGCCCTGGAATGTCTTAAACATCAGGTTGAACTGACGGATCTCCGTAAAGTTCTTCTTGCCACAGCTTGGGCAGCAAATTTCTTTCTCTTTGATGTAATTTTCCATCTGCTCATTGGACCATGCATCTACACTGCCTTCGATTGCAATGCCGTTATCTGCCATATAGTCCTCGATAACCTTATCTGCACGGAAACGCTCATGACACTCTTTACAATCCATCAACGGATCGGAGAAGCTTCCCAAATGACCGGATGCTACCCATGTCTGAGGATTCATCAGAATCGCGCAGTCAATACCTACATTGTAAGGATTTTCACGAATAAATTTCTTCCACCAAGCCTGCTTTACATTATTCTTAAGCTCAACGCCTAAGTTACCGTAATCCCATGTATTCGCAAGTCCGCCGTATATTTCTGAACCCGGATAAATAAATCCTCTTGCTTTTGCCAATGCCACAATCTTGTCCATAGTCTTTTCCATAATGAAACCTCTTTCCTGTTTGTTGTGTCATGCACTCCCATAAATCCCGTTTGGCTAACCCAAAACACGGTAAGCACATTCTAATACAAAAATATACCATCTCAAGACAATTATTGCAAGCATCACTCCACACGAATCCTTTTCCGAAAGCTTCTATACAACACTAACCATATATCTTGTGCAGTACACCGCTTTCCATTTCATATACTTCATCGCACAAAATATCAATATCCGCTTTGTTATGGCTGGCAATAAGGATCAATTTGCCCTGCTCCTTTAGTTGAAGCAGCAGCTTGCGGACATCCTCTACCCCCCGTTTGTCAAGACCATTCATTGGCTCATCTAAGATCAGACAGTTCTGATCTTCCATGATCGCCTGCGCAATGCCAAGACGCTGCCGCATTCCTAAGCTGTACTTTCGAACCGGAAGTCTCAGTCCCGGATCCAAACCGCAAAGTTCCATTACACTACGGAGATGCGCAGTGTCTTTTTTGCCGGTCAGCCCTGCAAGCAGCTTTAAATTCTTAAGTCCTGAATAATAACTGATAAATCCCGGATTTTCGATAATAACTCCCGCATCCTGTAAATAATCCATATCTTTTCCGATTTTCTTACCATTTGACAAAACTGTCCCTTTTGTCGGTAAAACAAACCCGCAGATGCATTTCATTAACATCGTTTTGCCGCTGCCGTTGTTACCAACCAATCCATAGATCCTGCCCTCCTCCATCGTCAGGTCAACGTCTGACAGGATCATTTTCCCCTTAATCTGTAACGTCACATTCTGTACTTCTATCATACTATTATTCTTTTATTCCTTTCTTCCGCACCTGTTTTCAGACTTTTCGATGTTTTACTCCTACTGTCAAACAAAGCAAAATCAGTATTATATCTATTGCTACAAAATACAAATAGGATCCAATGATCGGAAACACCTGTTTACGATAATACTCCGAATAATGTAGCCAAGGAATAGTATGCGCCATAGGAAATAACCACTGTATTTGCGATCTGGCAGCACACAGAATCGTTCCTCCTACCACCAGAAAACCATCCATTATAATTCCAATCCCTTTATGACCAACCAAAGAGGACAGAAGCAATACCAGTGCTAATAGAAAAAAATACAACACAAGTAATAAAAACGTCTCTCGCACAGCAACCGGCAAGGTTACCTGATTATATAAATTAATCGGTAATAGCTGCACCACTGCATCTCCTGTTCGATCAGGATACACAGACAGATATTTTGTAGTCGCATCGCTAAAATGAAAAATCCATTGTCCCTTTGGAATGATCAATATTGCTGTTGAAGCAACCGAAAATACAGCAAGCGACACTGCACTCATACTGGCAAAAATCAATTCCCCGCCTACCCACATTACTTTTGTGCATCGAATGCGATAAAATCTGGTGGATTCATCTTCTTGCGGATAATCTGCCATCATAGTTAAATAAAATAACGGCAAGATCAATAAAACCATTCCAGAATTTCCAGCCGCAATAAATGGCTCGAAATATGATAACTTTGCATCCATATCAATTGCGCACTGTTTCAATGGAGTTATAATCTGAATATTGACAAAAATCAAAAACATCGCCAGAATAATCATCTTTGTACTTCGAATCAGTTTCTTATACTCCATACAAGCAACATTCCATGCTCCATACAATTTATGCCACACTAGCCTGACCCCTCCCCTTTTTCATTTTGCGAACAAACAAAAACGCTGCAATTATATACATAAAGAGCATTAGACCAATTGTTCCAACTTGTGTTTTATCCCATTTTTGAATCAAGATATTACTTGGATTTGCCATAGACAACAATTGATTTAATATATTACCGTCTCGTTCCATTGCCACCATTTGACCTCTGGTAATAAACTGTTTCCAAACATAATTAATCATCATCGGCAAACAAATCAAAATATATTTATCCGTCATATAAATAGATAAAATCACTGCAAATATATTCATAAGAACTCCATACAAAAATGTTTTTATAATATAGTTTATAACAAACACAGGAATCCCCTCCGAAAATTGACTTGCTATATATTCCGAAACATCTTCTGCAGGATAACATGATAAAGATGGAAATGCCGCATAGCATATGATGCCATATACAATATTCGCAATTAGTAAAGTAATTCCACCGGCCAGCATTGCTGCAATCACTTTAGACATGCAATAAGATCTATCGTTTTCACGCAAAAGCAACTGCCTTAACGCACCGCTTTCCCGCTCCTCTGATAATACAAACAGATATCCAATACTTAATGCTGCCGGAAGAATTAACGGGACCCATCCATTTATACTATTCGCCCAAACAGTCAACCAATTCATTTCAATATTAGACAGCACTTCCTGTCTCTTTGGCAAAAAGAACATTTCAATCACTGTATAGGATCTGTAATCGCTATCCATGTAACAAGAGCCAAGCAGAAAGCTAATAATGATGATCAAAACAGAAAACATACCTATCGCAGAATACCCTATTTTGCGGCACTCAACTACCACTCTATTCATAAATTTCTTTCCCCTACTTCCTAATATCTTTAAAGTATACATATCAAACAGCCAGGCGCTTAATATTTGATGCACAAATTACTACTGCTCTATCTGATTTCCATACATATACACGGCCCCTGTCAACGCATCGACATAAAGATGCAAATACTCTTGGTTATTGCTATTTTCCCCTTGAAATTCCCAACAAGGAAAAGCATAATAATCCGGAGTCTCGTTTTGTTCTTCACCAAAAGCACATTTACAATATACAAAAGCCACTCTTTTTACATTTATTTTAAGTTCCGTCGCCATCGATTTTTGCAAAATAGAGACAGCTTTTTTACAATCTATAATAGAATCCTGTTCTTTCCCTATTTTTTTTAACGAATTAGACTCCGACTGACCAACATATGCACTGACTGTCTGATCATTCACAACATATGCATGCTTTACATCCGGGGTCACCTGATACCCGTCATAAAGATTACGTTGTCCATAATCTCCATACGCAAACGGAATTCCCTCATATTTGCGACGAATTGTATAATCATATCCATACTTGTTTTTTAACGCAAATACCGATACTTCCGGTACATCTATCGTTACTCCTTGAGCTACAGGAAAATATTTTCCTTCTTCAAAATATCTTTTTGCGATCTTTGCACCTTCGTCTACTGTTACCTTCCTTGATAACAACTCCCAAGATTGATCCTTCATTTCAGATACAAAACCTTCTGCTTTCACATCTTCGCTATTAGATCCCAGCGCATCCAAACCAGCCATTCCATTCGTGCCTAAATATTGAGTGATAACACCATCACTCATCGAATAAATCCCTGCGCCCATCTGTATATGGCATTGATTGGTATTAATAAAAAAACCACTTCCCGTCTTAAAATCCGGATAATGATCAGCCACTGCCGGCCAATAATCTGGTGAATCTGTATTCTCGTCAACATCATTATTTGGATATTGTCCACTCGCATCTCGAATTTCTTCGTCTGTATTAATGTCTTCCTTATGAATATCTTTTAACCATTGTTTTATCGTATTAACGCTTTGTTCAGGTGTGACATCTAATATCTGTTCCTGCAATAGCGAAACACTTTTCACTTCATCGATCGGTTCAAATTTGCAATTTGAAAAGTCTAACATTTTATTTTCTTTTTGTTTAATGGTTGAAATGTCTTTCTGATAATTAGCATTGCATTCTTTAATCAATGTCCTATTCTGATAAATTGCTTTTTGATAGTTACCCCAATCAAATTCCGCCGAATTTTGTTCCATCGGTTTTCTGTCATCCTCAGTGTTTTTAGGCTTCCAAAAACTACACCCTGATAATATTATTGATGTGATCAGCAAGCAGCCGATAATTCTCTTTTTCATACCCTTCTCCTTATTTACACATCGACAGCAATTATATATCGCTATCGATGTGCTATTGTTCTTGAACGACTTCTAACAAATCTTTAGCTATTTATGTAATTTTATAACACCTGTCGATGTACATGAATAATCATAATGAGCTAAAACTACAAATTTTACATCTCCAGTCGAACTTTTTTTCATTTTCCACGCTCTAGTTTTTCCTGTAGTTGTCACGTCAATCGTATTCATCCCGCCATTCGAATTGGATTTAATCGTTAATCTCCGGCCATTTTCTCCTGATATTTTTTTGCAGTTTCCAATATAACCACCACTATAGTAACCAAGACATAGCACATCTCCCTGATTACTAATTCCATTTGGCACATGCGGAATATACTTAATTGACCACGTGTCTGAGGTGGCTGCCTGCACCTGCGTAATAGGAGACATTACTAAACATCCCGCCAAAGCTACACTTGCTAACATTGCTCTAATTTTTCTCATATCGAAACTCCCTTCCGTATTTTGAATTGATAAAATTATCTGTACCATATTATCTATTATTATGCTTTTATGACTTTATTTTTACCTCCTTTATGTATTTGTCACATTTATAGCATTAATAATCCCATCTTACTTTTTAAATATCATTGAATTATTAACTGTTAATATAAGCATCAATATCACTTCTTAACCAACTACGCTTATATATTTAATGAATTATTTAGTTGAATTTTGTTGCTATTTTGAACTTGTTTTACAGAATATAACTTATTCATATTAAAACATTTAAAAATTTGTATACTGCCCATTTTTAACATGATTCAAAAGATTTGTTCCTACATCCAAACATTATTATTATCAATAAACCAGTGCTGTTTCATGTTATAAAAAAAATAATATGAAATCCTATTCAAATATTCTTTTGACAGTACAGTTCCAAACAACCGATTCTATTATAACATATACAACCATTGAGCACAAGATATTTATTGTCATAGGATAGTGTAACGTCACATTCTGTTTAAGATTTATTTAAGAAATGCTTCAGATTTGAATTGATGTGGCAGATATCTGCCAAGATAACGTTTCATAAAATGTGTGAGCTCGCGCAAAACCTCCTCGGATACCCCGAACGCATAAAGTTTGCTCCATTCGCTGGTCAATATGTATTGCAGAGTGTAGAGTGCATCGGAGCTTAACTGTAACGGATAGGCATCTTTTGTCGTCTTATCCTTGGCGGCGCAGGCCGGACAAAGAAGTCCTCCCGCCTGTAAATATACGGTGTTGACTTCTTTCGTACCGCAATGCAGACATTGAAATAATTCCACCATCTCGCCCTCGATCAACATAAGACGCAGTTCATAGATCACGCGAACGAGTGGAAGTGTCATTTTGCCATGCATGACAGCGCGCAGTGTGACGTATAATAACATAAGCTCCCTAGAAGCTTCCACGCCTTCTCTGGTGAAATATCGCGCCATTTCTCCAAAATAGGAACAATAACATAATGCATCGTAATCCTGTGCCAATTCTCCAAACTGCGTCTGAATGGAGCCACTCTGCAGACGGTAAGAATCTCTGCCGGGATAGAGCGTAAAGGTACCAAAGGTAAAAAGAATCGTACAGGCAGACAGGGCGCTGTTTGGTCTTCTTGCGCCCTGTGCAAATGCCGATATTCTCCCTCGTTCTCTAGTGAGTATCTCTACCCGCCTATCGTACTCTTTCAGCGGTGATGTCTGTAAGATCATTCCCGTCACCGTTATCGTCTCCCGCATGTTTTGCTACCTCCTGTGGTGTCCCATTGTCGCCACGATCCCAGTCTCCTTCACCGGCATTTCTCACACTGCCACTCCACATTACGTTTTCTGCTAATGCCATGCCGAGTGCGCTTCCATCCATCATATTGCCTGCGCTCATCTGTCCCGCCTGTCTGCAATACGCCAGATAATCCGCTACCTTTCCCGTTTCCTCAAATTGCTCCCACTGCTCTTGGTACTTCATCTTCTCACCATGCCTTTCTTAAGTCTTTCTATTAGCATGGTAATTTCATGGGCTCTCTATTCTGGAAACTATTGCCGTCCCAAGAGATTTCGACTTGCTAATAAGTCGAAAAAAATCTCGTAATCACTCTTACATCGACCGAACTTTCTGCCGAAAAGTCCACGTAATCGCTCTTACACCGACCGAAGTTTCTACCTATAGATCTTCGTAATCTGTTTTTCGATAGCCAAAATTTTTGATCAGGAAATCACTGTCTCGCCAATCTTTTTTGACTTTGACCCACAGCTTAAGATTCACTTTGCAGTCCAGCAAAGCTTCCATATCGGCACGTGCCTGTGATCCAATCTTTTTGAGCATGGCACCCTGTTTACCAATAATGATTCCCTTATGTGAATTGCGCTCGCATACGATCGTCGCATCGATATCAATAATACCGCCATTCGGACGCTCGTGCATCCGATCTATTGCAACGGCAATGCCATGCGGAATCTCATCGCTCAAATTGCGCAGTGCTTTCTCTCGGATCATTTCCGCAACAATCTGTCGCTCCGGCTGATCCGTGATCGTGTCCTCATCATAATATTGCGGCCCTGTGGGCAGATATTTCATCATTGCCTGCAACAGATCATCCGTATTTTCTCCTTTGAGCGCAGATACCGGAATAATTTCCGCAAAATCCACAATATCTTTGTATGCCGCAATGAATTTAAGAATTTCCGCTTTCTCAACGGTATCGATCTTATTAATGACCAAAAATACCGGCGTCTTTACGCTGCGCAACTGCTCTGCAATATGCTGCTCACCGGCACCAATAAACGTACTCGGCTCAACCAGCCACAGAATCACATCTACTTCTTTCAAAGTGCGTTCGGCAACGGACACCATGTATTCGCCCAGTTTATTTTTCGCCTTATGAATACCCGGTGTGTCCAAAAATATGATCTGCCCCTCATCGCACGTATAGACAGTCTGAATCCGATTGCGCGTTGTCTGTGGTTTGTTGGAGGTGATCGCGATTTTCTGTCCGATCAACCGATTCATCAATGTTGATTTTCCAACATTTGGTCTTCCGATCAAAGTAACAAACCCTGATTTATAATTGTTCATCTTGTCCTCTCTTTCTATGGTATGTACTTTCGGCAGCCTCTCAAAACGAGTCATTTCGGCTGTATTTCCGAACAGTTTCGCCTTTCAGCACACTGCTCCTGCTCTCTTAAGTTTCCTACTGCAACGACTCTATGCTCTCAAGCAAAGTTCTCTTATGCAATGGCTCTATGCTCTCAAGCAAAGCTCTCTTACTGCAATGGCTCTATGCTCTCAAACAGCTTCTCTTCCTCGGCAATTTTCTTCTCATTACCGATCACACAGATCACGCCATCACGGATCACTTCTCGCACAACGTCTGCTGTCTGTCGAATATCCTCTATATCGCAGTTAAGCACCTGATCACGCTGTTTCTGCATCATTTCTTCGGTCACATTGGTCAAATATGCAGACAAAGAACGTTTTCCCTTCATATATGGTGTGAGCGGTGTATCAATACCACTGATCGTACCGATGATCGTTTTGGTTACTTCACGCTCTTTCGCATCATACTGTTCCAAATACTCTGCTGCATGGCGATACACCTCTAACGTTGCTGACAGATTTGGATCGCGGTATGATGTGAAATATCCCTCCCGCTCCCTGTTAAAGCGGCATCCTACACCGTAAGCGCCACCTTTCACCCGGACTTGATTCCAGAGATAATCGTAATTTAGCAAGTGACGCACTACCTGTAAAGCGCCGTTATTGACTTCTTTGACATTATCAAACTTGCCGGCGATCGCAACATACTGAATCTCTGCCGGTGTGGAAAACGCCTCCGAAACACGTTTTCGCTCACCACCAAATACAGACAAGACAGCGTTAGATGCTTTGCTATCCGCAGCTTGGAACGCATCAATGCGCTCTAAGAATGAACCGATCTCTTGCTCCAAAGCACGATACTCTTCTTCTCCACCCGTGATGGAGATCAACATATTATCTTTGCGAAGAAGCATATGCAGCAACTGTCTGCAGCCTGTAATCAATCGCTCCTTTTCTTCTTCAAAATGCTCATCTAACTGTACCAGATATTGATAATATCCCATACCAACCGCACGGTCGTTGACATAAGAACTCTCAGACACTGCTGCCATCGCTCTTCCCGCTGCCGCCTGATGTCCGCTCGCCATCAACTGCACTTTCAAACGGGAGCGGCTTTCTGCAACTACCTCACGAAGATGCTTTTCATCATCAAAAGAGGTATCAAATAACATCTCTTCGATCAGCCGCAGTGCATTCGCTAACTTGTCAGTAAGCACTTTTGTCGTTACGGAGAACTTCACACTATATACGTCACTCTTACCTGCCTCGCAGTATACTCCCACATCCGTGGAAATACCACCGGTATAAAAGTTGGTTTCCGTATCAAACTCGCGGTAATTGTGCTCTTTCGTATCCATATAACCTAACAATGTTGTCAAAAAGCTCATCTGCGGCATATAATCTTTGCACGCATCTGCATCAAACAGCATTTGCAGATATACAATATTGTTGGTATGGATCTCGTGATGCAAGGTCTGCACACCATGCAATTCTTTCATCGTATTATGCAGTGGCTGAATCGTCTTTTTGATGTCCTCTCTGGACAACATTGGGATCATTTCAAGCACTTCCTTTGGAGATGGCTCTTCCTGATAACGTTTCAGCGCTTTCGTCTGCTCGATCAACTGTGTGATCTGCTCCTCATTTAGAGAATCTTTATATTCCTGCAGTTTTTGAGCTGTTTCCTGCTCTAAGCGAATGGAAAGTCCCGGCTCCGGAATCATCTCCACCCATACTGCATGCTCATTGTCTAACAGATACTTCTGGATCAGTTGCTCATAATATCCGGTTCCGATCTGCTCTCTCAAAAAGGTATAGCAGCCCTCATACTGCAAAGCATCATATGGCATCTCATCGTCATAGAGCCATGTACGAAGCAGCTTCATTCCATACAGCAGTCCCTTTGGATAAGAACCAAAATCCGCTTCTTTGTCTTTAAACTCCATACCGTTGATCGCCGCTTCCAAATCTTTGCGGTTAATCCCCTGATCTACCTGCTGCTGCAATGTTGCCCGTAGCACCTCTGTAAATTTATCACGCAGACCCGGTTTTGCATTTTTGGTATAAACCGAAAAGGTACTTTGACGCATAATGTCGCAGAAATCCACGTCTACGTCTGTACCGATACCTGCATCCAATAATGCCTGCTTGAGCGGTGCGCCCGGCTGTTGTGCTAACACATAAGACAATACGTCGAACGCTTTGCACGTATTGACATCCAATGTAATGTCAAGCGCCGCACCATAAGCATAATAATGTTTCTCACTGCAATCTGCGTCCTGAGCCACTGCATATTTCTTTTCTAACACTTTGTGCTCAGCAAATGGCTTTTGCAGCGGGATCTGCGAATCGATCGTGATCGCCGGGAAATTGCTTAAGTAATTAGCGTCCATCCACTCTAAGCGCTCTGTGACATCCATATCTCCATAGAGATAGATATAGCTGTTGACCGGATGATAATACTGTCTATGAAAGTCCAGATAATCTTCATACGTCAGATTCGGAATGTCGCGCGGATCACCACCGGACTCATTGCCATACGTATTATCCGGGAATAAACTATTCATTACAAAACGCTCTAACACGCTTTCTTCCGATGAAAATGCACCTTTCATCTCATTATATACAACACCATTATACGTAATGTCATCCCCCGGAGACTCTAATTCATAATGCCAGCCTTCCTGCTTAAAAATTTCCTCATGCTCGTATATATTTGGATAAAATACGGCGTCCATATATACATGCATCAGATTCTGAAAATCTTTGTCGTTGCAGCTTGCAATCGGATATAATGTCTTGTCCGGATAGGTCACGGCATTTAGGAACGTATTGAGCGAGCCCTTTACTAACTCTACAAAAGGGTCTTTGGCCGGGAAACGCTTGGATCCGCACAATACCGTATGCTCAATGATATGTGGAACGCCGGTCGAATCCTTTGGCGGTGTACGAAAACCAATACTGAATACTTTATTGTCATCCTCATTGCTGAATACCAAAATTCGCGCGCCACTCAAATTATGTTTTAACACCAACGCAAAACTGTCAAGCTCTTTCACATACTCTGCCTTCTGTAAGGTATACACTTTCGGGATTGTAAAATCTTCTGCTGTCTTTAATCTTGTCTCCATTCTAGTCCTCCATCAATTGTTCAAATTTGCCATATGCTTCCTGCCAAGCTTCCTGCTCCTGCGGCAAATACGTTTTCGTGTCAAACGACGCAGCCAGTATATCACATTTTTGCTGTGCCGTGTCATAACAGTTAAGTGCCTTAAACTGTGCCATGACATTGCCAACGGCTGTGGCTTCGCTCGCTCCGGTAATTACCGGAATTCCAAGTGCATTTGCAGTATATTGATTTAACAACTCGTTCTGCACGCCACCGCCTACAATATATAACTTTTCTTCCCACGTAATATATGGTTTCAGGGACAAATACGTCTGCTTGTATTTGAGTGCCAGGCTCTCCAAAATGCAGCGAACCAAGGCACCATCTGTCTGCGGTACCGGCTGTCCGGTCTGCTTACAGTATTCCCGAATCTTAGTCGGATAGTCTCCCGGCTGCATAAAATCATCCGGTCTTATAAAGCTTTGCAACGGCTTCTCCTTGGCCGCAAGTTCTGCCAGCTGCGGAAATGTATACTCTCTGCCTTCTGCCGCGAAATTACGTCTGATTTCCTGCTGCATCCACAAGCCGATAATATTTACCGTTGGACGATAACCGCCATCGCTCGTTCCCTCATTGGAGATCTTGTCGCGTATAATGTTATCCCCTGTAAGCATCGTCTTCGAGGAAATACCCATCAAAGACCATGTGCCGCTGGACAAAAATGTATACTGTTCTTCCTTTGCCGGAACCGCCGCCACCGCACACGCAGTATCGTGTCCCGGTGCGGATATAATATGCAGATCCTGCTGTTTTGTCTCTTTCGCAACATCTGTACGCAGAGTTCCCAGATCACGCCCTGCAAGATCCACCTCTGTAAACCAGCCCGGATCAAACTGCAGTTTGTCGAGCAATGGCTTTGCCCAGCATTTTTGCTCCATATTATAGAGCTGTGATGTCGAGGCAATTGAATATTCCGTATGTTTCACACCGGAAAATAAATATTCGATCAGGTTCGGCATCATTAGGATCGTGTCCGTCTGTTCTAAGATGGAAGGCATGTGCTTCTTCATATAGTATAATTTATAAATCGTATTATATGCCAAACTGGCAATTCCGGTCTGTCCAAATGCATATTTTTCGCCATCCAAAACAGCCGCTTCCAGTGCACCGATCGTTGACTCTCCGGTCTGTCCATTTGGATGCAGTGCGATCAGTGCCTCCCTCATATTGGCGTCATCCAGTCCCGGATCGCGGTAACTGCCCGGCATAGCAAGCAGATCTCCTTCCCGCGACAAAAAGCCACAATCCACGCCCCAAGTGTCAAAGCCGACACCGGACAGATCTTTGCCGCTTTTACGCAGTCCATTCTTCATCTCATCCATTAAATGCAGTAAATTCCAGTAGGCATGACCGTTTAACATGCTGAAATTATGCGGAAAACGGTGTACCTCCTCCAAGGTGATCTTCTCACCGTCAAACCGTGCCAGCATACCACGCCCGCTACTTGCCCCAAGATCAAACGCCAATACATTTTTTGTCATATTTTCTGTCCTCCATGATCATAACTCTTCATCCATAGGATAACACTATCAAAGTTCTATCTGCATCAACCGTCTATACATGATTAAACTCACGTACATACTTTACAAATTCATGCTCCGGTAACGGTTTTGAATAATAATATCCCTGTAGATAATCCCCCTGCAGCCGCCTAAATATTTCAATATGTTCTTCGGTCTCAATTCCCTCTGCAATAACTTTCTTACCCTCATTTTTGATAACCGGCATCAGATCATCCAAAAACTGATTGCCGCCTTCGCCATAAGACCATACCAGACTTTTATCAATCTTTACATAGTCGATTGGCAGCTCCAAAATACTCAAAAGAGTAGAACAGCCTGTTCCGAAATCGTCTAATGCCACCTGCATGCCAAACTTTCGAAGCCTGTCTAACGTACGCTCTACCGCTTGAGGATCCTGAAATTCACTCTCTGTAATCTCCAAATGGATCCGTTCCACCGGAATGTCATATTCTGCAGCGATCTCAACAAAATCCTCTGTCAACCGCTCGTACTGACATTGTCCCGGCGAAATATTAACATTCATATATTCGATCCCATAATCAAAAATATGATTTTGACTGGCAAAAATACAGGCACGCCGGAAGATCAGCTCACCTAATTTCAAAATACAGTGATTCTCTTCCGCAACATGAATGAAATATTCCGGATTGATAAAGTTGCCTTCCTGATCTTTCATTCTGCTAAGCACCTCTAGCGAAGTGATCTTATCCTGTTCCAATGAATATACCGGCTGCATATGAATTTCCATTCTTTGATCTAAGATAGCTTCTTCAATATAACGCAGCACTTCTCTCTGTCGTTCGGTTTCTGTCATAATATCATAACGCAGAGTGATCAACTCTCCCTGTTTATGATGCGCCTTGTGATCAGACCTTGCATAGTGGATCCATTGCACTAATTTTTCAAAAGACGTATCATCGCCTTCATATGCCAACAAATAGTAGCAATAGTTCGTTTTGATCACTTCATCCTCAATCTCCCACCGTTTTGGCAGATAGGATAAAAAGAGTTCATGCAGACGCTTGATCTGCTCTTTGTCTCGACAATGGACTGCAAAGGTCGAGGCACCAATGCGATACACCGTTGCCTCCCGCTTTGTCCCTGTATCACGCAGTATTTCAGATATATTACTTCTTACCTGAGCCAGATTCTCATACTGATGTATACGCAGCAAAGAATTGTATTCGTTAATACGAACCAGCAAAAAATTGGCCGGCTCCCGGTATTGTACGCATTCCCGCAATATGTCAAAAAAGGCTGTCTGATTAAATGCCCAAGTCAAACGATCCATGTAGAAATCCGGACTCTGGAACAACAAAAAATACGCGAAGATGATAACTGCCAAGATGGGATACACAAAGCGGCAGCAAAAGATTCCAATGTGCTGCAGCCCAATTGCTCCAACAAACACTATATTACAGAGCAAAAAGAAACCTTTCTTCTGCTTGCCCATCTTTTTTTCATGCAAGAGCAGATAGATCATGGCACTCACCACATACACTACCGTGATTCCTTCGGTAATACCGGAAACCGGAATCCCATGAAAAACATACTTTCCATTGCTCCAAGAATTACTCTGTAAAAATGGAAGTACAAAGCAAACCGCAGCAAGCACCACCATCAAAATGCTCATTGAAAATATTTGCTTATTATGATAGTTCGTCAGATACGCCAAACTCAAGAAATACAGTACGTATGCTGCGATCAACAGATAAAAAATACTGCCATCTAACGCATTGCATAAACGTTGTGTATGTACACTGCATGTTATCATTCCGCTATTGATCAAACCACAGAGCCCATCAATAAGATTCCCGGCGATCAACAGACATACATTACATAAAAACAGATTGTTGGAACGCGTGCGCAGTCTCTTTTTGCCGACAATACAGCACAAAAGCAAGATCATTAACAACGAAGCTCCGATCTCATAATGCACATTATAAGGTATCATTTTCATAATGTACATCCCCTCCTCTCCGTCTGAGCCAGTCAATCAACTCATCTTCTTGCATATACGGAGTCATCGACTCACCCTGCACGCCTGTCACGCCCATCTCCCGAAACGTACCAAGCGGCATACTGTAATCTACGCCATCCAGAAAAATCTGCCAATTCTGTCTACGCAGCATATGTACCAGATGCTTTAGCTCCATCTGACGATCCTGCATAAAACGTTTTGTCATGTTTTGATGAAACTTTGCCATGTCAAACGGCAGCGCTAACATATCTTTAAGGTTGCACACATTCATACCGAATTGATCCAACAATACAACAAATCCCTTATCGCGCAAATACTGAATATTTTCCTTCAGAATATTTTCCGGCAACGCCTGATCGACATTAATCTCAATAACTAACTGCTCCGGACGTATCTGATGAAACAGCAATATATCGCAATACTGTTCGATCATTTCCTGTGAACTGATCTGCATCGTTGTCATACTAATATGAAGACGCCTGATACCCTGTTCAAAAATATAATGTTTCACAGCAAATCCTATCACCCGCTCCAAGCAGTACAATGTAATTCGATTGCCATTGCCATTTTTCTCGGCAAGTCTCCATATATCACTTTCTTCCAAATAGACTCCGTCCGGCATAGCAAGCATAACCTTGATTGCCAGTCCGGCAACTTCTCCTGCCTCCGTGTCATAGATCGGCTGAAAGCGGAATAAAAACTCATCTCCGTTTGTCATCTCGTTCAATCTGCTGACAGCTGACAATTCTCTCTGTAATAAAATCTTAATATCACCCTCGTAACAAAGTACCTCCTCTGAAATAGACCGTTCTAATATCACATGCCGCAGTCCTTCCATGATCCGATAAAAATCACCGGCATTATACTCCGCATCGATGAACTGTATCATATAAAGCCCGTAGCTGACCGGAATATTTTGTCCGTTGATCCGAAGTACCTTCGGCATACTCTGCAGCAAATAACGACCTGCTTCCCACGCCTTACTATACGTTTTGAACACTACAACATACTCGGAATTATGGAATTTATACACACCACGTGCTTTCGTTGTGCTTTGCAAATAGGAAGCAATACGATTATGAACTATCGACAACTCTTGCTCTGAACACATATTCATCATACTGGACAGATTACGGATATTAACCGATACACAAGCAAAATTATCCTGATATCTTTCGTACTCTTCAACAACTTTCCGAAAGCCGATACGGGAAAAACAGCGCATATTCTGTTCCAAATGCTGATCCGACATATGCATTGTAACATAGTACACAATAACGAGCAGTGACAAAATAAAGTAAGTAAGTCTCCAGCGCATAGGTGTCATATATTGAAAATACATCGTTACCATAATGATCGGAACAGTCCATGTAAGAATAAGAAGCTGCTCTTTTGCAATCTTATGACGATATCGATAGAGGAAATATGCATCAGCCAGCATAAGTATTTCTGCACAGATCAATAACACTACCATGCCATAATGAATCTGGTATTGTCCTTTATGTAACCCATTATATTCAAAGAAGAAATGTGTCCATGGATTAGACAATAACGCAATATCAACCAACAGGTCAAACACTAAAAACACTGCACTGATGCCTTGATAAAATACATTGGCACATCCGAGCGTATTTAGTGTGTATTTATAAAACAACAGGCAAACCTGATATAGGCTAAGATTTACCACAGTGGCAACTACAGTTGCCATAAATAGAGCATTGCTGCCTACAACATATACACACGAACGTCCTATAAGATCCACGATCACCGTACAGATCGTCATGATCACCAGTAAATTAAACGTTCGGTTTCTCTTGATATCCAGCCATTTGTGACACGTATAGGACACCAAAATAAGTGCCAGTATCACGATCGACATCACCTCATAAGAAATTACATAATCCATCTTATTCTCCCATGCCCCTCATCGTCCGGAAACTCCGGACAATGAGTCGCTACATTTCCATCATCTCTATCCCCGTATATTAATTATCATCCTTCGGCGAATAGATATGATACTGATCTTTTCCATTCGCTTTGGAATAATACAGAGCACAATCGGCTTGTGTATATAACTCCGTAAAGCTATCTCCCATATCCGGTGCGTACGCTACTCCAATACTGCTCGTGATCGATACACTGGATACATTGTCCGTATAAGTACGACGGTTGCCGGCACAAATTTCCTGTGCTTTCTTGCCGATAAACTCTAATAGTCCCTGCTCATCAAATGCCTGATAGGATACGCATACTGCAAACTCATCGCCGCCGAGTCTGCCAATGCAATCCTGATTCGCAAATACTTTATTAAGACATTGCGCTGTCTCTACGATCGCCTGATCTCCATAAATATGACCAAGCGTATCGTTAACATTCTTGAAATTATCCAAGTCGACCATATAGAAAATAACGTATTTATCGCCTCGGTTTTTGAGCATTAAAGAAACACGTTTTTCCATTGTCTTCTTGTTGAGAACACCTGTCAACATGTCATTCTCAGCCCGCTGAACAAGCTCTTTCTCTTCGCTTAATTCCTCATCAACATTGACGATTTTACCGACGAACGATTCATTAGCGCCAAACTCATTACGTTCCAGTATACCGACAATACGATACCATCTGTAATTTCCTTTGATGTTACGGATACGTACTTCTGTATTAAATTTCGTATCCTCTCCCTCCCAAAAGCTGCTCATGCGACCTCTCAGAGAATAATCATCCTCATGGATCCAATCATATATATCATACACGGCTTCTCCGGAAAGTTTGCCGATCTCTGTTCCAATGATGCTCTTAACATCACCATAAAACTCCATTTTGTGTGGACGAAATGTCACCTGGAACGATACACTCTGATCACACTGCTCTAAAATGTTATGTCGCTCGTTTTCTGTGCGAAGCTTAATATTGCGTACCATTATGTATGCAGACATAGCAAGAAATATCAAGATAAAGATCACAGATATGACGGTTAACACTATTGTACCCGTGCTAACCACACCGACCGTTGAGCCAAAGCTGTCCATCGGCATCGTCGTAACAGCGTACCAATTGTTGACACTAAGCGGTACGTACTGCGCCGAATATTTGACTCCGGCATGCTGATAGTCTACTGATGCGATCAACTGATTCTCCATGCGTTCCTCTAATTCATCCACCGAACTGACACCATCTAACACCTGACAGCTGTTCAAGTATGAGAAATGATTGCCACCACGATTTTTCAACATGGATTCATAGTCGTTATCTCCAAGCACATAATCGCCTAATCCGTTGACAATACAGAGTGCACCGTCTCCTTTGTAATCCGCTTCATTCAAGACAGTCTTAATTTCCTGTGTCAAAATCCCTGCTGTAATCGTCATAACTGTCTTGCCGTTCTTTTGAACCGGTGCATAAAAGCGCAATACTTCCTTATCGTCCGTATCGACCTCTATCGACGGCGCTACAACATTTTTTCCTTGCATCAGCGTATCATAAAAGGGCTTGTCCTTAAGATTGTCTACCTCATAATTTGCCCCACAGATCTTCTTTCCTTCGTTGTTTAACAGGCATATTCTGCTAAATTCATTCTGTCCTACCAGAACTGTATGCAGATCATCAGGATCTGTGCTGCGAAGTTGCGCGATGCAGTCTGCCATTGTATTGAGCAGTTCCACTCTGTTCGTTAAATAAGAGTCAATATATTTGCCATAGACAAATGCGTTCATGCCCATGTTCTGCTCTGATAAGTTGCGCCGCACATTAACCACTTCACCGGCGATCTGAACGCCTGTAACAATTGACAAAATTAATGAGATAACCAGCACAGCAATGTAAACCCATTCCAATTTAATATGCTTTTTCATATGCTATCATATAGCTCCTCTCGTGTTTTGCCACCCAAGTATATACATCCCCACATATATACACATTCTTTGTTACAGCTTCGACTTTACAAAGCTGCACATAATTATTTACAGTATACTCTTTTTCTGCGGTTTTGCCAATATGCATTGCGAGCCCGATAAAGAAAAAGGTTTCACGACACCCGCCACATTGCAAATCCACTCAAAAAAAGGTTTCACAACGTACAGAAATTATTGCAAAATATTTTTAATTTTTTACACTTCAGATAAAAAATTAAGAGATACTCTC
>OGQO01000860.1_pt1 | contig 30294 bp, 26 predicted proteins | sample 1553241 | NCBI WGS metagenome assembly OGQO01 (sample SAMEA2579933, study PRJEB22360) | human gut metagenome | biome: human gut; feature: human-associated habitat; material: faeces | place: Denmark | collected 2008/2010
CCGCCTCCACGCCCGAACGCTGCGAGCGGCTCCCCCTCGAGGCCTGCATGCATCTCGAGCGATACCGCGACGACTCCGACAGTAAGGTGATGGAGCTCTTCAAGGCCAAGGACGAGTTTGAGCCCAACGCCCGTTTCGTGGCCGAGAACGGCAAGACGTCGCTCGCCCAGGTCTTCACCGACGTGCGCTATCCCGAGGCCATGAATGTCGAGGTCTCCAAGGCCCTCCTCGACCTTCTCCGCGACAAGAAGTTTATGTAATTGCTGCTCTCTACGCTATCCGGCATCATACAATGAAATCATTTGAAATCAAGACTCCCGACCAGGCCATGCGCCCGGCCATCATAGAGAGAATCGACAACCTCACCAAGCCAAAGGGCTCGCTCGGACGCCTCGAGGAGCTCGCACTCCAGCTCGCACTCGTGCAGCAGACGCTCACCCCGCGCCTGTCCAGGCCCGCCAATATCCTCTTCGCCGCCGACCACGGCGTGATCGAGGAGGGCGTCTCGGTATCCCCCAAGGAGGTGACCTGGCAGCAGCTCGGCCACTTCGCCAAGGGTGGCGCCGGCATCAACTTCCTATGCGAGCAGCACGGTTTCCGCCTCGTGCTCGTCGACGCGGGCGTCGACTACGACATACCGGCCGGCGCCGGCATCATCGACATGAAGGTGCGCCGCTCCACTTCCAATTTCCTTCACGGCCCCGCCATGACGGTCGGAGAGTTCGGGCTTTGCGTGGAGCGCGGCGCCGAGGTGGTGGATATGGTGCATGCCGACGGCTGCAACATCGTCAGCTTTGGCGAGATGGGGAGCGGCAACACCTCGGCCTCCTCGATGTGGATGCATATCCTCACAGGCATACCGCTGCGCGACTGCATAGGCGCCGGAGCCGGGCTCGACACACCGGGCGTGGCACATAAATATGATGTGCTCTCCCGTTCGTTTGCCGGATATTCCGGCGCCGACTCGCTTATCGAGCGCCTCGCGTGGTTTGGCGGCTTCGAGATGGCGATGGCCCTCGGCGGCATGCTCCGCGCCGCGGAGCTCGGTATGATAGTGATCGTCGACGGCTTCATCATGACCTCGGTGATGGGCGCCGCACTCGCCCTCTATCCCGAGATACGCCATTACGCCGTCTTCGGCCATTGCGGCGATGAGTCGGGCCACCGTCTGATGCTCGACGCCATCGGCGCGAAGCCCATTCTCAGTCTCGGCCTAAGGCTCGGAGAGGGTAGCGGCGCTGTCTGCGCATATCCCATCATACAGAGCGCCGTAGACATGATAAATAAGATGGACACTTTCGCCGCCGTCGACGTAACTAAATATTTCTGACATGCAACGCGTCCTTGCCGCTTTCATCTTCTTCACGCGACTCCCGTTCTGGAGATTAGGCTCTCCGAAGCCGGCGTTCTATGCCAGGGTGGTGGAGCTGTGGCCTCTCGTCGGCTGGCTCACCGGCGGCGTGATGGCTCTGGTATGGTGGATGGCCAACTATTCGCTCCTGCCTGCTTCTGTGGCCGCGATACTCGCAATCGTAGCTCGGCTTCTCATCACCGGCTCTCTCCATGAAGACGGCCTCGCCGACTTCTTCGACGGTTTCGGCGCAGGCGGCTCGCGCCAGCGTATCCTCGAGATCATGAAAGACAGCCATATCGGCACATACGGTGTGGTGGCTCTGATATGCTATTACCTTCTCCTCTTCTCGCTGGTGTCGTCGTTTCCGCCTCTCTTCGGAGCCTGCGTCATCTTCGCGGCCGACCCGTTGGCAAAGTGCTGCGCCTCGATGATCATCAATGAGCTGCCGTACGCCCGCGATGCCGAGCATGCCAAGAGCAAGACGGTGTATGCCCGTATGTCGCGTGGAGCCATAGTGCTCGACGTGCTGCTCGGCCTGCTGCCGTCGCTGCCGGTGATATATATGGTGTGGAAGGCGGCTGGCATTTCCGGGTGGCCCTCTATTCTTTTCCTTGTGTCTGTCGTGGGTGTCCCTATGCTTTTTGCATGGATGGCCAGCTTCACGTTGTTCCAATACATGGAGAAGAAGATTCAGGGTTACACCGGCGACTGCTGCGGCGCCACCTACATTATATGTGAGGTGGTCTATATGCTAATGCTCTCCATGATGGTCAATGTTCTCGCATTAACCGAAGATTTGGTTTGATGTAGTCAAGGTGTGCGGTCATGAATGATGTTGTGGAGCTGACGCTTGTGCGCCATACGTCTGTGGATGTGCCTCGTGGCGTCTGCTACGGCGCTACCGACGTGCCGCTCGCCTCGACCTTCGAGGCGGAGGCAGCGGTTGTTGCCGCGAGACTCCGTGATTTGCCCCCCTTCGACCGGGTCTTCACCAGTCCGCTGTCGCGTTGCCGGCGTCTCGCCGCATATTGCGGCTATCCCGACGCCGAGGTCGACGCGCGTCTCCTGGAGATGGACTTCGGGGAGTGGGAGATGAGGCGCTATGACGAGATCGCCGACCCGCGGCTTCAGCTCTGGTTCGACGACTGGCTCCACGTCGCGCCGACGGGTGGCGAGTCGTTTATGGATCAGCAGCGGCGTTTCGCATCGTTTATTGGCGAGCATGCCTCCGACGGCAGGCTGCTGGTGTTCACCCACGGCGGCATCCTGACGCAGGCCCGTATAATGTGTGGCGTGGCTCTCGACGAGGCCTTCCGCACCCAGCCGCCCTACGGCGCCGTGATTCAATGTGCACTTCATGATTTGTAATTGTCTGTTATTGACGGTGTTTACGGATCTGCTGATGACTATGCCGACGAATTTATGGATGAAGTTTTTGTGGATTGGAAATTTTTTCGTAACTTTGCACCCGATAACGCCGCAATAGCTCAGTTGGTAGAGCATTTCATTCGTAACGAAAAGGTCGTGGGTTCGAGTCCCACTCGCGGCTCAGATAAGAAAATTGGTAGTAATCAAACACTTAGGTAGTTTGATTGCTACTTTTGTATGTGTTAAAAATGTTAATTAACAGACGGTATTTGCAGAAAATTGCCCAATTTTGGACCAAAATCCGTGCGGAATCCGTGCGGGTGTCGTTTTAAGAATATTTAACATAAGGAGGTGTATTATGGCGAAGGTATCGCTATGCGTGCTGCCGTCCCGCGCCAATCAGGATGGCTCGATGAATATCCGTGTCAAGATAACCACCCCTTCCATGACCATACCATCTGCGTCAGGCCGCGTATGCCGTAACGCATTGATACCGGCTGCTGGCATACCCACAGCCTCAATCCCTGCTCAAGACCCCACATGGCCGATCTCCTTTCCCATCTTTCTGACGAACCTCGCAATAATGGCCACATCAGTGTCCGCCGGAAAGCTGACGGCAACATGACCGTCGACCTTTACCGTTATCGCATTGCCGTTGTTTGCCGGAAGAAAACCTGCCTCCTCGAAGATCACTTCCTCGAACGGAATCTGGCTGTAGCGTGAAGCACATCTGTCATTTGACCACACAAACCCAGGAATATCCGTGACCCTAAGCTTGTTTTTATACATGAATCGCTCCATTTGTCTACGGCCTATCCCAAATGACCTGTAATAGCCTGCGAACGCTCCGGGTTGTCGCCCCTCGGAGCAAAGTCTTTTGAAGGATTCATAAACCTCTGAGCAACGCGTGGATATGTTTTTATATCCCGGCAGTGTTTTGATGTTTTCAAACTCTCTGCCCAATGTCCATCGCATCAGATGACTGTCAATGCCACGTTCTCTGCAGAATCTGCAGAACGAAACCTCAGCCTCTCCTTTAGCGCATAGGTCCTTATAGGCTTTGAAAACCTGTCTGTATAGTTCAACTCTATCCATATAACTCTAATTTATGGCAAAGTTAAATCCTATTCAGACAGGTTTCAATATGCTATCGCGGACGGTTGTACAATGATAGCCTGTGCCGACAAATGGGTGAAGGATGCGGAGCCGGCTCTACTGGAAGTGCATTATACCCGGACAGAGGTTTACGATTCCACCAAACGTTCCTCTCATTTTACGAAGGATCCCGTTATGTTGAGAATCGGAAAGGATAAATCCGTGTTCTGTGGAGTAAAGAAACTATGGAATGATTCAATAATGGCTGTTGATCCGGCTACATTCTGGGAGATTGACAGAGCAAGAGTCATGAGCGACAAGAGAGATGACACACAATTATTATCCGGTCATTATTGGAGCTATATCTACAAGAATATCCCTGAAGGGAAAGTAACAGAACGGGATTACTTCGATCTGGAGCGTTGGCAATATACTGAAGATTGGGAAAAACCGGAATGGGAAATATCGGATGAGACGAAAGAGGTAATCGGATATCAGTGTTTCAAAGCCATTGCCGACTACCGGGGGCGAAAATGGACAGCATGGTTCGCACCGGAAATACCTGTTCAGGAAGGCCCGTGGAAACTTTGTGGACTTCCCGGCTTGATTCTTGAGGCATACGATAGCTCTGAGGAGTATCATTTCATCGCGGATGGTCTGACTCAGAATCCGAACTCCGAGGTCGGCATTTTCACCTATGACGACCGGAGAGGTCGCACTACCGTGACCCGTGACAAGTTTTTCAACAACTGGTGGAAATATAAGCACTCCAATTTCGGTGCAAAAATGAGAGCAGCTTACGGAGTCAGTCCGAAATCAACACCTGATGAGAACAAGCCCAGGGTAGTGAATTACGACAAGGAGGAAACCGATTATCCTCATGACTTATGAAAATTGGTTACAAACTGCTTTATTCAGACTTATAATGAATATTTTAAGATTCCGATTTACAGGAGTGCTATTGGGCGTAGCAATATCCTTTCTGATGTATATGTTAGGAAGCTGTAATTCTATAAAAGAATCTGATATTCTTGGATATATGCACAATGGTTATATTATGGACGCCAATAATAACGTATGTGGACATTATAGTAATGGGTATATTTTAGATACGGAAAAGAAAGTAATCGGCACTTATAGGCATGGATATATCTTCAATTCTTCAGACAGTATTATTGCAAGATATTCAGATGGTTATATACTTAAGTAATGAACATATATTCTTTTGATAAAAACAAGAACAAATGAGAAAACGAATCATAATATCATTGTTATGCGTAATGGTTGTTGCCTCTATTGTAGCGCAGACTGAACAGTCCAATAGCTCCATAGCACAAAATCTTGAAGATTTTGAGTTTGCCCTTCATGAATTAGAATCGAGCTATGCCGGTTTTGAAACTAAGATTACTGAGGCGAATCGCCAGCAATATGATTCAATAGTTGCAACCTTGAGAAATCAGATTGAAACTCAGAACAGACCGGGCTATGATGCCGTACTGTACCTATATTCATGGTTTGATGACGGGCATCTCGGTCTGGATATGGGAAATTATCGGGAAACTTATAAATATATGTCAGAACGTAGAAAATACCATCCATATCAAATGATAAATCCATATTCTCCTGAACCTATAGCAAAACCTGTCACATCCAAGACATTTCTGATGCGCTTGCCGGAGTTCGATGGGGAAACAGTATCTGTTGAATGGGTCAAAAACGCTATCGGAGATTTCAATACATCCTCTTGTGAGAATCTTATCATAGATGTGCGTTACAATGGTGGTGGTGATGAACGTATTTGGCATCCATTGCTGCCCTTATTGTACGACCACTCCGGAACTACCAAGAGCGTGGAATTCAGAATGTCTGAAAATAATATAGAATTTTTAAGGCAGGTCGCGTCTGAGTTCCTTGAGGCTCAAATGATTTTGGATAAGTATAACGATACTCACGCGCCGTATGTGCTTTTGACTGATAGGGAGGATATTGAAATTGAAGTGCCTGACTATAGTGGAAAGAAACCTCGAAAAGTGGCTTTCATAATTGATGCCAATAATGGTTCGGCAACAGAGGAATTACTGATTCAGGCTAAGGCGATTTCCGATAGGACAACCATTTATGGAAAAGAGAATACAGGTGGATGTCTGGATTATTCGTCCGTCAGGGAAACTTCGTTGCCAAATAGTAAATATCTGATATATATACCTACAGCCCGAACATGTCGCCTTCCTGATAAAGGCATTGACAAAACCGGGATAGCTCCTGATGTGACAATCCCCATTAATTATCCCAGTTCTCTCACTGATAATATTGACGAGTGGACACTATGGATTGCGAATGAATTAGAAAAATAGTACCGGCTAATTATCATAGATTATGAAAAGATTTCTCACATATCTATTTTGTTCAATCACCGCTGTTTTGGCGTTTGCAGAGTCTCCACGTGCATTCCTCAAAGCGGAGTATGAATCCATGGCGAAAACCATTAACACAAATACAGGCGACACCGTCACCAACAAAAAAATCTTTGTGTTGAGGATAGGACAAGGCAAATCTTTCTATTTTGACCCCCAGACCAATAGGATAGACTCTCTTGGAAATGATCCGCAAGGTAAGATAATGCTTGAACAGGCTGAAGATGCTGCATTGCAACAAGCCATAGCCAACATGAATGCCGGTTTAGGAGAGACATGGTTTGATATTCGTGAAAAGATGGGGATTTCTCGAGGCAGCCGATATAAGAACATAAAGGACTTCAACACTCAAACCATTACAGTCTGGGACTCACAGATGGGTGATGTCTATCGATATCCAGTCGAGATGACTGAACTTCAATGGGAACTTATGGACTCGACCAGGATGGTGTTGGATTATGAGTGTCAGCTTGCCACAGCCGATTATCACGGGCGTAAATGGCTCGCATGGTTTACTCAGGAAATCCCCATGCAGGATGGTCCGTGGCAACTATGCTGTCTCCCAGGTCTTATAATGGAGGCTATTACTGCCGATGGCGAATATGGATTTACTATTAACGGGATTCAGCAATGCGATGAACCGCTTGGAGATCCATACGAAAATCCCGATAAGGTTTTCAAGTCCACGCGTATAGCTGTCCTGCGTATGAAAGATTATGGGAGCCGCAACCGTGCCGCTCAGGTAAGTGCCATGACCGGAGGAAAAGTCAATATAAAACAAACAGAATACAAAGAGAATATTGACTATATTGAAACCGATTATCACGAATGAACTGTATTATCACATACCTGATATTTCTCTTTGTGGCGGTCTGTGCCGTTGCACAGGTCAATGTGTCTGGTACGGTCGTTGACAAGGAGAGCAATGAACCTCTTGTCGGGGCATCGGTCATTGTCAAGGATGCGGACGGCAAGATAAAGAAATTTGCCTCGTCAAAGTCTGACGGAGGATTCGCTATTACTATGCAGTCGGTTAATGGATGCCATCTGGAAGTTAACATGATGAGTTTCGCAAAACAATCCATTCCACTTGACAGCACAAGTTTCCCATTGACCGTTTATATGGAGAAGGGCGCGACACTATTGAAAGAAGTGACTGTCAAGGCAGACCGTATACGAGAGCAGGGAGATACCATCACTTACAATGTCGGAAGTTTTGCCCAACAGCAGGACAGATCCATCGGCGATGTATTGAAACGTATGCCCGGAATAGATGTTGCCAACAATGGAAAAATTCAGTATCAGGGCGAGGACATCAACAAGTTCTACATAGAAGGCTCAGATCTTCTCGGAGGCAAATATGGCATAGCCACCAACGGCATAAGCCATGAGGATGTGGGCGCGGTCGAGGTCATGGAAAACCATCAGCCGATGCAGGTGCTGTCGGGCATATCCTTCTCCGACAAAGCTGCAATAAACCTTAAACTGAAAAACAAGGCGAAAGCGACATGGACTTTCCACAGCGACGCCGGAGGGGGCTGGTCATGGCAGCCCGAAGGAGCTATATGGGACGGCGAACTGTTCGCTATGGCCGTGATGCCCGGATTTCAGAACATAACCACCCTGCGCACCAACAATACCGGCGAGAACCTTGCATCGTCAAGTACCGATTTCTTCGCCGGCCGCCGGCAGACAGGACTCAGCCAATACATCGGAGTCGGATTGCCCGGAGTGCCGTCACTAAGCGATAAACGGACACTTTTCAACCGATCCTTCCTCGTATCGACCAACAGCCTGTGGAAATTCGGCCGAGGAGAGTTTAAGGCTAACATCGACTATTCATTCAATCGCGTGACAGCCGACGCTTCTAACATCACCACTTATTTTCTTGACGAGGGCAACCGCATAATCACCGAAGACCGAAGCGGCACGGAACACAGCCACTCCCTTAGCGGCAAATTCATCTATGAGCTGAACCAGAAGACGGCGTTCGTAAACAACACTCTCCGGACTAACATAGACTGGGATGATGTAAGCCTCGCCACTACCGGGTCTATCCCCAACGGACAGTCTGCCAAATTGCCGGATTACTATGTCAGCAACAAGTTCAAGATGATAAAACGCTTCAAAGGCAAACATCTTGTAACCTTTCAGAGCGTGAACGAATGGGAATCACTCCCGCAGACGCTGAATCTTGATATGAACAGTCAGCTGTTTAATCAGCATATCTCCGACCATGCCTTCTATACTCATGAGAGTGCGGCTTACGCCTTCAATATAAAAGGCGTGACGCTGAGCCTTGAAGGTGGTATAAAGGGTTATCTCCGCTCCATGGACTCGCAACTGCCCGAATTGCCGGAGGAACTTCCCGGCCTGACTGAAAACGTGGTCAATACCAACTATCTCACCGTATATGCGACACCAAAGTTTGAATACTGGGTGCGCCGGGTGAACCTTTCGCTCAATCTGCCCATAAGTTATGCCCATTATAACTTCGACAAAGCGATTGTCAACCGCGACGAAGTTTATTTCTCTCCGTCGCTAAGTTTCAACTGGAAGCCGAACAACCGCTTTTCGGGCACCTTGCGCGGCGGTCTTGGACGCTCGCCGATGAACCTCAACCTTATCCATCCCGGCCTCATAATGACCAACTACCGCACTCTGAAAAGCGGTGTGGATGATTTCTACAACTCATCGTCGCAGAACGTGTCGGCAAGCGTCAGCTACAAACATACCCGCCATGGGCTGTTTGCCAACGGCATGGTTATGCACTCGTGGAGCCACGTTCCATATACGATGGCACAGCAGCTTTATGGTGATTACGTGGTCTATAGTTACGCCGACGCCAGGAACGACGGCAGGATGCTCATGGCGATGGGCAACATCGGCAAGACCCTCGACTTCATGCGCGGCAGCTGTAATGTCAACGGTTCTTTCAGCCGCAACGAGTCGCATCTGCTCTCGCAGCAGCAATCCGTCACTTCGGTCAGCACCGGCTGGAGTGTCGGCGGCAAAATCAACGGGAATCCTTGTCGCTGGTTCAGCTTCGACTATTGTATAGACTATTCCGACAGCCGCCTGACGATGAACGGGATGAGCGAATCGTGGCTCTCGACGATGGAAAACGAGCTGAGCCTGACTTTCATTCCGCACAGAAAATGGCAATGGACGGTCAGCGGCGAGCATTACCGCAACGAACTGACCGAACATAATTATAAAAACATAGTGATGCTTGACACCAAGCTGACCTTTCAGCTCAACAAGAGGATAGAGTTTGCCGCGTCGCTCACCAATATACTCAACAAACGAAGCTACAATTACACGACTTACTCACAGCTCTCATCATTTGAGAGTCAGCGGCAACTCCGTGGTCGTCAGCTTCTATTCTCAATAACAATGAGAAAATGAATATTTGATATGAACAGACTAATCACATCAATCATCATGTGCTTTTTTCTCGGTGCCTGCTCATCAGCCCATAGGGTTAATGGCTGGTATCCGGTGGCGGACGTGCCTGAAAATAGGATTGAAGGTAAAGCTATTGTTACGACGAAAGATTTTGATGTAGTAACTATCGATACCGTCTCTTATCCTGATATGGCTGTGATTGAAGGCAAACTGAAAGTTGACAAAGTGCAGAAATGGGCTGATGCAACGGAAAACAGAATCGGCAAGAGGATAGGTTTTGTATTCAATGACTCGGTAATAATGGCACCCACCGTCAACTGTCGTATTGAGAGCGGAAGTTTCACTATCAACAGCCCGGACAAAACTCTGATGATCGAAATCTACAATTCAATAATAACGAGTAAATTTTAATCATGAGCAAGCTAATAATACCACTTGCTTTTATCCTTAGTTTTTTGATGGCATCGTGCGATAGCAGTGATGACATTGAAGTGCAACCTATCAGATTTGAACAGTCTGATTATACAATCCGATTATGGATAACCTCTCATATCAGCTTTGTCAATGGTAGCGGCAAATATGAACTGACTGCGAGTAATATCGGCGACGGCAACGTAAACCGTTTCAATTTCCAGATGAAATCACATATCTTTTCCTTAATAATATTAATCTTGAAATGAAAAAATTCTACTTTAACCATCATACACATCATATCATGTCAGGATATTTGGAAATATCGAAGATGAAATCTTTTTATGTACGCTCTTCCGTATTAATGAGTATCTTAGTGCTATGTTTTACATACTGTGCTGCTGCCAGGCTTTCTGATTGGCATGGGGTAGCAAACAAGAACCATGTTATCAGGATTGCCCATGATGATAGGAACCTCTATGTATCATCCATTGGAGGTGGAATCACTGTAATCGAAAAAACTTCGGGAAAGCAATCTACCTATAACCGCGCCAGTGAAACGAGTTTTGACAACTACATCCTCGACATGACAGACTATGATGGGGAGTTGTGGGCAACCGGACGGTTCTATGGATTGGGAAAACTCTCGGCTCAAGGCGATATGAGATTCGATATGGTTAAAGCAGGGTGCATGAACTCTCAATGGATGCAAGGATTGCTTATCGAATCACCCCGGAATATTCATGTAGGTGGCTTATTACAATGGTTCGGTAAAAAATATCGAAGTTGTTGAAAATTAAGTTAATATATTAATATCTCATATACAACTGAATCGCCAAAGCGTTCATTATAAAACTCATAGAACATGAACGTATTGGCGATTCTCAAAGACTTCACCTCTCGGTGCAAGTCGGTATTTGAAAATACTACTACCAAAATGAGCAAAAGGTTTCTCAACTGGCCCGTTTTAACAATACGCACTGTCGCGTTGATTCCGGGTAAGGTCAATTTCACCCGGCTGTCGCGCTATGGCGGTCGTACGGCCAAGACCTTTGCCTCCAATTTCAAAGCCACAGTTGACTGGATAAAAGTCAACGTCGGGATTGCGCGGGACAGCATCGGCGCTGGCGATGATATCGCAATAGCGATAGATCCTTCGTTTATCTCCAAATCTGGCAGGCTGACATATGGCATAGGCCGTTTCTGGTCCGGGGTGGCGCAACGTGTAAAACGTGGTCTGGAGATAACGGCAATCGGAGCGGTCAGCCTCCGCAGACACACCTGCGTGATGCTCGGTGCTGTCCAGTCTCCTGACTTCAGGACTCTTGAGTCTGAAAAGGACATGTCGATGCTCGACTGGTATATTTCCCTTGTCAGGTCAAAGGCAGTCGAGTCGCTTTCCCTTACGGACATATTGGTGGCGGATGCCTTTTTCTCCAAATATGAATTTATTAATGAAGTGGTTGCGATGGGATTCAGGTTTGTGGGAAGATTACGGTCCAACTCGTATCTGAGGTATATCGCCATACCCGCCCCTTCCGCACCGCCAAGACGCGGGCGCAGGAAGAAGTATGGCGAAAAAGTGGATTTCTCCAGCCTTGATATGTCTGTCTTCACTTCATTCATATATGAGGATTCAAAAGGAATCAGAACCGAATGCCATACCGCCGTTGTCCATTCACGGGCATTGAAGCGCGACATCCGCATTGTGGTCAGTCCTGTTGAGAACGGGGAGTCCCTCCTGTATTTCTCGACCGATACCGGGATGGCACCTGAACGGTTCATCGGATTTTACCGCACACGATTCCAGATCGAGTTCGGCATACGCGATGCCAAGCAGTTCACCGGTCTTCAGTCCCAGCAGACCCGTGACAAGGAGCGGCTCGACTTCGCGTTCAATCTATCCTTTACAACCCTCAATGTCTGCAAAGAGGTGATAAGGAAAGATTATCCGGATCTGTCATTGGCTCAGTTCAAGAGACTCATGTTTGAGTCATATCTTGCCTCGACAGTTATTTCGACTTACGGAAAAACCCCGAATCTCAAAATAATTCAAAAAATAAACCAGGGGTTGGCTCAATTAGCGGCTTAGCCGAGACTGGTCAGCCTCAAAATTTACCGAACCATTGTTTTTATATAGGTTAGAATTATTAATCTCATTCTTAATGATTTAGAAATTAACACTTTCCCATTTCGGAAATATTAGCTAACTTTGTAATACCTTATGGCACAGTTCAACTCATATGACCAAAGCATAGACTTCTCGGCGATAAAAGATTATTGCCGGAAGCATGGACGCGCTGTCAATTATTCTAAAGATGATGTCTTTGTCCAACAGGGGTGTGTAGGCAAATATCTCGGAGTTGTCGAATCGGGGTATTTCAAGTACACAACACTCACTTCTTCGGGTAATGATGCTGTCGTAGGATTTGCTTTTGAGGGAGAAATAGTAGCTGATTACTACAACTCATTCCACGGTATTCCATCTGAAGTCACTATAAAATCAGGAACCGACAGTCTGGTATCTCAAATAAGAACTTCTGAGGCACGAAACGTTTTTTACGAAACGTTTGACGACAGCCTTTCCATTGTGAATGGTACCCTGTTCAGTGAGATTTATTCCCGCCATCTTGAATTATACCGCAAGACACCGACAGAGAGATACCTTGACCTGATAACGTTGTATCCTCAGATTTTAGATGTCGTTTCGTTGCGCGACATAGCCTCATATCTGCTCGTCACACCGGTATATCTTAGCCGAATCCGAAAAAATATCGCTAAAAAATCCGCCGAATAAAACTTGTTTTATTCCAAAGTCATTTTTTCTGCCGAACTTTGTCTAAATTTTTAGGCTGAGCAATGAAAAATAGATTCATAAATTCCATACTAATCGCTATGATTGCTTCGTCAGTCATGGCACAAACCGAAACACCGGACTCCATCAATGCGCAGGAACTTGAAGAAGTCGTGGTTGAGGGTCGCAACCAACGTCTTGGTGCGGAAGTTTCTACTTATATTCCTACTTCAAAGCAACGAAATGCCTCTCAGACTGCCGCTGATTTGTTAAACCGCATGGCAATTCCCCAAATCAAAATATCAGCAAATGATGACATAACCGATCTGGCCGGCAAGAGCGTTGATGTATTTATAGATTTCCTGCCTGCAACCAAAGAGGATTTGCAGGGCATGAGAATGCAGGATGTAAAGAAAGTCGAATATTACGATTTCCCTTCCGATCCGCGTTTTCAAGGGAAAGCCCATGTTGTGAATTTCGTGATGCAGAAATATGAATATGGCGGATATGTGAAGGCTCATGGCCGGGAGAACACAAGCAATGCAGGGCAGATAAGCCTTTTCAGTAAACTGCAATATAAACGTATGACGTTCGATATTGCGGCGGGATATTTCTACCTTAATCAGAATCATACGGGAGGAGATGTTTATGAAACCTTCCGTCTGCCACAGCCTGATGGAAGTGTCAATGTATTTGAACGTAATTCAATTCAAGGCAAAGGCAAATGGATCAAGAACCAATATTGGCCGACGTTCAAGGCTCTCTATTCCTCTGACAAAATAACTATCCTTAATGTCGTAGGTGCAAGTTTCGACCATACTCCACATAACAACAGTTCCGGATTTATTGAATACACCCCTGCGATAACCGAGCGCGTTGACTATTCGCAAAATTCTTCCAACCGAGTCAATTCTATTTCTTATAGCGGCTACTGGAATTTTATTCTCAACGACAAAAACACCATAAACTTTTCCCCGAGGTATGCTTACTCGCATACAAATACAGGAAGTCTATATGAAGAGGTTGGAGCCGGTGATTTTTATAACGCCGCAAGAGACAACTCTCACCAGTTCAGCGGGAACTTGACATACACCCATTCATTTGGCAAATGGGGCTCTCTCAATGCCATGTTCCAGACTATAATCACCTCCAACAACACAAGTTATTACGGCACGGCCAATACAAGCGACAACGCCCGGACATACCGCGTCGGCCCCGGTGTGCAATATAGCCTGTCATTAGGCAAAATATATGGTATGGTAGGATTCGGTTACCATTGGGACAGACAGAAATATCTTGATTACAAAGATGATTCCGCTGCTCCGTGGATAGATTTCTCACTACAATATGCGTCGAATGACCGCCATTCAATCCGAGGCGAATTTCATCACATGAAGTCAATCCCATCGTCAAGTTATCGTTCAGCCGCCATAATTCAGAGCAACCCGCTTATGAGTTATACGGGCAATCCCAACCTTGTTTCTTATGGCAGCTACGACGCAGGAGTGAATTATTCCTTCATACCGAGTAATAAATTCAGCCTTTCTGCTTTTGCTTCTACATGGATAGTCGACAACCGATATGTCTATGATTATGTGCCTTCGGAAACCGGCATCCTGCGAACAATTAGGCAACCGGGAGGTGGTTATTCACAATGGACTTATGGGGCATACGCGAGTCTGCGACTTTTTGACAGCAAGCTACAGCTTACGGCACAAATTACCGGCACATCAGTGCATAACGGCGAGCCGTATAGTCTTGACAAAACGAATATTAACTATGCTTTTCAGGCAACCTACTATCTCGGCAACTGGAATTTTTCGGGTCTCTATTACTCTCCGCAAGGTTTTCCCGATGGATGTATGGTTGGAACCTGGATGAAAACGAAATCATATTATCGCGTTGCCGCCGGATGGTCAAATTCCTCATGGAACCTGCAACTGCAATTTGCCAACTTTGCCCGATGGAACTGGATAAGTAACAAAAGCATAATGCACAGCCGTTATTACGATAGAATCGAACAGTCCTACTCGATTAATGACCACGCTTTGGCTCGCTTGTCAGTAACATATACCTTCGGTTTTGGCAAAAAGATCCAACAGGGAGATGAGGCTTCTCAGCAATCGGGGGTTAATTCAGGAATCTTGAAATAAGAACAGCAAATTAACTATACAGAAACCTCGGCAGTGATGTCGGGTTTTCTTTTGGAGTTGCGGCATTGCCGCCGCGCTTTCGAAAATAGAGCCTGAGTACATGCTGTCCGAAAAAACAGATATCGTATTACTAAGTTTCATAAATATATTCTTGACAAACGATTCTCATCATTAACCAAGCATTTCACTGGCCCTCGGCAATCGTTGCCGGGGGCTATTGATGAAATAGAATTTGAAATGAATACATAATGTTAAACCCAATCAACAATAGACAGACATGAACAAAGTTCTTATCGTTGATGCCTCCGACTCTGACCGTCGGCTTATGTCGGGCTTGCTTACGCGAGCCGGGTATGAGCCGATAGCAGTCGAGAGCATGGAGACAGCAAAAGAGGAGGTGGCAAAACTGTCGCCCGGCGCGGTCGTGGTCGCAGCGATGAAATTCACCGGTGGCACCGCGCAGGAGTTAGTCAACTGGCAAAAGCGCGAAGGATATAACTTCCCGGTGATTGCCATAGTGGAAAATCTGAATCCGTTGGAGATAGCCGACGTGATGAAGGGATGGGGAGCAGTTGACATAGTTCAGCGTCCGGCAATAGACAAGCAGCTCATCGAGACTGTCGGCAGATATGCCCGACCTAAAAGGTGGTGCTGACGCTTACCGATGACCTTATTCCACGACAAAGCGAGGGGTTCAGGCATATAGAAAAATCCATAAGGACTATTGCCGCCACTAACGCCAATGCCATAAATCATTGAATTTGTGGTGAAATTAGAAGATTTGGCGATTGTAGAGCCAATCGCATTGATCTGATACATAATGCAAAATGCTTATGGCCTCATCTGAATATCTGGACAATTATCATACTCAAAGCTATAGGACAAAACTTGCGCTATGCAATTGCATTGCGTGCATCTGCCTATTTGAGTAAGCCTGTTCAAAGCCTTAGAGAGTATAGTGGAGGTTCATTTGCATATTATAAGTTTTTTTGTTAACTTTGCGTCATAGTGGATATCGATTTATTGTGGCGCGACTCATTTAATACAGTTTAATTTCTTCATTTCCAGCTATGAAGCATTTACATCCCGATAACAGCAAGTTCGGCGGTGCTGCCCCTCCAGGCGGTGCAGAGATTAGGTGCGCATAGTTTTCCACCAACATTTTCTACCGCAGTTAGTACCATGACAGCCCTATGTGAGTCTTGACGTCTCCTTCCCATGATGATCCAGACCGAGATTCTGCCATAGATGGCAGTCAGGGTCATAGACGAGGGTCTTGAGAACGAAGCTTCTCTTACCGTGATATGCATGTCCGGCATAGCCGCCCACGTAGAAAAATCTACATGATCACGTCCTCGCGTAGGTTTTAGTGTCTGACATAGTTTCTTTAAACTAAGCCCGAAACGAAGCCCGCTGGTTTCGGGCATTATTATCTATCTTTATGGGAAAACATATCAGCGACAGCTTGTATCCCCCTTGCTGCCACATAATGAATTCAGACGATGACCAGCCAATTATAATTGAGATAATCGTCGGCTTCAACAGAACAGGGCAACTTGTTGTCTGTGTTGATTTTTATGATTATGATGAGCCCGAATACAACTGTTCAACTGCGGCGATTGTGAATCTTGAGGATTCTCAAAAAATGGCTCGTCACCATCGTGTAAAACATCATCAGCTTCCTGAATTCATAGGAGACTGCATGGAAGAATGGGGAGATATCATCAATCCGACTTTCACTCAAGTTCGGGATTGTTTTAAGGAAATCACCGAATGTCTGCTTGACGAAGGATGCCGATTCAAAATCATACGCACATATGGTAAAGATGACCACATGTGCTGTTAAAGTTCAAGGCATATAGTGGGAATTTTATCTTGAACAGAGAAGCAGAGGTTAGCTCGTGCGACATTCCTTTCAGCGAAGACCTATCTAAATTCAACGCCGATTATATGCGGCTGACACGGCATGTCGCCGAAACCTGCGAGAATCACGACATTGCCGACAGCATGGTAATCGGCACGTCGGCATTGGCCAAATATAATATTGACAGCGCCATCGGAATGTATAGCGGCGTATTCAACAATCCCTTTATGATATGGGGAAGCTACCGTCGAAGCTGGTTCAAAACATCTTTGACTGTCTCATTTCAGTTTCACCATACTCAGATGGACGGCGCCCATGCTGCTAGATTCCTATCGTTATTACAGAAAGAAATTTTAACAATCATTAACTATAAACCATAGTTATAACTACAATATTTAGTTGTATCTTTGCGTCATCAATACATTAAATATGGAAAAACTGACTGCGAAAGAGGAAGAAGTGCTGGGTCTCTTCTGGCATAAAGGCCCTCTCTATGTAAGAGAGATAGTGGAACTAAATGAGAATCCCAAACCTCATTTCAACACTATCTCAACTATAGTGCGTTCTCTGGAAGAGAAAGGATATGTCGGTCATACTCCCAAAGGCAAATCATATCAATATCATGCAATTATTGCGGAAGAAGATATGGGGAAGAAATCTCTGTCTTCAATTGTAGGACGTTATTTCAGGAACTCATACCTCCGTGTAGTCTCCTCATTGGTGGAAGACGGCAATATCCCTGTAGAATATCTAAGGAAATTGCTTGATGAAGTGGAAAAATCACATAATAATACAGACTGAATATGGGTGGACTCTTATCATATTCTTTAACTGTTTCGGTTATTATTCTGATGCTTTACCCGGTTTTGCATCAGATAATAAACCGCAGCCAGCTTTTTCTGTTTAACAGGATTGCCTTACTCAGCGGATTGCTACTGTCGCTTGCATTGCCATGTGTTTATAATGCTGCACTCATCTCATTATCGTCTGAGTCGACTGTTGTAGATTCCATTATAAATATTGGTTCCACTTTGTCAAGGACACCGGCAATAAATATGGCGAATGATTCGGCGAATGATTCGGCGAATGATTCGGCAAATACTCACCTATGGCTTCGCATTGTCCTTACTATTTATCTATCGGGCATATTCATTTTATCTTGTCGGGAAATCATCTCTTTCATACGTCTTTTCAGAATGATTGCCATCTGCGAGAAAAGGAGAATTAATGGCCTTACAATCTGTAGGATCAAAGATAATGTTACCGCACCTTTCAGTTGGGGAAACTATATTTTCCTTCGTGATGCAGAATATGATGACTCATCCTGCATCTATATCCACGAAAAGGCGCATATTGACCGGAGACATTGGATTGACATATTATTAGCGGATCTATTTTGCATCCTGTTATGGTACAACCCTGTTGCATGGAGTATAAGAAATCTTATGAAACTCAACCATGAGTTTGAGGCAGACAAGGCGGTTATCAGTTCAGGAATAAACACACACGATTATCAAAGATTGCTTGTAGTCATCGCATTGGGAAACAGATCTATTCCGATAGCACCAGGTTTCGCGGCAGATAAGCGGAGTTTCCGTAAAAGAATACTTATAATGAGTAAGATGCGTTCATCAAAGAAGACAATGCTGATTGCACTCTACTCAATTCCGGCTGTCGCTCTTGCAGGCACAGCATTGTCAATGCCCGTCACCTCCCATTTTCTTTCAGAAATCTCCAGATATAGTATTCACAATGATCCATTATCAGAAGAAAAGCTCATGTCGTCTGAGGCTGAAGATCTCAGAATAGAATCCGAACCCACAATACCGGAGAGCGAAACCCTTACAGTAATACCTTCCCCATTGGAGAACCAGGAACCTTTGGCTGATATTATTCGACTTTCTGTAGAAACAATCCAACCTGATAAAGATACAAAAGTAAATATAGCGATCGTAGTGGATGAGGATGGAAGAGTCAAGGATGTTTCATCGGATAATCCAGACGGAGCACAAGTCGCTGCGGCTATCAGTCGGAAATTCAACGGGGTCAGGCTCGAACAGATTACCGACAATGGCCGACCAATGGAAGTCCACTTCTCAATCCCTGTTCAATTTAAGAAACAGGAGTAATTAAAGTCAGACATATTACAAAACAGGATGTCATATATTTGGCTTCCTGGGAGACCCTTACCATTATGAAAAAGTATTTATTCATATCGATTACAGCAACATGTTCTGTAATTCAATCCTTTAGCCATAGCGATATAAGCGGTGTTGTCAAGACAGCCGATGGTAATGGTATGGACTTTGCCAGCGTTGTAGCTTCCCCGTCAAATGCTCCGAAAACGATATTGGCATCTGCTTTTACGGATGAAAACGGCAAGTTCCAAATGTCGGTTAAAAGCGAGTGCGACAGCCTTGTTCTCAAAGCATCGAGTATCGAGTTTGCTCCGGCACAGATTACAGTGCCTAACTGCACCGGCACCTATGAAATCATTGTGGAGAATAGCGCCGTCGAATTGAAAGAGGTTGTCGTAAAGTCAAAGAAAGTCTATTCGCAAGGCGATACCATTAACTACAATGTAGGCTCTTTCCTTTCGCAGACTGACCAGTCGATTGCCGATGTATTGAAAAAGATGCCGGGAATAACTATGTCGGATGCAGGACAAATCTCATATCAGGGCAAACCGATTAAAAACCTGTATATCGAGGGACTTGACCTTATGAAAGGACATTACGGTATAGCCACAAACAACATCGATCCCAACAACATCGCTACCGTGCAGGTATTGGAGAACCATCAGGACATCAAGGCACTTAAAGGGCTACGTCCGGAGGAACAGGCATCAATTAACCTACGGCTAAAAGAGGGTGTCAAGGGTGTGTTCAATCTCATAGCCACACTCGGAGGAGGTTATGGCGATGAAGGTTTGTGGAACAACTCGGCTATCTCCACATATTTCCGACGTAACAGTCAGTTTCTCGCCACCTACAAGGGCAACAATACCGGCGAGGATTTGTCGCAGGAACTTTATTCCTTCGACAACGATTATTCGCGCACAAGTAATATCTCGTCAATCTCAATGCCGTCGGCTCCCGGCATTGACAAACGGTTCCATTACTTCAACCGCTCCCATAATGCCACGTTCAACAACGTATATCGTGTAGGCAAGTCGGGAGAGTTCGGTATAAACGCCGCTTATCTAAACGACCGCGACACCCGTCGCAATAGTTCGTCAACCACAAATTTTCTTCCTGACGGAAGTCAGAACATCGTGGACGAGGTCATGCAAGGCACCGCCCGTATGCAGAAGGCATACGGTGACCTTACATATCTGAACAACGGAGATGAGAATTATCTCAAGGAACAACTGAAATTCGACTGGAGCACGACCAACGGTGACAGCCGTATTCTTGCCGGAAACGATGACATTGTGCAGATAGGGAAAACGGACACATATAGACTGCTCAACAAATTCCACATGACGCACCGTAATTCGGAGGACCGTGGATTTGAGATTACATCACTTGTCAATATGGAAAAACGGCCACACAGCCTGACCGTCTCCCCGAATCTTTTTCCGGATATGATAACGGGCGATATTCTATATCAGCACGTTGACTTCCGAAATATATCCACCGAAAACAGCGCGGGATTATTGTCGGCTCTTAAAGTCGGCAACTTCACCCTGCATCCGTTGGCAATCGTCAACTATCATCACAACGCGCTTGAAAGCAGCCTTGACGCGATGCGCAATGATCTCACGCTTGATTACCTCGATGCCGGTCTCGGAGCCGAGATAATGTTCACTACCCGAAAATTCCACGCTTCGTTCTATGTGCCGATGAAATACAGATTATTCCGGCTTGACAACAAACTTGACGGTAGCATTACCGACAAAAATCGCTTTAGGGTGGAGCCATCATTAAACCTATCATATAAAGTCAACAGCAGTCATAATCTTAACGCTTCCGCAGCACTGAATTATATAACTCCCTCTATCGAGACATTGTATTCAGGCTACATCCTGACCTCGTATCGCCAACTGTCGGCATACGAGGTAGCCGGACTATATGAGGGCATGAATCAGCATTATTCGTTGAAGTATGATTTCAAAAACATCCTCTCAATGAGCTTCGCGGGAGCGGAAGTCGCATGGTACAGGCAGTCGCCAGATGTCCTTTACGGTTCTTACTACGACGGTATCGTACAGCATACTATAAGCCGTCGCACATCGGAGAACAGCGATATGCTGTCGACAAAGGTTTATGCGAGTCAGGGATTTGACTGGCGCCGTCTTAAAATCGGAGCCTCGTTCACATACTCCTATTATGACAGCCCTCTGCTTGTTCAGGATGCAGTGGTGCGCTACACGGGGAACAGTCTGGGTGTCAACACCGACATAAGCCTGACACCGTTCAAATGGCTTTCGGTGTCGTATCAAGGCAATTATTCGCAGTCCGCGACGCAACAGAAAGGACATGAGCGGTTCCCATGGCTGCGCACAGTAACCAACAAGGGTACTCTTGATTTTACAATTCCGGGAGGTGTTGCACTGACAACTTCGCTTTATCATTATTACAACAACTTCAATGACGGCGACCGTTCATTCCTTCTTCTCAATGCAGAAGCGAAATACACCATAAAGCGTTTCAGCTTCACGCTGTCATGCGACAATCTGCTCAACCGCAAGTCGTATGTTTATTCCAGTCTGTCGGCTCTCACCGAGTCAAAGGCAATCTACAACATACGTCCTCGCAGTGTATTACTCAAAATCCGATTCAGAATATTCTAAAAAACCACCGTTATGAAATATCTTATATCTCTACTTTTTATTTTCCTATGGATAACAGGTGCAGCTCAGGAAACCTGTTCCCGGATTATAGAACGGGCTACCCCTGTCGATACAGCAAGATACAAGGTTACATATTCTTTAAAATATAAATTCCACCCAGACCAAAGAGATGCCTATAACGACACTCGTATTGTGCAGATCGGGAAACACAGTGTCAAAGATTATAGCGACATAGTCAACTACTTCGATTCATTGGCTACCGAACAGGTTCGACGTGGTGCGGAATCATATTCCAATGTGTCGGGCAACCCGTGGCCTTTGGAAATCATCAGACCCATTCGTGGAGAGAAAGCTGATTTGAAATACCGACTGTCAACGTCCGCTTTCTTTGTCTATTCTGATTCTGTTCCAACGCTGGAATGGAGTTTCAACGATGAAACCACCGATTCGATTATGGGCTATGACTGTCGTAAGGCAACTGTAGAATTTGCCGGACGAAATTATACGGCATGGTTTACGCCTGAAATTCCTTTACCTTTCGGTCCTTACAAATTCGGAGGTCTACCGGGGCTGATTCTAAAATTGGAAGATGCTGAACAACAATTTGTCTGGGAGGCAAAGGGTTTTGAGCGTGCAAACGCTCCCATAATGGAATATACATACCGTGACGGCAACGATAAACGATGCACGGCAACCGATGTCGCAAAGACTCTTGTCCGCTATTTCAAATCCCCCGTAGGTTTTATGATTTCAGAAATGGGCGGTAACGGTAGCAGAATTCATATTGTTGGCAAAGATGGCAAAGTAATGAATAATGCTGATGCCTCCCAAATGTCAATACCATATAAACCCCTCGAAATAAAATGAAGGATTCAGAATCAATGAGTTATCCGAAACCCTCGATTACGAAAGGAATTTGCGATTGATGTATAACTCTCTGCGAAAGATTATAGTTGTATTATAGTATTGAATCATATATACGACATGATAACAGTGAAAGAATCGCTGTATTGGCCCTTATAACAAATCAGCTTTATTACCATGAATGCAAAGAAATTCTACATTCCTCGCTCCGGGTGTCGAGGAAATCGAAGCGACATCTACAATCGATGCATGCGAAGAGCAGACATTCCGGTAGTGACAGTCCTGAAGAGGACAGAATGACAAGGCTATCGGCGATCCTCGATCTGCCGCGCGACCTCCGGCCTCTCAACATCCTTCCTTTCGGTTATCCCGAGACCCGTGCCACTCCTAAGGAGCGGATTCCGGGAAAGTGTCATACCGCAGATTCTGAATATCCTTAATCGACCCGACAAATATAGCAAAATTTTTATTAACTTTGCTGAGGATTAATTCTAACCAATTTGGCTGATTGCCTGTTGGTATGCATATTTAGAAGCATATGTATAGCCGCGGATGATGATTGGCCATTTTATTTTGCAAAATCGGATTCAGAAAGGCATGTCGTGAAAGTAGCGTAGTCTTCCTGGAGATTCTTTATCCAGGAGCGGCATGACGGAGCAGATACGAAAAAATCAAGAATAACTAACCAATAATCAATCAACTAACGAGATTATGTCTAAACACATCTTGCAATTGGTGCTTGTGGCAGTATGTTTGCTGAATTCAGCAATAGCCAGGGGCGCCATTTTGGATGCCGGAGAAGCCAGGGAGGTAGCTGCTGATTTCTTCAGATCGAGCGGAGTCTCCCGTCTGGCAGACATCGGGTCACTTACATTGGCCCATACAGAGGGTTCGTCATCCGCACCGACCTATTACGTGTTTAACGCCACAGATGGTGAAGGTTTCATAATCATAGCTGCAGATGACAGTGCTGTCCCTGTTATCGGCTATTCTTATGACACCATATGGCGGAATGAAAATGCACCGGTCTATGTGACGGCCATGTTGCGCCAGAATGCCGGCATACTGAGCGCACCCTCTTATGAGAAAAGGTCACCGGTAGCGTCCGTAGCCGGAAGCAAGCTACTGCAAACCGCACAATGGAGCCAGGAGGCACCATTCAACAACATGATACCTAACCGCAGACTTGCAGGCTGCGTGGGAACCGCCCTGGCCGAGATTCTGAAATATCATTCATATCCACTCTCACGTCCCCGATCTCTGACGATGGAAAATGAAGCTCAGGAGTATATGTGGGATATGATGCGTGACGACAATTACCGTAACGGCTATTCAGCAGAAGAGGCAGATGCGGTGGCTGCTATTGTGGCAGACGCAGCTGTCTCGATAGGCACCGATTTCGGGATGTCGAGCTCAAGCGCCTTCGAAGTGAGGGTGCCAGGCGCCCTCGTAGATGTATTCGGCTATGACCCTTCTGTCTCATATAAAAAGCATAGCGAGATTGACCGCCAGACATGGGACGACATCATCGTCAATGAAATCAACGAGGGGCGACCGGTGCTATACAGCGGGCAGGACATGTCGGCCGGACACGCTTTCGTTTGCGACGGTTATGAATACAACGGGGGAATACCTTATTTTCATATCAACTGGGGATGGGGAGGCGGCGCCAATGGATACTATGCGTCTGACGCACTTAATCCGACGTTAAGCGGTTCCCATAGTTTCAACGACCTTAACACAATCGTCTACAACATCAGGCCAGCGGCTTCCGACATGGTTTATTCCCCCATACATCTGACAAGCGATGAATGCCAGATAGGAATGACCGTCGATGTGTCTGACCTGCAGGAGGGGAGTGCTTTCACCGTAAGGGCCGGTGCGTTGAAGAACATCACCGATGAAAACTACTCTGGGTGCGTTTCCGTTGCCCTCTTCTCAGCCGACAATGATTTCAAGACCCTGCTTTGCGAGGGAAAGAATCTGAATCTGCCGTCACTTCAGATTGTGAGATATACAGATCTGTCGTGTTATGTGCCGAAGGATATAACGGTAAATTATGGTGATAAGGTGCGCCTCGTCACCAGAGACAATACCTCGGACACCTGGCTCCCTGTCGCCAACGACCTTCTGACCATCGGAGAAGTCGCAGCCAAAGGGAATGTGATTCCGTATTATCATATCAATGTTCCTGACGCGGATGGTGCCGAGATCACATGCCGGGAGTCTAAGGTCATAAAGGGCCGCGACTTCTCGTTTCATGTCGCGCCATCATCGCCAGACAAGATTGTGACCGTGAAGGCCAACGGATTCATATTAACGCCGGAAGCTGACTGCACCTACAGGATTAATAATGTGACTGCCGATCAGGATATCTCAATCATCGTGCAGGATGCATCCGACGTGGTGTCGAAACGGAATCTATGGGTACAGGCCGGACAGCTTGCGGAATTGATCGGCGACTCTGACAGCGGAACAATCAGGGACCTCACACTTTTCGGCACAATTGATGCAAATGATTTCGCATTCATGCGCGACAGAATGAAGCTTACACGTCTTGATATTTCCGGTGTGAATATTGTGGCAAACGGATCAAATCCGGCGAATGCGATTCCGGCTAAGGCGTTTACCAAATGCGGCTCTCTTCAGCAGATCATACTCCCCGATAATGTGAGCACGTTCAAGAGCGGATGTTTCAGTTACTCGGGCTTGACATCAATCGAGATACCGGCCTCAGTAGCCACTTATGAATACAACATATTCCTCGGATGTGCCAGTCTGTCTGAAGTGACCGTGCGCCGTCCGTCACCGGCATGGATCAACTGGTGTGTGTTTCAAGGCACACCTAAAACACGTCTGACTGTGCCTGTAGGCTCTCTCAGCGCCTACAGGAGCAAAGAATACTGGAATGACTTCAATGAAATGATCGAGGAGAATGCCACTCCGGCCACACATTATAATGTATGGGTTCAGGAAATGACAGGGGTCAGGTTCACCCGGCTCTCAGAGTCCTCTCTCGTTGCAGCCGGTGCAGATTACGAGTTTATGGTCGAGACAGACGACTCCTATGGAGACGCCACAATGGAAGTGCTCGCCAACGACACGCGTATATCTCCGGATGAACGTGGCGTGTATCGTGTCGCAATCAACGCCAACACTCTGGTACATGCCGATTTCCATCAGCCCCAGGCCCCGAGCTACGATTCTCCATGGAAAATCACGGGAGCGGCGGGAGGCATAGGCCTTGTCACGGATGTCGTGAATGTCGTTCCGGGCAAATCGTTCACCATAAGAGCCAATGCCCTTGCCATATCTCCCGACGACGCCTCCAAGTTTTATTGCGCCGCGCTGACCGACAGTGAAGGGCGCATCAAGGAGCTCATATCTCCGGTGATGACCAACAGTTCTTTCAATTTCGGCAATCTTCCCTGCGATTTTCTGTGCAATGTGAAAGACGCCGCTGTGCGCGAAGGCAATAAAATCCGTATCGTCACATCGTCCAACAAGCAGAGATGGAATCCGGTGAAAGGTGACAATGACTCCATTATCGATTGCCTGTCGGCGATAGGTAACCGGGTGGTATATCACAATATCGAGATGCCGGATAAAGTGGAGGGAGCCGTTATCGAAGGAGGCGCCACGCAGGTGGTCAGAGGCATGCCTTTATCTTTGAAAGTGACACCGGTCTCTGTTGATGACCGTATAACTATTGCAGTCAACGGGATCAACAAAGTGGTTGACGCCGCAATCGGCAGATTGTCCATACCGGTAGTGCTCGAGGATCTGGATATCGCCATACAGGTCAATCCGGCAGGAGAAAACGCATATACTGTCGTCAACGTACGAGAAGGTGAACTGGCCGCCAAGATCGAGCAATGCCCGTCGAGACTGAAGGTGACCGGTGTGATGAGAAGCGAGGATTTTGACGCATTCCGCAATCATGCGGCTACAATAGAAGAGCTTGACCTTTCCGATGTCACGGTCAAGGGAATAGTGGATTTCGCCGATGCCATACCCTCCAATGCGTTTGCGTCGTCAGATGCTGGTGTGCCGACTGCGTTGAAAGCCGTAATCCTTCCGACGAGTCTTGTCCAGATTCATGATAATGCATTCAATCGCTGTGGCCTGCTCAGTGAAGTGACGATACCTGCCACTGTGAATTATGTAGGCTCCGGAGCGTTTGCCGCATGTGCGGGCCTGTCCAGAATTATCTGTCAGGGCAATCAGCCGCCACACACCGGGAATATGAGTCCATTCCCCTCAGACTGTTCGGGTATCATACTCGAGGTGCCCGGAGGATCGGAAGATTATTATGGCAATGCGGCCTACTGGAGCGATCTGATGCGTGTCACCTCAAAGGTATATTATAACATCCAGATAGACCCGGAGCGCACTTTCAGCTATAACGGATATTATTCCGACCTGACAAAGATAGAGGTCAACGGCCAAAAGGTGCAGGTCACACTGGGACTGCCTAATTTCACGCCGCTGGCCTCGAAACCTAATCCGACGTATCGTCCGGGAGTGGCTTTCAGATTGTATGACAACGGGAATGATGTGACTACCACATCATCCTACGTTTGTTACGGCCAGCATTCGGTGATTCTGGATCCCGATCCATATTATCAGCCGGGAAGTGCCAGGTATCCTCAGGACCATATCATAAAGGTGGTGTTTCATTATCCTATATCCATTGAATGCATGGAGGGACTGTCGGCTGAACTCGTCGACCTCTCTGAAAGCGATATATGGCGCAGCGCGGATATGAGCCTGTTTATACCCGGCTCGACCGCCTATACCAATTTATTCAGGGAAGGGGAGGACTATAAATTCAAAGTAGTGTCCTCCACACCGAATATAATGCCAAAGGTGAGATGTGTGAGCCATAACGTCACTTCTTTCGGAGACAATCCCCAATTCACCGACATCGAGTCTATTCTTGTGCCGGATGAAAACGGCATCTATACCATAAGCAATCTACAGGGTGAGGTCAGGATTTATGTGACGGCCGACCTTGTGGTAGGCAACGGTGATGTGATTACTCCCGATGAAGTTGCTTTGGTGAGCGACGAGGATGCATCGCTCCTGACAGACATAGGACTGGATGGAGAGATTGATGAAGCCACCTTCCAGCGGATCCGCGAGAAATTTGATTCACTGGTGTCGTTAGACCTCTCCGGGATTACCAACGAATCCATTCCAGACAACGCGCTGATGGATATGAACAGTCTCAGAAGTGTGGTCATACCGGAAGGGGTGACGTCGATCGGCTCCGAAGCTTTCTCCGGATGTTCCGCACTGGAGTCTGTCACGATACCCCGGGCTTATTCAATAGGTGACAACGCGTTTTCCGGATGCCGGTCAATGACAAGCATCACCCTCCTGGGAGACCCTGCCGCTGAGGGCCGGGCACCACAGTCAGCTCCCGGTGGAGTCGGGAGGGCCTGCATTTCTGAATCATCTTTCCATGATCTGAATCCGAACTGTCTCGTATACATAACCGAAAGCCTGTCCGGCAGTGTCGGTGCCACGCCTAATGTCATAATCAACACCAACGGCACACGCATCACGACTTCCGACATTTCCCTTGATTCCGCATATCCTTTCAACGCACCTGCAAGTTTCAGCCTCGGGCAACATTCGATTTCCATTGAGATGAGCCTCTCCGGCAGTCTGAGCGATGACAACGACTGTTGGAAGGGAATCGTGCTTCCTTTCGCTCCTACGGCCTTCGAGTTGGGGGAAGAGTTCGCGCCACGGCGTGAGAATCCATTCACTCTGCTGTCGTTTGCTTCTGTCGCAGACGACAGACTTATGCCCTGCGAATCGCTCGAGGCCAACATACCATATCTCGCAAGTGTTTACGCTCCCTATGATACGGTGCCCGTCAGATTTATCGCCACAGGTCAATCCACAGCCGATGATTATGTCTACGATGTGCCATTCACTCCCGCGCCGGAAGATATCAGGACTGATGGCCACGATTTCACCTTGCTGGGAACTTTTGACGGTTCTGTGATTTCCGGAAACATATATTCATTGGATTCCGATGGAATCGCATTCAGACGCGTGAATACGGATTCCCTCAATATTGTAAAGCCTTTCGAGACATACCTCCATGCCGTTTCTGCAGGGGCTCCTGACTCTTTGAATGTCGGGACACATCCTGTATGGGTCTACAATCCTGAATCCTCGATAAAATCCGGAGACATGCTGTATCATTCCTCAAAGGTAGATTTCTCAACAAGGACTGACGGAGCAACCGTATATTATACTCTTGACGGCAGTGAGCCAACAGATACCTCCATTAAGTATTCTGAACCTTTCAATATGCCCGGCGACAGCATCACAGTCAAGGCAGCAGCCTTTTACAAGGGATACGGTTCGGAAACTGTAAGTCTTGATTTAGAGCTCGTGAAGACTCATTTAGACTATGTGTTTAATGAGGGATGGAGCTGGATTTCGCATAATGCGGAGACCGATGTGCCCGTCGTTGATTTCATGAGAGAGGGCATAAGCTGCGTGATGTCGCAGTCTGAGGAGGCCGTATGGGATCCGCAGCATGGATCTACCGGCAACCTCAATCTTCTGAGCCCGCTTAAGGCTTATAAGATATCGGCATCTGCCGATAACGTCTCATCGACTATAAAAGGAATCTCAATCGACCCGTATATGCCTGTCGCCATAGACAAGGGCTGGAACTGGATAGGTTTCCCGCTTGACCATGGCAGCCTGGCGCTCTCCGATGTCTTTGCCGGCCTGAATGTGGAGCCCGGCGATATGATAGTGGGGCGCGACGGTTTCTCACAGGTTGATTCCACAGGGCAGTGGAGAGGCGTATTGAAGATTATTGAGCCGGGAGCCGGATACATGTATCTGAGCGGCAGCGACAAGGAATTTGTCTACGGGCCCCGCCGGTCTGAAGAGGAGGTAGAGGGCATTCCCGGTGATGGAGAAGCCGTGAACGAATGGAAAGTGGACAGCCGCAAGTATCCCTCCATCATGCCGGTGATCTGCCGAGTGAGGCGCGACGGGACAATCGTGCCATGCGATGAATACGGGATTGCCGCTTTCTGCGGCGAAGAATGCCGTGGCATCGGTGTTGTGGTAGAAGACTGGATCATGATCAGTGTTTTCGGCAATGCCGGCGACGAGATCGGTTTCCGCATCTATTCGGAGGCAAACGACACTGATATGCGCCTGAAGCAGTCGTTCATCTTTACGGAAGACGCTGTGGGGTCTCTGGCATCTCCATTTGTGTTTGATTATAACTCGACATCCCTGGGGGATATGGTTGATGACACCCTGACAATCACAGTGGAAGACGGTATTCTGATTTTTAACGATGCCATGCGACAGGCATCTCTCGCTGAAGTATATGACCTGACGGGGAGGAGACTTGCATCCAAGGATGTTACCGGGATGGGCAGAGTTTCTCTTGGCCGTCTTGTCTCCGGAGTGTATGTCGTGATGCTCCACACTTCCACAGGCTGTGTAAGCCGCAAGATCGAAGTCAGATGAGGCAATATAGACGCCATCATTAATTTGCAGCGCCCGTGATAGGACGCTGCGGATGTCAAGCCGCCCGGATCACCACGATTCCGGGCGGTTTTGTTGACATCAATCCATTTGAACCATTAATGAAGCAAAACGTTATGCGTAATAAAGGAAACGCTTCCATATCGGATCGTAAACGTCCCTTATGACGCATGCCTTTAGAGAGAGTCCCGACTTCCGGGACTCTCCGCATCATAGGCTTCTTGCAAAAATTGGA
>OGQO01000863.1_pt1 | contig 30241 bp, 25 predicted proteins | sample 1553241 | NCBI WGS metagenome assembly OGQO01 (sample SAMEA2579933, study PRJEB22360) | human gut metagenome | biome: human gut; feature: human-associated habitat; material: faeces | place: Denmark | collected 2008/2010
TATGCCTCCGTGGGGTAGGGGGGGGGGCTGCTGGAAGGCAGCCAGTAGATTGATGGCGGTGCTGCCCCATCGAGGCGAAATCCTTGAATTGATGCTATAAACAAAAATTTTTTCTTGTTGTTAAAGTTGTAGGAATGTAATTTATATGTTACATTTGCGCTATGAAATATAGGGAGGTCATAACATACAAGGATTATTTTGAAGATTTCTTTAAGAAGCAGTCCAGAAAGGTTCAAGACAAGATAATCAAGGTGCTTGATATTCTTGAAACGGTTGATCGGGTACCGGCTACCTACCTAAAATATATTGAAGGGACCAATGGATTGTTTGAGATAAGAGCCCAGTTTAGTTCTGACATCTTCAGGATATTTTGTTGTTTTGATGGCAACAGATTGGTGGTTCTTTTCAGCGGTTTTCAAAAAAAGACTCAGAAGACTCCATTAAAAGAAATTGCCAAAGCTGTAAGAATAATGGATGAATATTTTAACGACAAAAAAGAAAGCAAATGAAAAATATACAGACACTTGACCAAATAAAGACAAAATATTATGGAGAGAAAGGCACTCCGGAGCGTGATCGACTTGAGAATGAACTGGAGGCTCTCCGTATTGGATTTATGATAAAGAGTATGCGGGAAAAGCTTAACCTTACACAAGAGGAGTTGGCGGAGCGTGTAGATAAGAAAAGAACTTACATCTCTAAAATAGAGAATGACGGGGAGAATATGACCCTTAGGACTCTTTTTGATGTTGTCGAAAGGGGACTTGGCGGAAAGCTACGCATCAGTTTTGAGTTTTAAATGTTTTGATTACATCCCGGACGTTGTTAAACTATATTGCGATTAAGATTGTTTAAAATGACGGAACTAAATTTAATGTCGTTTAAACAATTTAAACTTACTATTATGAAGAAGTATTTAGTCGCACTCTTGCTGATTGTCGGTTTTTATGGTGCCGCTTTGGCTCAGCGTACCGAAGTATTTGCCAGCTATGGTGGTTATACCCAGATGGATGCGATGGACTGTCATGACGGAGGTCCCGATGTCAACAACGCATGGGGCGCGCTCAATGTCGGTGTGAATGTGAATATCGCGCCAAATTTCTGGATTGGTCCTTCCTACACTTTCTCAAGCACTACAAGAAAGAAATGGGATGACAACCATTTTTACTACCATGCCATAATGCTCAACGGTCGTTATGACTATTACAGAAACCGTATCGTGACTGTCTACGGAAAAGTAGGCATCGGTTCGGTTATCATGCACGAGACATGGGAGGATGACAGTAAGAACAAAGGTTATTTCGCATTCCAGATTAACCCGGTGGGTGCTACGGTAGGTCTGACCAATGTTTTCTCGCTTTTCGGTGAAATCGGTTTCGGTGCACAGGGTCTTGTACAGGTAGGCTTCAAGCTTCGTCTGTGATAACCGATTTTGGTAATGATAATTCCGGGTGCTGGGGCTAAGGCTCTTGCACCCGGTCTATTTATATAACTGAGTACTTGTTATAGATAGTTAAATGCTGATGGCGGCGGGAGGATTATTGTAAATGAATGTTAACAAAAAGTGAGAAAAGGGGTAGGAGAGTGTTATTAAGTAGTCGTCAGGGGTTAACTTTGCCCAAGCAAATTTATAGATTATGCCAAATATATTGACGAGTCTTGTACGCAAACAGGCGCATAAGTATGGTGACAGGGCTGTGTTCTGTTTCAAGAGTACATTGCAAGGCTCATGGGATGAGATTTCATGGAATGCTTTCAGCGTGGATGTCGACAAGGCGGCGTGTGCGTTTGAGATTCTTGGGATAGAGCCGACTCACACCGTTGGTGTGTTCTCGGCAAACAGGCCCGATATACTTGTGACCGATTTTGCCGCGTTTGCCAACCGAGCCGTGCCCGTGTCCATTTATGCCACGAGCAGCGAGGAGCAGGTGGAATATATAGTTAAGGATGCGCGTGTATCGATACTTTTCACGGGAAATGAGGAACAATACAATATAGCCCGTAAGGTTGCGGCGAAATGCCATTGTCTTAAGCAGATAATCACTTATGAAAAAGTGAAGCTCCACCCCGACGACAATCACACGATGACATTTGAGGATTTCCTGAAGCTTGGAGCCGCTGCCGGTGAACTGTGCAAGAAAGAGGTCGCGGCACGCACGGAGGCGGCGCGTCCCGATGACATCGCCACGTTGCTTTACACTTCCGGCACCACCGGAGAGCCAAAGGGGGCGATATTGCTACATTCATGCTTTGACGCTGCAATGACCATACATCAGGAACGCCTTACGATGCTTTCCGATAAAGACACCTCGATAAGTTTCCTGCCGTTGAGCCATATCTTCGAGAAGGCATGGACCTATTATTGTATGGTGGTGGGAATAAAGGTGTATGTCAACCTTGACCCGCATAATATCCAGACCTCGATACGCGAGACACATCCGACATGTATGTGCAGTGTGCCGCGATTCTGGGAAAAGGTCTATGCCGCTGTCATGGCTAAGATTTCGCGTATGAACGCCGTGCAGAAACTCCTTGTGAAACGCGCGCTTGTCGTAGGTCGTCGGCGCAATTTGGATTATGTGAGGCTTGGGCGTAAGGTGCCGCGCTGGCTTGAGATGCAATACCGCTTTTTTGACAAGCGGGTGTTCGGACCTATGCGTAAGGTAATCGGTATCGAGCACGGTACGCTTTTCCCTACCGCCGGCGCCCCCCTTTCTGCATCGATCACGGAGTTTTTGCAATCATGCGGTATTCCCGTCATTATCGGTTATGGTCTTTCTGAAACCACAGCTACAGTGACCTGCTTCCCGAAGATAGGCTATGAGATAGGCACTGTCGGCACGGTTATGCCTCGCGTTCAGATAAAGATAGGCGAGCAGAACGAAATATACGTGAAAGGACCTACTGTCATGGCAGGTTACTACAACAAGCCGGAAGAGACAGCCGCCGCGTTTACAGCCGACGGATGGTTCCGCACAGGCGATGCAGGGAAGATCGATGACACAGGCGCGCTGATACTCACCGAGCGCATCAAGGACCTGTTCAAGACCTCCAACGGCAAGTACATTGCCCCGCAGGCGATAGAAAGCCGTCTTGGCGAGGATGAATACATAGAGCAGGTTGCTGTGATCGGTGACCAGCGGAAATATGTGACCGCCATTATCATTCCGGCTTTCGAGGCGTTAAAAGAATATGCCCGGAAACGCCATATACAGTATAAGAGTGTGGTCGACCTGGTGAACAACAACGAGATAAAGCGCATGATTGAGGAGCGTATAGAAAAGTTGCAGAAAGGATTTGCAAGTTATGAGAAAGTGAAGAAATTCACGCTGCTTCCCAAGGAGTTTACCATGGAGAGCGGCGAGCTTACCAATACGCTGAAGATACGCCGCCCTGTCATCAACCATAAATATGCCAGGGAGATAGAGGCTATGTATGCACAATGACCTACAGAAGATTTTTTACTAATATATTTCAACAAAGACTCAGATGATTACATTTGAACAGCTAAAAGAGACGATAGAGCGCAAGGATGCGCTGGGGAGGTATCTTTGACATCGACAGTAAGCGTGTCGAAGTAGAGGAAGAAGAGCTGCGCACCCATGTGCCTGATTTCTGGGAACATCAGAAAGAGGCGCAGGCGCAGATGAAAAAAGTAAAAGAGCTGCATCAGTGGATTGACGGCTACGATGAGCTTGACAAGGCTGTGGGTGAACTCCAGCTTGCCTGGGACTTTCTGAAGGAAGGTCTTGTCGAGGAGAGTGAGCTTGACACGATGTATGGCTCGGTAATGGAGAAAATCGAGGCTCTTGAACTCAAGAACATGTTGCGCCGCGAGGAAGACTCGCTTGGCGCGGTGTTGAAAATCAACTCCGGTGCGGGCGGCACTGAAAGCCAGGACTGGGCGTCGATGCTTATGCGCATGTATCTACGCTGGTGCGAGTCGAAAGGCTACAAGGCATCGATAGCCAACATGCTCGAAGGCGACGAGGCGGGTATCAAGTCGGTCACGATTGACGTTGACGGCGCGTTTGCCTACGGATATCTGAAGAGCGAGAACGGTGTACACCGTCTTGTGAGGGTGTCGCCTTACAATGCCCAGGGAAAGCGCATGACATCGTTTGCGTCAGTGTTTGTCACCCCGCTTGTCGACGATACGATTGAGGTGAAGGTCGATCCGGCGGCACTGTCGTGGGATACGTTCCGAAGCGGCGGTGCAGGAGGTCAGAATGTCAACAAGGTTGAATCGGGAGTAAGGTTGCGTTATCAGTTTGTCGACCCATATACCGGCGAGAAGGAAGAGATTCTTATCGAGAATACCGAGACTCGCGACCAGCCTAAAAACAAGGAGAATGCCATGCGACAACTCAAGTCGATTCTTTATGACAAGGAGTTGCAGCACCGTCTCGCAGAACAGCGCAAGATTGAGGATGGCAAGATGAAAATCGAGTGGGGCTCTCAGATAAGAAGCTATGTGTTTGACGACCGTCGTGTAAAAGACCACCGTACCAACTGGCAGACAAGCGATGTCAACGGCGTGATGGATGGTGACATAGACGGTTTCATAAAGGCGTATCTAATGGAGTTTGCCGCAGAGACCGAAGAGTAATTACCGGAGTAAACATGATTTCAAGATGAGAGATAAACTCACGATAATAAAAGTGGGTGGTAAGATTGTCGAGGAGAAGGAGTCGCTTGACTCGCTTCTCCGTGATTTTGCCGCTATCGATGGATTCAAGCTGCTTGTGCATGGCGGAGGAAGGTCGGCTACGAAGGTTGCCGCCCAACTCGGCATCGAGACCCTGATGATTGACGGGCGTCGCGTGACCGACGATGCGATGCTTGACGTGGTGACAATGGTCTACGGCGGACTTGTCAACAAGAAGGTCGTGGCACGACTTCAGTCGCTTGGAATCGATGCGCTCGGCATGACCGGTGCCGACATGGACATAATCCATAGTCACAAGCGCCTTGTAAAAAGCGTCGATTACGGGTGGGTCGGCGATGTCGACCGGGTCAACGGCGAGGCGCTTTCCGCATTGTTGCGGTCAGGTGTCGTGCCGGTGATTGCCCCGCTTACCCACGACGGGGAAGGACATCTTCTCAACACCAACGCCGACACGATGGCGGGCGAGACGGCAAAAGGACTTGCGCCTTTCTTCGATGTGTCGCTCGTGTATTGCTTCGAGAAGCCGGGAGTACTCCGAGACGAGAACGACGATGAATCGGTAATCGCGGAAATAGACCCTGCGCTCTTTGCGTCGCTGAAGGAGGAGGGTATAGTGACCGGAGGCATGTTGCCCAAGCTTGAAAATGCGTTCAACGCACTTGATGCCGGTGTAAGTGAAGTGGTTATCACCCGTGCCTCTGCGCTCGACGACCTGTCGCTCGGTACCCATATACGAAAGTGACCCATACGTATTTAGACGCGTGTAATCTCTATATAAAAGATGTGTCAGGTTTCTGATGCATCTTTTTTTGTTAAAATAAAATCAGCCATAATCTTTTTTGCATGTGAATGTGTTTAGTATATGTATTTAGAAAAAGATAAATCGGGTACAGTGACTATTGGGAATCTATCTTAATGCCGGTGCCCAGTTTAAGTAATAAATTATTTCAAACCAAACAAAAAAACAAATTACTATGGCAGACAAGAAGTATTCTCCCGCTGTGCAGGAGCTTGCGGACCTTATCAAGGAAAACAATTGGGAAGACAAGTTTAATCAAGCAATTGCAAAGGTCGTATCCTATAAGATTCCCGGTCTTTCCGACATGAAGACTATCGAGGATTACCTTGACTATCTTGAGGCTTACACTCATTGGGTACCGGCTGAAAACCGTGAAGGAACTCATGTATATCAGCATTTGTTCCGTTCATTCTTCCTTTTGGACCAGGAACCGGTCAAGTCACTTCAGACCCCGTGTGCTCCTGCCGACCAGCAGCCTGAACTTACTCCGCTATCGAAGTGGATGGTAAATTACTGTTATGCTATCGGTGACTGGTTGGACAGCCCCGAATCAATTACTGACGACAGCGTCAAGTCGTTCTACGACTGTGCAGTCTATAACATGGATGAGTATCTTGAGCCGCGTGGTGGCTGGAAGACCTTCAACCAGATGTTTGCCCGTCACGTGAAACCCGGTTATCGTCCTATCGCAGCTATCGATGATGACAAGATCATCGTTCACCCTGCCGATGCTTGTTTCGGCGGTCAGTGGGAAATCCGTCCTGACACCCATGTCCGTATCAAAGGTCTTGACTGGAGTATCGACGAGCTTCTTGAAGGCAGCCCCTACAAGGATAAATTCAAAGGCGGTATGTGGTGTCACTCATTCCTGAGCTGGACCGATTATCATCGTCAGCATGCGCCTCTGTCGGGTATCGTACGTGAGGCACGTGTAATCCAGGGTGCTTGCTACGTTGACCTCGTTGCTGTGCCTGATAAAGTAAATCCCGCAACCAACCAGGTTGAGGCATGGCGCGCCACCGCTCCTGACCAGGCAGGTTATGAGTTCATGCAGACCCGTGGTCTGATTGTGCTTGAGACTAAGTATGGTTATGTGGCTATTCTCCCGATTGCGATGCCTCAGGTATCTTCAGTTGTCGTTACAGCAGAAGAGGGTATGGCTCTGAAGAAGGGTGATGAGATTTCTTACTTCCAGTTTGGCGGTTCTGATATCGTTTATCTGTTCTCAGCCAACATGAACGTATCTATCTCCGCTCATCTCGGAACTCACTATAAAGTAGGTACCAAGATCGGTGAAATCTACCCTGTAGTAGAACTTTAGGAAACATAAAACACATAATTTAAAAACTTAGGCTTATGGCTACTCCTAATACACAAAAGCCTGTAATTCAGCCTAAGGAAAGTAAACCCGCGAAGGCTCTCATTTCAACCGGTGCGATGACAGTGATGATCATCACCACGGTGGTGAGCCTCCGCGGTCTTCCTTCCCAGGCGGAATTTGGCATACAGTCAATATTCTACTATCTCTTCGCTGCGATAGTATTCCTTATCCCGTTTTCTCTGGTGTGTGCCGAACTTGCCTCCACATATACACATTCGGGAGGTCTTTACCGTTGGGTGTCAGAAGCGTTCGGCACCCGTTGGGGATGGTCGGCGATGTATCTTGAATGGCAGACACTTGTAATATGGTTCCCTGCCGTGCTTATGTTTGGTGCGGTCTCGCTTGCATATATTTTCTGGCCGGAGTCATTTGATGCTCGTCTTGCGTCAAATAAACTTTATACGCTTCTTATTGTGCTTGGCGTGTACTGGTTTTGTAATTTCATGGCATTCCGAGGCATGAAATCTTCAAAGATGTTGAGTACATTGGGCGGTCTGTTCGGTACAATCGTACCGGGTGCTATCCTTATCATACTCGGTGTCGCTTATTTCTGCATGGGCAAGCCTATCATGCTTACTCATGAGTCATTCTTCCCTGATTTCACAAAAATCGGCACAATTGTGCTTGCAGCCTCGATATTCCTCTTCTACGGCGGTATGGAGATGAATGCAGTCCATGTGCAGAATATGCGAGATCCGGCAAAGCAGTTCCCGCGCGCCATGTTCACGGCGGTTGCGGTGATTGTGGCGCTGTTTGTGTTCGCGACACTTGCCATCGGCTTTGTAGTACCTGCAAAAGATATCAATCTTCTTGCATCGCTGCTTGTCGCTTACAATGACCTATGGGCTTCTATAGGGGTGCCCTGGCTCGGTAATGTGATGGCACTGCTTATCACTTTCGGAGTCATCGGTCAGGTGAGCGTAATTATCGCAGGCCCGTCGACAGGTCTTGTCGCTGTAGGCGAGAGCGGTTATCTTCCGCGCGCACTTCAGAAGACCAACTCGCGTGGTGTAAACAAGCCTATCCTTTATGTACAGGCTCTGTTCGTGACCTTGCTTGCATTCGTGCTTGTAGTGCTTCCGTCAGTTGAATCGGCTTATCAGGTGATGTCGCAGATGGCTACGGTGATTTATCTGATACTCGTATTGATGATTTACTTCGCGTTTATACGCCTGCGCCACACCCAGCCGGCAAAGCATCGCGGTTTCCGTGTCCCCGGCGGTAAATTCGGTGAGGCAATCGTGACGGGAGTAGGTATTATCGGTGCAGTTGTCGCCATGATACTTAGCTTCATCCCGCCGTCGCAGATCAATACCGGCAGCCCTGTGGTTTATGTGCTTATAATCTTGATTGGTGCTGCAGTGTTCTTCTGTGTGCCGCTTATAGTCTACGGTTGCCGTAAACCATCGTGGAGAGACCCTGCCGTTGCCGACAAATTCTACCCGTTTGACTGGCAGATTGAGAACCGCCTTCCGTCACAGGTGTCCAAGTGGGACGGTGATTACCAGCCGACTCCCGAAGAGATTGCTGCGACCGTTGCCCGGATTTCCAAGGAGGATGGCGAGCCTGCCGGCTCCGCTGCTGGAAAGTAATATATTGCCGTCACTGGCAACCGGCTCTTGAAAATCTATTTTTCGTGGATGCTGTGTCGCGGCCGAGGTCATGACGCAGCTTCCATGAAAATTTAAGAGATTGTCTATATTGATAAGATACAGACTTTCTATAAGAGTCTCCTCTGATGCAAATTATTCTATCTGTTAAATTTTCAAGAGTTATCACGATTATGAAACGTGTGCCTACAGGCAGAGGCTATATCCCTTTGCTTACATTGATAGCCGTATGGTCGCTGTCGCTTGTGGTTGACCTGCCCGGTCTTGCGATATCACCATTGATGAGCGTGATTGACAAGGTTTTTCCCGGTGCCACTCATCTGGAATGTCAGTTGCTGGAGATACTTCCGAATTTCTGTATATTCCCCTTCATTCTTCTATCCGGAAAACTCTCCGTGAGCCGTAACAAGGTCGGACTGGTGGTGCTCGGTCTTGCTGTATTCCTTATTTCCGGTATCGCCTATTTCTTTGTCGATTCCATTCTCGGGCTGATTATCGTGAGCTGTGTGCTCGGTATGGGATGCGGACTTGTGATACCGCTTGCCGCCGGACTTCTTGCCGAGATTTTTACCGGTAAATACCGATTGGAGCAGATGGGTATAAAGTCGGGTATCGCCAACGGTACGCTTGTGCTTGCCACGCTTGCAGTAGGGTTGATAGAGGGGAAAAACTGGCATCTCCCTTTTGTCGTATATCTTATGCCGATAGTGCCGCTGGTTATGTCAGTGTTCCTGTCGCGGCGTTATATGTCGCTCAACGGAGGCGGCGATGTGGCTACGCCGGTGCAGGCTCATATTAAGTCAGCCGGGCTTCCCGTAAGCGAAATACGCAAACGTCTGTGCGGTATCATATTTTTCTATCTGGTTGTCACTGTCGCGGGCATCACGTTGTCATTTTTCATTCCGTTCCTTATGTCGGCTCACCACATGAGCGACGATGCTACGGGTTATGTAAGCGCGGTATTCTATCTGATGGTGACGCTTCCGGGATTTTTCCTGGGCAAGATTGTATGTTTCCTGCGTAGGCTGACCATACCGGTATGCATTATCATGATGATCGTAGGCCCGTTGATAATAGCTTTCTGCCCGACATTGGCGGCATATTTTATCGGAGCGTCGCTAATGGGATTCGGTTACGGTGCGTTGCAGCCTATATTCTATGACAAGGCATCGGAGCTTGCACCGTCGGCGGCACATTCGACCAAGGTGCTGTCGTATGTGATGTCGGCAAACTATCTCGGCGTGGCTATATGCCCGTTGTTCTTTGTCGGACTGAACTCTGTTGCCGCGTTTATTATAAGCGCCGCATGTATGGCTGTGGTATTGGTCATTGCCATAATCAGGCGCGATTCCTTCACTTTCAGTGTCAATGACGAACTTGCCGCCTATGGCAAGAAACCGCTTGACGCTTCCGCTCCAAATGAAACAAAATAGAAAGGTTTTTTATTTAAAAGTTACTTATGATGAAAAAGTCTGCATTTATTACATTGGCAAGTTGCTCGCTGTTATTGCCGGCGCCCTTGATGGCGCAGAGTCCCGATGATGAGACTATAGTCTCGGTGATTGTGGGCGACGAGAACGCCGCTGTCGATGTTCAGGAAGAATTTATCGACAATGCGCCGAAACGAAAAAATGACACAGGATTGCCCCGGTTTGCGATAGTAGGAAAAGACAATAAGTTTTATCTCGGTATCGGTGCCGAGTTCCTTGGCGAGGGCGTCCTTGATTTCGGCGACGAGATGCCGTCGCCTTACGCCTTCGTGCCCTCGTCCATTACGCCGCGTACCCCCGGCAATGGCGCTTCCCTGAGATTTACCGCCCTTACGTCATCATTCTATATCAACGCAGTGGCATTGCCGGGCACAAAAGATAAGGTCGGATTATTTTTCAAGGCGGAAATTAACAATGGCAATGACTACGGTTTTGATGTGTCACACTTCTACGTGACTTACCGCGGATTTCAGGTCGGTTACACATCGAGCCTTTTTGCCGATGGCGCTGCGATGCCTTATACGATAGATGACCAGGGACCGAACGGCTCTGCCGACGTGACTCTGTTTACAGCCGGGTATATTCATGATTTCACATCCTCACTTACGGGTGCCATCGGTATAGACGCGCCTACCGCCGACATCACCACAGGCAATGGCACGGCTACGTCGACGGTAAATCAGCGCATACCGGCTATACCGTTGTATCTGCAATATGGCTGGGATGGCGGCGACAGTCATGTGAGACTTTCCGGCATCGTGCGACCTATCCAGTATCGTGACGTGGCGGCAGCTAAAAACCGTACTCCGGTAGGCTGGGGTGTACAGCTCTCCGGACTTGCCAAGGTGCTCCCGGCGTTGACACTGTATTATGACGCCACATACGGTCAGGGTATTTCCAACTATCTTCAGGATAATACCGGTATGGGACTTGACGCCGTGCCTGATGCCGACAGGGCAGGACGATGCCGCCTCATGACATCGATGGGGTTGACAGCCGGAATGACGGTCGACATCACGTCGCGTCTGTCGTTTAACGCCGCTTACAGTCATGTGACAAACTGGGCGCCGTCGGGCACGCTTCCCGGTGAGGGTCAGTACAGATATGGCGATTATGCAGTGGCAAACCTGATATATTCAGTAAGTAAAATCGTAGGAGTGGGAGTGGAATATGACTACGGTCACCGTAAGTCATTTGACGATGCATCGCTCCATACCAACCGTCTGCAGGCGCAGTTGTCAGTGACTTTCTGACCCCCGCTTGAGATAACTTGTTGATGGCATCACGGCATCGCCTATTGTGACAATCAAGACTTTTTTTGAGATTTTTTCAGGCTTCATTTTCTGAAATTTGCATAAAAGAAAAGAAATACATAACTTTGTGCGATTAAAAAAGAAATAGGAAGTCTATGAAAGTTGCGATAGTGGGTGCCAGTGGTGCCGTCGGTCAGGAGTTTCTTCGCGTTCTCGACCAGCAGAATTTCCCTGTTGACGAGCTGTTGCTGTTTGGCTCGGTTCGTAGCGCAGGTCGTAAATATACGTTCCGCGGTAAGGAAATCGAGGTGAAGGAGCTTAAACATAACGATGACTTCAAGGGTGTGGACATCGCGTTTACATCTGCCGGGGCGGGTACCTCGCGTGAATTTGCCGAGACAATCACGAAGCATGGCGCTATAATGATTGACAATTCGAGCGCTTTCCGCATGGATGATGATGTGCCTCTGGTAGTGCCCGAGGTCAACGGTGACGATGCGTTCAACACGCCCCGCAATATCATAGCCAATCCTAACTGTACGACTATACAGATGGTTGTGGCGCTTAAGCCGCTTAACGACCTGTCACCGATACGCCGTGTGCATGTTGCGACTTATCAGGCTGCCTCCGGTGCCGGTGCTGCCGCTATGGACGAGCTTATCGAGCAGTATGCCCAGATAGGCAGAGGCGAGGAGCCTACAGTCGAGAAGTTTGCCTATCAGCTCGCTTACAATGTAATCCCTCAGGTTGATGTGTTCACCGACAACGGCTACACAAAAGAGGAGATGAAGATGTATAACGAGACGAAAAAAATCATGCATGCCCCCGGTATCGAGGTCAGCGCGACCTGTGTACGTGTCCCGGTTATGAGGGCTCATTCCGAGTCTATCTGGATAGAGACCGAGCGCCCGATATCGCTTGAAGAAGCGCGCAAGGCTCTTTCAGAGGCAGAAGGCGTGATAGTGCTTGACGACCCGGCAAACAAAAAGTATCCGATGCCGCTTGACATCGCCAATGAAGACCCCGTATATGTAGGGCGTCTCCGCAAGGATCTTACATGCGAGAACGGGCTTTCATTCTGGGTGGTCGGCGACCAGATAAAGAAAGGTGCGGCTCTCAATGCCGTGCAGATTGCACAGTATATGATAGCTCACGGAAAGAAATTTGAAGATTAATATATCCTTATAAGAAACCTCTGTACAAACTAAGATTTTATTCTTTTAAGCCTTTATTTTATTTACGAAAGGAGTCGACGAGAGCCGCCTCCTTTTTTTATTTGGTGAAAAAGTGCTAAATTTGTAACAAAATATTCTCAGGATATATGGGTATGAGCGTTATGAATGCAGCGGTCCTTGTGAATGATCCGGTATTGATTTTTTTTATCGTGCTGGTCATCATACTGTTGTCGCCGTTGCTGCTCAATAAACTAAGGATTCCGCATATCATAGGCATGATTGTCGCCGGCATTGTTGTCGGTCCTTATGGCATAGGGTTGCTGGCACGTGATGCGAGTTTCGCGATTTTCGGTCAGGTAGGCATCCTCTATCTGATGTTTCTTGCCGGTATAGAGATTGACATGTACCATCTGAAGAAAAACCTCAAGAAGGGACTGTGCTTCGGTATGTACACCTTTCTTGTGCCGATGGTGCTTGGCACCGTGTCGTCATATTATCTTTTGAAACTTGACTGGCTGACATCGGTGTTGCTTGCCTCCATGTATGCATCCCATACGCTTATAGCCTATCCGGTGGTGTCGCGTTTCGGTCTTACCAAGACTCCGGCGGTCATCATAACGATAGCAGGTACGATAGTGACTGTGCTCGGCGCGCTTATCGTGCTTGCCGTGTGTGTCGGCATCTATTCCGACGGCGCTTTCAATATAAGTGAGGTGCTGAAACTTTTGTTGCGCCTTGTGCTATATTGTATAGTGGTGGTGTATTCTTTTCCGAGGCTTACGCGATGGTTTTTCAAGAAATACAGTGACAATGTATCGCAATTTGTCTATGTGCTCGCGATGGTGTTTCTTGCCAGTTTCTCGGCGCAGATGATAGGGCTTGAAAGTGTGCTCGGCGCTTTCTTCGCCGGACTCGTGCTTAACCGGTATATCCCGAACATGTCACCGCTGATGAATCGTATCGAGTTTGTCGGCAATGCGATTTTCATCCCTTATTTCCTTATCGGGGTGGGGATGTTGATAAATGTCGGGGTGGTTGTCAAGAGCTGGAATACCGTGTATGTGGCTGCTGTGATGACTGTCATGGCTACCCTTGTGAAATGGATTGCCGCGTGGCTCACACAGCGCACTTACAAAATGAACGGGGCTGAGCGTAGCATGATATTCGGACTTTCCAACGCCCAGGCCGCTGCGACGCTTGCCGCAGTGATGATTGGTTTCAATATCGGTATGTTTGGTGAAGAGGTGCTCAACGGTACAATAGTGATGATTCTCGTGACGTGTACCATCTCTTCGATAGTCACCGAGCGTGCCGCATCGCGCCTTAAACTGCAACAGCTGGAAGGCCAGTCGGAGGATAACGGCTCCACAGGGCGGTCGTCAAATACGCTTATATCCGTGTCAAATCCTATAACTGCCGCGTCGCTCGTCGAACTTGCCATACTTACCCGCAATCCATACGCGAGGGGAAACAGGCTTTATGCCATACATGTGCGCAACGATAATTCTGCCGGGTCACGCGCCATCGGCAGAAATTCTCTTGATGTCGCCGAACAGGCGGCGGCGAGCGTCGACGCCAAGCTGATACCTATAGAGCGTTATGACCTTAATGTGGTGACGGGGCTTGTCAACACTATTGAAGAGCGCGACATCTCTGACGTGATAATAGGCATGCACCGCAAGGCTACCGTGATCGACTCTTTCTTCGGCAGCAAGATAGAGCAGCTGCTTGCCGCGACTCACCGCATGGTGGTCATAACTCGGTGTTTTATTCCCGTGAGTACGATTACGCGCATCGTGGTGTCGGTGCCTGACAAGGCACAGTTTGAGACCGGATTCCGGCGCTGGGTGATGTCAATCGGCAACCTTACGCGTCAGCTCGGATGCCGCGTGATATTCTGCTGTCACCCCGACGTGCAGCCTTACATAAGAGGGGTGCTACACAAGGAGCGTTATGACATACGCGCGGAATATCGCGATGTGGAGGATTGGGATGACTTCGTGCTGCTTGCCAACCGTATACTCGACGACGACCTGTTCATCGTAGTGAGTGCCCGTCGCGCGTCATTGTCGTTTAACTCCGGGATGGATGAACTGCCCGGCTTCCTGCAGAAATATTTCTCACGAAATAATCTCATAGTGCTGTATCCGGAGCAGTTTGGCGCCGATGTGGCGACTGCCGCGTCATCCATCGACCCGCTTGTAAGCGATGTCACCGTGGCGCCGAGCGGCTTGTGGCTTCACGTGCTTTCCTACTACCGGCGGCTCATACAGCTGCGCAAACGCTTCACCCAGCGCAACCGCGTAAAGAAAATCGACCTCTGACCCCATAGTTTCTCGGCTCTCAATTTTGATAGAATAGTTTAATAGTTATAATCCCACATCCTCATTAGCTGTATGAGAGATAGCAGCCCAACATCGAGACAATGAGACAACTTTATGGAAATCCTGATGACCTTATGGAGGTAAACGATACCCAAGAAGGTTATATTAATAATATTAACATCTGATTTGATATCCGTAGAATTGGTAAAATAGGGAAAGCTGAAATTTTGCCCTCAATCCATGTCAACAGACCTATATTCGAGCGGATTGAGGCTATTTTGGTAATACTCACAAAATTTTGGGAATCCCGTATCTGTTGATAATATTCACTTAAAAAGCAGGTGAGCCATTCTCTCAACAGGAAGGGGCTAGACTGTATAAAGTGTACAAGGGGTACGATGCCACAAAGTTCATTTTTCACTTAGTACGACTCAGAAAAAATTTTTTATGCCATTTTCAACCCCGTCGATTTTGTAGCCGGATATATTGGAGAGCGTGGGCTGTCTTTTATTCAAAATCTTTCCTATGCTGAAAAACATAGTCATGGGAAGCCCCACCAATAACATTTTTTCGTAACTTTGCACTTGATTTCAGAACCATAGAGTTGGCAGACGGAATCGACAACTTTATAAAAGGGTGTTATTGAAATTTTATCTTCGGTTCTCTAACTTGGTCGTTTGAAACTGCATGAAGATGAGATTGGCAATAGCACCTGCATCGGTAGCTTATATCCTGTCGTGACCGACAGCTTATATAGCTTTATCGGTGTGGGGCTATTGTTTTATCCATGCAGTTAGGTAGACCAAGACCTGAGACCGGATAAGACAAGATACAATCCTCACACCTTTTTCATGTCCAATACCCAAGTAGTTTCAATGGAGGATGAGAAACACATGATGATACAATGAAAGAACTTAAACAAATCGAGTACGAAAACCTGCGGGAAAAAGGTGTAAGATTAATTGGTCGCGTCATTCCCCATGATTCGTCGTCAGACACTATTTATTATATGGTGTCGCCCGAACAGGACAATTTCTGTGCCACTGAGATTCTTGACACTTTGTCACTTACACATGTACCCCTTCGCGGTCAGTTTGACGTAATCCGCCATTGGACAACACCCGAAATATTAACCATTAATTACAACGAGAAATGAAAAAAGTAACACCCCACACAAAGCGGCTCACCATCTTAATGTTATTGATAGGCATCAGCGCGTCTGCTCAAGCCTTCAAATCAGGCGCATTATATTATACCGTCCTATCGGAAGAAGACTGCACTGTTGAGGTTGCTCCATATCGTCGTGGCGATTCTGAAAATCGTAATTACGTCTTGGGAGACATAGAAATTCCACGAGAGGTGAAATATAAGTCGAAAACCTATACAGTGACTTCTATCGGGGCTCAGGCGTTCTTGTTTTGCTTCGATTTAAAATCCGTGACAATACCCAACTCTGTCACCACTATCGGCAGGTCGGCTTTTGAGAGCTGTGATAAGATGACCACAGCGCTACCCAACTCCGTGACTACTATCGGGGAATATGCGTTTTGCGATTGCTGGTGCCTGAATACTGCGATACCCAATTCCGTGACCGATATCGGAAAGGAAGCGTTCTGGAAGTGCTCGTTATCCTCTGTAACGATTCCAAACGGTATTACTTCTATAAGAGAAGGAACATTCTTTGGCAGTGCCCTGACCTCGGTGACGATTCCCAGTTCCGTGACTTATATCGGAGAAGATGCGTTCGCTTACACCCGCCTGACCTCGGTGACAATACCCAGCTCCGTGACTTATATCGGCGAGGGTGCGTTCAGCATTGAACCATATGATTATATTGATGGGAATAATAGTAGTGGTTTAAACGCTATTTATGTGCATTGGGAGATTCCTTTAAAATGTAATTCAATATTCTATGACTCCGAATCTCACCCGGATTACAGCATATTTAAAGAAGCCAAGTTATATGTTCCTATAGGCACAAGGGAAGCATATATGCAAGTTGAGCCGTGGATGAATTTTGAGAATATTGAGGAGATGGTTTTCACCGCTATTGACAGGATTGGGGCGGACGACAAGGAGGGTCTTCACATTTCGGTAGATAACGGCATACTGACAATTAAAGGTGTCGGTAATCAGGAAGCCATCTTTGTTTATGACATGCAAGGGCGCATTATTTACAACGGCATATCGCACACCATCGACAACCTATCATCGGGTTTATACATAGTGAAAGCAGGAAATCAAACTATAAAAGTTTCAATCTGACATACTATGAACGAAAACAATTATCTCATACAGTTTGAATATGGTGGCGAAACGCACAGTATCCACAGTCTGTCGCACAATGATTTCTCCAAAGGTCATTTCAGCGACAAGGCAGTGATGGCTGAATTAATCGAGGACTATATCAAAACCACCGGGCTTCATAAGGATGGCGCAAAAGTGGAAAATGCCCGCTTGTTCGGAAAAGGCGGAGAGCTAATCACGTGCGTTTGTGATTTTGAAACCGAATTCGCCATCTAAAAGTTTCTGGTTCTCTCCTTCCTATTAGCGTGGTGGGGAGGTGACGGGAGCATGAGAAAATGGGGTTGTGCCGGAAATTTGGTACAATCCCATTTCTTCGGGTAGTATGGGATTAAGTTGTGCGTTTAAATGGCTCGGAATTTCACGGCTTGCAGAAACATACCGCCGATTACTTGGATTTTTTATGTTAAAAATGATGGATGTTTGGATTGTGAGCGAAAAAATCATAAATTTGTCATTCAGATTGATAAACCATATTTATCACGAAGTTAATAACTATGAAATTTAAAAGAATTTTTTCTCTGCTTGCAGTAGCAGGAATGTTGACCGTGGGGTTCAGTGCCTGCGGCGATGACGATCCGGAGCCCGGAACAGGTAATGAAGGCGGCGATCCGTCAGTAGGACCCGGTGAAGTTGACCCCTCGGTAAATAAACCCTTATCATCTACCGATGCCGGAAATTATCTCGATGAGACGGCAGTCGAAGTGGCAAATCTTTTCAAGCCTGAAGATCAGAAGGAAGTGGTCGACGTGTTCAATAACTATGCCGAGAAATACGCCGAGTATGAATTTGATGAAGACGACTTCAATTTCGAAGTTGGCGGCAAGAGTATGCTTACCGTAATGGCAAAATCGATGGTTAAAGGCATGTCGGGCGACGTGGCAAGTCTGTCACGGGCAGCCAACGCGTTTGTCACCAATTATAATGTGTCGTTTGACATGATAAAGGGTATCTACACCCCTGACAGCCGTACAGAGACATGGCGTCGCGATCCCAACAGCAGTGACGTGATATTCCGCTTCGGCTCTACCGAGGTAAAGGTTCAGGTGAGCGGCGGTAACTGGGACCTGAATTTTGTCACGGAAGATTGGGACTATGATTATAACTACGAGACCAATAATTACGAGGAGATTGTCTATGAGGATCACTATAATGTGACCGTACCCAAAAATATTGTAGTCACTGTCACTGAAAGCGGTAAGGAACTTGTACACAGTACTATCGAGAGCAATCTTGACAGAAACGGCAAGAACTTCCGCATCAAGACCAATATGCGCGCCGCCAACCTTACGCTTGACGCTGTAATCGAAGGTAATAACAGCCGCTTGACCGAGTCACAGTCGCTTCTCGTCAGCGGTACACGCGTGGTTGCTTCGACTGCTACTGTGAATGGAAGCAACATGTGTGACGAAGAGTATCTTACAGAACTCTTTGAGGATGACATAGAGGATTCACAGGCTCGTATCGACAATACATTCCGTGATGGCTCTGCTATGATTAACATTGCCGACCGCGTCCAGGTAAAGGCAACCATGACTAAAATCGGTACTTTGATGGTTGCAGGCGATTATGACGGAGAGTCGTCATGGAACTCTCATGCCGAGAGTGATGCTGCCAAGTTTGCCTCAGCCCTTGCCAACAATGTAAAGGCGCAGATGTATTTTGGCAATACCGATGCCGTACAGGCAAATATCGAATGGCAGAAATATTTCGATGAGTACTATGCAGGTTACGGCGAATGGATGGTCGAGCCGGTAATCGTGTTTGTCGACGACAACAGCCGCTTCACATTTGAAGAGTACTTTGGCGAGGCTCGTTTTGCCGACGCCATAAACAAGTTCTCCAGTCTCTTCGATGTGTATGCAAGTCTCTGGAAATAACCATTGATAATTGAGAGCTGTAAGACATCTCTTACGATATATGAGCGGTGTGCCTTTAGCGGGCGCATCGCTCTTGTCGGCTATAGCCCTGACCACAGTGAAGGCGGAGGCTGCCGAAGGAGTCGACAGCGTGGAGCTGAAAGAGATCGAGGTCGTGGCTACATCACCGCGCACATCACGTCTCGGTGCCGACGGTTCGGTGACGGTCGATGCCGTGGCGGCAGGCAGGACATTACGCTCGCTCGGCGAGGCTGACGCTGTCGGCTATCTGAAACTGCTTCCCGGAGTCACGTCGGGGAGTGATTACGGCTCCGGACTGTCAGTGCAGGGAAGCGACTATTCCCACACGCTTTTCCGGATTGACGGTGTGCCGCTCTTTTTCCCGTATCATTTTGGAGGAATATTCTCGGTTGTGGCTCCGGCACATTATCCGGTAGTGAAATTCGAGAAATCGATTCATGACCGGTCGATGCCGTCACGGCTCGGGGCGCTCGTAGATATGTCGGTGAGAAAAGGTAAATATGACCGTGTCTGCGGGTCGGTCAATGTCGGAATCATATCGTCGGGCATCTCGGTTGGCGTACCGGTGAGTCGCAACCTTGATATCACTGCGTCGGCACGACTCTCATATATAAACAGTCTTTACGGCAGTCTGTTGCGGGGAAAATCATCAGAGATAAGATACAATCTTAATGACTTGAGTGTCACCGCAGTTTGGACTCCGACCCGTAATGACCGTGTGATCGCCGATTTTTTTCATAATTCCGACCGTCTGCGTATAATCGACGATTCCTATGCACTCGGCACTGCGATGAATTGGGGGAATATCGCGGGGGCAGTGACGTGGGAACATAAGCTGCCGGGCGGCGCGGTGGAAAATTCGGCTTATTACTCCGGATTTCACAACCGCCTCTCGCTTGAGATGCCTCAGATGGGGCTGCGTCTGCCGTCAGAGATGGCACAAGTAGCTGTCAAGGGTGTCATTGACCTCGATTTCGGCAGATTATGGCGTGTCAAAGCCGGATATTCCGTATATGTCAACAGTATTCTACCACAATGGGCTGACTTTTCCGGCTACAATAATTTGCCTAAAGATGAGCCGTCGAAGGAGCATGGTGAAGAGGCGGCATTGTTTGGCGAGTTATCCCGACAATTCGGCAGCAACATTGTCGTGTCGGCGGGAGTGAGGCTGACAGGCTATCACCAGTCGACCTACCGCCGCTTGCTTGCCGACCCTGCCGTCACTGTCTCGTTAGATGAACGGTGGGGAAGGCTCACTGCGCAGCTTTCAAGCTATACGCAGACCCTTCATCAGGTAGGTTTTTCCGAAGTCGGACTATCCTCTAATTTCTGGATAGGCTCGGCGGAGGGGCTTCCGGTGCAGAGGGCATTGTCGGCTGCTGTCAATTATAATAAATCATTTTTTGAAGGAGCGTACACCTTTTCCGCCGATGCCTATTATAAGCGGTTGCGCGGTTGCTCCGAATATGACGGGTATTTGCTCGGATTGCTTGACGACGATTATGTGACGCGCGACAATATATTGAGTGGAAAGGGCTATAATTACGGCATTGACGTGATGTTAACAAAAAATTACGGCAAGCTGACCGGCTCCGCAGGCTATGCCTACGGTATAGCCCGTCGTCGTTTTGACGGCATTACGGGCTGGGTGACGGCATCGTCAGAACTGCGTCATTCGGTGAATATTTACGCCCGCTATATGATTGATTCCCGATGGTCGGTGTCGGCGGCGTTTGCTTACAACACCGGCAGGCCGGTGACCCCGATTAAGGCGTTTTATATGATAGGGGAAAATCTGTTTATGGATTACGGGAAGCGTAATTCCGGCAATCTTCCTGCATATCACCGGCTCGATCTTTCAGCGACATATTCGTTTTCTACCGAAAAGTGGTTGCCGCTGCGTCATTTTGTCAATGTGTCGCTTCTCAATGCTTACGGACACCGTAATGTCGACATGATTACCTACAGTTATGATGTCGATGACAATCTTTTTTATCGTAAAGAGGTGACGTCGCTGTACCGGTTCATGCCTTCAATAAGTTATACGATTGAATTTTGATGAGACATACATTGATATACTTGCTTGTCGCTGTTGTGACGATTCTGACCTTTGCGGGATGTGACAATTCCTCCGAGGTGTCGCAACCTTCGCTTGTGATTGACGGTTGGATTGATTCCGACGGTTATCCCGTGGTGATATTGACAAAGACCATCGTGCCCGATGCCTCCGACAAGACACCCGTGGCGGATTGCCTTGTGCGATGGGCTAAGGTTACAGTTTCTGACGGGGAACGTGAGGTAATAATGACCGGTACGTCAGATGACAATTATTTTCCGCCTTATATTTACCGCACATTTGACATGCGTGGCGAACCGGGGAAGACATATCGTGTGACCGCTTCCTACGGCGGGGTGGCAGCCGAGGCGTCATGCAAGATGCCGCAACGGGCGAAAATCACCGGAATAAGTGCGGCGCGGATTGAGGGGTCCGACTCGCTTTGCGAGATTTCAATGAGTTTTGTCCCTGCACCGGGGGAGAGATATTATCATCTGCTGACACGCATACGAGGTGACAGAGGCCGATACATGCCCTCGTTTATGGGGACGGTCAAGACCGACGGTACGGGTGAAGAGTTGAAGGTGCCTGTATTTGCGCCAAAAACCGACACGTCGCCCGATGATTTCACCCCTTATTACAAGTGGGGTGACCTGGTTGAGATTGCCCTGTGCACCGTCACTCCGGAGGTGTATGATTTCTGGTTTGACTACGATGATGTCGTGGCGTTCGGGGGCAATCAGTTTGTTACATCGGCAGGCAACCTCCGCTCTAATGTCATAGGAGGTTACGGCGTATGGAGTGCGCAGGGGACAGTCCGCCACACACTCCTTGTCACGCCGAGATGATAATCCGTTGCCTATTTATAAGTCTCGGCAATGGAGTATATGGAGTTGAAAATCTCTATGTCGGTGTCGGTCAACTCGACATGGCGGCGTGCCATCACGCGACGCGCGATATCGAAAAATTTTGACAGCGATACATCGCTGAACCCTGCTGCTCCACCTTCGCTGAACGAGGCAACGAAATTGCGCGGGAATCCGGAGCCGTGGATATTGCACCCCACGCCTACCACGGTGGCGGTGTTAAACATGGTGTTTATGCCCGCTTTCGTGTGGTCGCCCATTATTAGTCCGCAGAACTGGAGACCGGTGCGCAGGAAGCGGTGAGCCGGGTAATTCCACAGTTTTATTTCGGAATAGTCGTTTTTGAGGTTGGAGGCAACGCAGTTTGCGCCAAGATTACACCATTCGCCGATTACCGCATTGCCGAGAAAGCCGTCGTGAGCCTTGTTGCTGTAGCCTATCATGACCACATTGTTAAGTTCGCCCCCGACTTTGCAGTACGGTCCTATGGTTGTCGCGCCATATACTTTCGTGCCCATATTTATATAGGAGTGTTCGCAGAGGGCAAGCGGACCTCTCACACAGGAGCCTTCCATTATCTCGGCGCAGGCACCGATATAAATCGGACCGTGGCTTATGTTGAGCATCGCTCCCTCTACGGTAGCTCCTTCTTCGATGAATATAGCCGGAGTGCCGTCGGGAAGGGTCGGGGAGCCGATAAGTGTGCATGTGGGGCTGAGCGGTTGCGATGTGCGCCCGGCGGTAAGAGTGCGGTAGTCATCGGCAAGTGCCTGCTCGTTGAGCATGAATATATCGGGCAGAGTCTTGATGGCAAGAGGCATCTCCTCAAGATGCACTTCATTGTCGTGATGTTTGCCGTGATGTGCCACGAGAGTGTCACCCGACATTATCGCCGTGCCGGTGGGTAGTGTCTCAAGCATCTTTACCAGAGCTGTCGACGGACACACATTGCCGGCGATATAGTAGTCATCATTGGTGTTTTCCTCCTTCATCGGGAATTTGGGCGACAGATACTCGACTGTCGAGTAGGAATATGTGCCGGGGAACGCTTTTTCCCATTTTTCACGGATGGTCATTATGCCGAAACGTATGTCGGCGACGGGTCGGGTGAAAGTAATCGGCAGGAGATTTTCCCGCAGTTCGGTATTGTCAAAAAGAATGATATTACGTGCCATGATATTATAAATGTTTTATGCAAAGGTAATAAAATTTTGTTAGATTGAAATTTATGTATAATTATGCAGATATGCGGTTTCTCGACGGATTTAACATCGAAAAATGTAGAAAATTAAGTGCCAGATAATCAGAGATATAGATTGATTTATATGTTAAAAAACATAGTTTTATTGCATATTTCAACGGAAATCATCTAACTTTGCACTGTGTTTAGTTGTATATAGTACTGAACGAGGGAATGAAGAGACCTCGATTAAATATTAACTAAAACTTTATAGTCATGAACAAGATGATTAAGTTTTTTAAAGAAGGTGTTAATTCATACGTAAAAAACATGAGTGACCACCAGTTGTTCAGGATTACCGGCGACTGCACTCCGATGTTTGATGAGGAAAATTAACAGGTATTATCGCTGCCGGTAGCCGCCCGGCGCTTGTTGAAGATTGCGGCATACACTTAGAATGAAGAATGTTTTAGGAAATTAAAAGAAGAAGTGTTATGAAGAAGTTTTTTAAGAAAGTACTTACGTGGTATTTTGAAGCAGCATCAGAGATGTACAAGTAAAGACTTGAGTCGTAAGACACAAGAGAGAATGAAGTAAAGTAAGAATTTAGAGAATCGTGATACATCTCACGATTTTTTTTGTGTCAGTTTGTGAGGATACTGTGAAATGATTAAATTCGCGCAGTTATGGAAGATATGGTTACAACAGTAGGGATAGATCGCTTGAAAGTGAGAGCCTTTCACGGCGTTTCGGCGCAAGAGCGCAAGGTCGGGAATGACTTTGAGGTGACGGTAAGGGTCGATTATCCGTGGAATATCGATTCCGACTGCATTGAAGGCACATTAAATTATGCGGAGCTTATAGCATTGGTACAGGAGGAGATGGCTGTGCCGTCGGCATTACTCGAACATGTCGCCGGGCGTATTTACCGTCATATCCTGAACCGCTGGCATGAAGTGACCGGCGGGTATATAAAAATAGCCAAGCTCACCCCGCCGGTGACAGCAGAACTTGCCTCCGCGTCGGTGAGCCTGGCATGGTAGGTGCGTATCAGAATGACCTTCCTTTATAGGTGCTGCTTGCCGAGGCGGGATGCAGGACACCTTCAAGTGTGATACGTTCTGAATTGAAATTGGGGGTCACGACGGCGGTTGCGCGATTTGTACCTCCGATTACGGTAATGGAAATCACGGCTGAAATACCGTTGCCTATCACGCTCATGGATAGGGTGTATGACCCGTTTTTCTCTTCCGATACCTTGATGTTTGACGCTTTGCCTTCTACGGTTACTCCACCTACTCCGTTAGGTCCCCCGCCATTGAAGGGTGCGACCTGTACGGTGGTCGTGCCGTTAACCGACGATATGAAGTTTGTGACAGATGACACGTATGCCGGTCTCCCGCGCTTGAATATCAGGCGGTCAGCCTCAAGTACAAAGTCCATGTCGTTGAGGGCTTTAACGGCGATGTCATGGCTGATGGAGTCCTGACGCGCCTCAATCGCCTTTTGGGCTTCTTTTGCAGCTTTCTGCTCAGGCGTCAGTGTGGCACATGAGGTAAACAGTGCCATAGCGGCAGTGATGATTAAAAACAGACGTTTCATGATTTCTGTAGCTTATTGAAATGACTTTTGATATTGTTTTTTTGTATTAACTGTTATTTTCGGTAAATATAACGAATTGAATCTTAATTTGGATTGATAAAAGTAGTATCTTTGCATCGAAAAGGCAAATTTTGTTAGCATAATCACTAAATAAAATATGAGAATGAGAAAATTTTTACTTTCTGCCGTTGCGTTGTTGCTTGGCGTAGGCGGCATGACCGCGGCGATTTCCGACAAATTGACGGTGAATCCCGCTGTTAGTATCAAAATGGAAAAGCCGATAGTGAGAAAAGCGGCTAAAGCTGATGCAGCCTCCCGTTGGGACTGCTCGTTTATAATAGGAAACGATGTGACCGCCGGTAATTTCCAGAATCCTGGCACATATCGTGTCGCTGTCGTTATTCCGGAATATGTGGCAAAGCAGTGTGTCGGGTCAAAGCTCACAGATATTTTCTTCCTTATGGGACCATCAGTCAAGACTGACGGCAAGGTGTTCATAACAAAGGGTGTCGGCGGTGAAAGCCTCTGGGAAAAAGATATAACCCTCAAGCTCGGTACTCTCTCCGGAAATAATTTAACTCCGGGCGAAAATGAAATAATTCTCGATGATCCGTATGTGTTTACAGGAGAAGAGATAGCGGTTGGATATGAGTTTATTGCACCGCGTTCAACCCAGATGCGTTCTTATTATCCGCTTTGCTATGGCTACGAGGAGCCTATTAATTCATGTGCTGACAATGTCGGTATGACGACTGCGCAAGGTGAGGTATGGGATCATTTGGGGCTGCCCTTGACTATTATGCTTGGTGTCGAAGGCGAGAATCTTCCTACCTGGGCCGGCGTGGTTGATTATATGATTTCTCCTGTTGTTAAACCGGGTGATAATGTAAACGTGACTCTGCAGGTTGCAAATATAGGTGCTAACCCTGTGTCCTCTGTAGGTGGATTCACCACTGTTGACGACGTTGACGGTCAGGAGCAGACGATTCCTGTAAATATCAATGCTGGAAGAACGGGTGTGGCTGATTTTTCCGTGACAGGCATGGATAAGGAAGGGTTGTATATGGTTGGCGCTACAATGAACAAGGTAAATGACGCCAATTATTGTGAGCCTGTTGAGGTCGAGGATTTTGTAAAAAACATCGCCAATGGTGTTAAACGTCGCGTGGTAGTAGAGGAATGGACCGGTAGCTGGTGTGGTTATTGTCCGCGGGGTATCTGGGGCATGGATTACATGAAGGAGAATTATCCTGATGATTTCATCGGTATTGCGGTTCACTATGATGACGAGATGGAAGCTACAAGCTATATTAATTCGCTCGCAGCTCTCGGAGTGGTGTCCGGTTTCCCCGGCTCGCTTGCTGACCGTATGATGGTAGTAGAACCGAGTCCCGATAATTTTGCTGAATTGGTGGAAACTTTTGGCGGCAACAAAGGTTTTGCCGATATCACAATCGACGCAAAATATGTTGATGAGGCAGAGAAAACTCTTGAAATCACCGGTGACGTAAAGGTTACCTACGATGTCGCTGAGGTGAATGCTTTGCTTGCAAACTCAAAGTATCGCGTATCGTTTGTAATTATTGAAAACAAGGTTCCCGGTAAGCAGTCAAACTATTATGCCGGAGGACGTTTAGGAGCTTGCGGCGGTTGGGAGTCGCTTCCTTCTTCAGTAGAGTGGGATTATGATGATGTGGCGCGCACAATCGACACATTTGACGGTATAGCCGGTTTGCTTCCCGATGTTATGGAGAAAGATAAGGAATACTCGTTCACCCATAAGATGACTTTGCCTAAGAGTGTGAAGGTCGGTAGCAATATTGACATTATTGCCATGCTTATTAATACAACTACCGGATATATTGAGAATGCGGTGAAGATTGCAGGTCCGCAGCGTGCCGCTTCAATCGATCAGGTTCTTGGCGACTCTAACAGTGCTGTCAGCGTTAATGCCGGTGCCGGAGTCATCACGATAGCAGGCGAATGTGCCGCAGCCGAAGTGTATGGCTTCAACGGAGTGCGTGTCGCTTCAGTAGCAGGTGCGCAGACAGTGGCTGTCGCTCCCGGTCTTTACATCGTGAAGACAGAGGCTGTTGACGGTACGGTATCGACGGTAAAGGTAGTCGTAAGGTAAATTTCAATTCCGCAATTCTGCGGAATTGAAAGGTTATAAGGTTATGAGTTTATAAGTTTAAGGTTTAGGGTTTAAGGTTTAGATTTTAGATTTTATAGGCTTACATGACCAACGGAATAAGAGGTTATAAGGCAGGATTTTTCCTCCTTATAACCTCTTGCCTTTTTGTAGCTTGTCAAAGGGTCGCTATAAAGCCGCTGTCACGGTTCCTTCTCGATGCTTCATTGATTATGTTTTCCCGCAGGGAAAAATCAATTTTTAGCCGTGGGTAGAGCGTAGTGATACCCACGGGAGTCAGTAAAGCGAGGATGTTTCCGACAGGAATCATCTCAGTGTACGATTGATGATTCCCTAAAGGGAAACATTTGTTTAGGGCAACCTTTCCGGGGGTTTCGCTACGCTCAACCGCCCGGCTAAGTTTGGATTTTTCCCTGACGGAAAAAGAAGCGAGTCGCTTTCAGCCGGGCGCGTAGCTGTTTTATTGTTACCAGAATTTGTTGGCGGAGGGATTGTATTCCCAACCGTATTCGAGCATTTTCTGCTCGAGCTCGGCACGGTCGATGTCAAGGTCGTCGCAAAGCTCATCGAGGGTGCTGTAATTGTCACGCAACTTCATGTTCAGGAAGCTGAACAGCATGGCGGGGTCGGATGGTAATTGATTCATCGTGATAAAATTTTGTGCAAATTTACATCTTTTTGCTTGATGTTAAAATAGTGACGTTTGATAGCAATTATTCAACGATTTACGCTCCTGTGTGGCAAAAGTATAAGAAAAAGCGTCAACGATGGGCGATTCGTTGTGTAAGTATGGTTACAAGCAGTCGGAGATATTTTAATATTTCGCAATAAAAAACTAATTTTGCACTGAAAATAAAATTGTTATCCAACAAACTGAAAATGGAAAAGAACTTTAAACGCACTCTTATAACAACTGCTCTCCCTTATGCCAACGGTCCGGTACATATCGGTCATCTTGCCGGCGTGTATGTGCCTGCCGACATCTACGCACGTTATCTGCGCCTGCGTGGCGAAGATGTAAAGATGATAGGCGGCAGCGACGAGCATGGAGTGCCTATCACTATAAAGGCGCGCCGCGAAGGGGTTACCCCCCAGGATATCGTGGACCGCTATCACAATATCATAAAGGATTCATTCGAGGAACTTGGCATATCGTTTGACGTGTATTCACGCACTACCTCGGCTACTCATTCAGAAACGGCTTCGGAATTTTTCAAGCGTCTCTATGAAAAAGGCGAGTTTATAGAGAAGACCTCTATGCAGCTTTACGACGAGGAGGCGGGGCAGTTTCTTGCCGATCGCTACGTAATAGGGAAATGCCCTCATTGCGGTAACGAGCGTGCTTACGGAGACCAATGTGAGGCTTGTGGCACGTCGCTCAGTCCCGAGGAGCTTATCGACCCGGTCAGCGCCATCACCGGCAGCAAGCCTGTGATGAAAGAGACTAAGCATTGGTATCTGCCCCTTGACAAGTGGGAGCCTGTGCTTCGCAAGTGGATACTTGACGGTCATAAGGAGTGGCGCAGCAATGTCTACGGACAGTGCAAATCATGGCTCGACATGGGGCTTCAGCCCCGCGCCGTGAGCCGCGACCTCGACTGGGGTATCCCCGTGCCTGTCGAAGGTGCAGAGGGGAAGGTGCTCTATGTGTGGTTTGACGCTCCTATCGGCTATATCTCCAACACCAAGGAGATACTTCCCGACAGCTGGGAGACATGGTGGAAAGACCCCGAGACCCGACTTATCCATTTCATCGGCAAGGATAATATCGTGTTCCACTGCATCGTGTTCCCCTCGATGCTGATGGCTTACGGCGACAATTACCAGTTGCCTGACAATGTGCCGGCTAACGAATTCCTCAATCTTGAGGGTGACAAGATATCCACTTCGCGCAACTGGGCTGTATGGCTTCATGAGTATCTGCGCGACTTCCCCGGCAAGCAGGATGTGTTGCGCTACGTGCTCACCGCCAATGCCCCGGAGACCAAAGACAACGACTTTACATGGCGCGATTTCCAGGCACGTAACAACAGCGAGCTTGTCGCCATTCTCGGTAATTTCGTAAACCGTGCCGTGGTGCTGACCCACAAATATTTTGACGGCGTTTTGCCTGCTGCGGGAGAGTATGCCGAGTGTGACACCCTTGTGTTCAAGGAACTTGGCGAGATAAAGGAATCGCTGTCGGCTAATCTTGACAATTTCCATTTCCGCGATGCGCTTAAAGATGCTATGAACATGGCACGTCTCGGCAACCGTTACCTACAGGAGACCGAACCGTGGAAGGTGGCGAAGACCGACATGAACCGTGCCGCGACCATACTCAATGTCGCGATACAGATTTGTGCCAACCTCTCCATCGCGTTTGAGCCGTTCCTCCCCTTCATGGCGGCAAAATTGCTCAAAATGCTCGGTGGCGATAAAATCACATGGGATATGCTCGGATGCAATGACCTTGTGCCTGCCGGCGCTAAGATTGGCGAGCCTGAACTCCTCTTTGAGAAAATCGAGGATGATGTGGTTGAGGCGCAGATAAAGCGTCTTGAGGATATCAAGCGTCAGAATCAGCTTGACAACTGGAAAGTGGCGCCTCAGGCGGAAAATGTGGATTTCGACACATTCAAGAAGTGTGACATCCGTGTAGGCACCGTGCTTGAATGTGAGAAAGTACCCAAGGCTGACAAGCTCCTTCGCTTCCTCATCGACGACGGCATGAAGAAACGTACCATCGTGTCAGGTATAGCGAAATACTATGCGCCGGAGGACCTTGTCGGCAAGCAGGTGTGTTTCATCGCCAATTTCGAGCCGCGCAAACTCCGTGGCATTCTCTCGGAAGGCATGATTCTTTCTGCCGAAAATCCCGACGGGTCGCTTGTTGTCATAGGCCCGACAGCTCCGGTGCGCCCGGGTGCCCAGGTAATGTGATTTCACGACAGGATTACATCATAAAATACACTATATAAAATGAAAAGTGCGCGAAAACCCCACATTCTTATCATTTATACCGGCGGTACCATCGGTATGATAGAGAATCCGGAGACTCACACGCTTCAGCCATTTGACTTCACGCATCTTATCGACAATGTGCCGAAAATCAAGATGCTTGACTACACGATTGAAAATATACAGTTCAATCCTCCTCTCGACTCTTCCGACATGAATCCGAAGTATTGGATGGAGATGGCGCGCGCTATTGAGGAAAACTTTGACCGCTTTGACGGATTTGTCGTGTTGCATGGCACCGATACCATGTCGTACACGGCATCCGCTTTGTCGTTCATGCTCGAAAATCTGCATAAGCCTGTCATAATCACAGGGTCGCAGCTCCCTATCGGCGAGGTGCGCACTGACGGTGAGGAGAATCTGATTACGGCACTTCAGATAGCGGCTGACCAGGACGTGAGCGGGGTGCCGACAGTGCGCGAGGTGGCAATTCTCTTCGAAAACTATCTCTGGAGGGGAAACCGCTCCACAAAACGCAG